>ERZ780121.577-NODE-577-length-10636-cov-5.82554_pt1 | contig 10636 bp, 13 predicted proteins | sample MGYA00511171_ERZ780121 | MGnify/ENA primary metagenome ERZ780121 (study PRJEB29588, sample SAMEA2161876) | human gut metagenome | biome: human gut; feature: human-associated habitat; material: faeces | place: Denmark | collected 2008/2010 ... | reverse complement strand
CCCCCCCCCTCTACCGCCGAGTCCGAGCCGACTCCGCCCATGGCTATGCCCACGTCCGCCCGCGCCAGCACCGGCGCGTCGTTCAAGCCGTCTCCGACGTAAACAAGGGTTTTGCCCGACGTTTTTTTTCTCAACAGTTCTTCGAGTCTTTCCACCTTGTCCGCGGGCAAAAGCCGAGCGTAAACCGCGTCCAGTCCCGTTTTTTCCGCAACCTCGCGCGCAATCGCCTCGTTGTCCCCCGAAAGCATAACCGTGTTTTTGACTCCCGTGTTTTTCAATCGGGCTATTGCCTGCGCGCTGTCCCGTTTGATTTTGTCCTTTATGACAATGCTGCCCGCAAATTTGCCGTCAACCGCCACGTACACCGTGGTGCCCGACGTTACCGTTTCTTTGAACTCTATGCATGACTCACGCATGAGCAGCGCGTTTCCCGCAAGAACAGCGTGCCCGTCAACCGTTGCGCTTACGCCCTTGCCCGCCGTTTCCGAGACGTTTTGCGCATGTCCGTCCGTTTCGCGACCGTACCCGTTTACTATCGAAAGGGCTATCGGGTGCGTTGAAAGACTCTCCGCGCACGCGGCGTAAAACAATACGCTCTCCTTGTCGAATCCGTTTTCGGCGTTAAGCTCCGCCACCTCGAACCGCCCTTCCGTCAGCGTGCCCGTTTTGTCGAACACAACCGTTTCGGTCTTTGCGAGAGCTTCGAGATAGTTGCCGCCCTTGACCAGAATACCCATTTTTCCCGCTCCGCCGATACCGCGGAAACACCTCAGCGTCCCCCTCTTCCCCCCCCCCCCCAACACCGCCGAAAAAGCTCAGCGGCACCGAAATGACAAGGGCGCAGGGACAGGACACCACCAGAAAGGACAGCGCTCTGTACACCCAATCATTCCAGCCGCCGCCCGTTATCAACGGCGGCAGCACGGCAAGAAGCAGTGCGACGCCCACCACGACAGGCGTGTAAACGCGCGCAAATTTGGTAATAAAATTTTCACTTGAAGATTTTTTGTCGGAGGCGTTTTCCACAAGCTCCAGAATTCTGCTCGCCGTGCTCTCCCCGAAGGGCTTTTCGACGCGCGCGTAAAAAACGCCCGTCATGTTGATACAGCCGCTCATGACCTCGCTTCCGCAGGCAACCTCGCGGGGCAGCGATTCGCCCGTAAGAGCCGAGGTATCCAGCGACGAAGCTCCCTCCGTAACAACGCAGTCAAGCGGCACTCTGTCTCCCGGCTTGACGACGAGCGTATCTCCCACCGCGACGTCGTAAGGAGCAACCTTTACGGCTTCGCCATCTCTCAATACGTAAGCGTAATCCGGTCTTATGTCCATAAGCTCGGCAATCGACTTCCTGCTCCTGTCGACGGCGATTTCCTGAAACAACTCTCCGACCTGATAGAAAAGCATAACCGCCGCGGCTTCGCCCAACTCGCCCAAAGCCACCGCGCCTACCGTGGCGACGGTCATCAAAAAATTTTCGTCGAACACCCGTCCGTGCAGAATATTGGTCAAAGCGCGCCACAGAATGTCGTAGCCCACAATCAGGAAGGAAACCGAAAACAACGCAACAGCCGCAATTTCCGCCCATTTTGCCTTAAACGCATGTTCAAAAACCATAGCCACGGCAAACAAAGCGGCGGACACGCAAATTCTTGCGAATTTGATTCGTCTCTTTCTCATAATCAAGCCCTTTTCAGACGCGTCTGACGGTTGCGGACGGCTCGAATTTCTTTATTGTTCTCACCGCGTTTGCATAAACCTCGTCGAAAGCCTGCTCGTCCGCCGCAAGCAGCATTTTGCCCGTCATAAAATTGATGTTGACCTTTTCCACATTGCTTAGCTTTGACAGCGCCCTTTCGATTTTTGCCGCGCAGTTGGCGCAGTCTATACCGTCTATTCTGAATGCCTTTTCCATTTTTTCGCTCCTTTTACCTATGATTCAAATGCTCCACAGCCATTTCCACAACGGACTGCACGTGGTCGTCGTCCAGAGAATAAAACACGTTTTTGCCTTCTCTCCTGAATTTGACCAGCTTGGCGTTTTTGAGATATGCCAGCTGATGGGATATGGCTGATTTTGTCATACCCAGCAGTGCGGCAAGGTCGCAGACGCACAGCTCGTTGCCGTCCAAAGCGCACACTATTCCCGTGCGGGTTTTGTCGCCCAGCACCTTAAAAAAATTTGTAAGCCCGTCAAGCAGCTCCGCGTCAGGCATAGAGCGGCGCGCCCTCTCCACAGCCGAAGGGTGCAGCTCGCTGCAATCGCATACGGGTAAGCTTTCAAACATACGTCAATCTCCTTTCAGTTGAATGCCTGCTCAACTGTCAAGCGTATTATAGTTGAATGCCTGCTCAACTGTCAAGCGATTTAATATATTTTATTTAAAAAATTTCAAAATGTTGCGGCGACAAGCCGCTTGGCGGATTAACAGACAGAAAAACGGGCACAATAAAAAAGACGAGGAGGTAAAAAGCCTTATGAAATGCAGCAATTGCGGAAGGGAAATCGCCAGCGCGCAAATTTGGGAGTGTCATTCCTGCAACATATATATGTGTCCGGAGTGCGCGGTCAACGGTATGGGTATGTGTCCCCACTGTTTTTCACCCGTAAAGCCGTACAGTTAAAACAAAAAACAGCTGAAAACAAAACGGGCGAACATACAAGTTCGCCCGTTTTTAATAAACGATTATCTGTTTTTGCCGAGAAAGAACAGCGCCAGCGTGCCGGGACCGCTGTGCGCCCCTATTACAGGGTCGATGTAATGCGTCACAAACTCCTTTACCTTCATCTTTTCGGAAATTTTGTTTTTAAGAAACTCCGCATCCTCTATGCAGTCGCCGTGACCGATAAATACAACCTGTTCTTCGGGATTTTCAACGGTTTCCGCCATTTTGTCCACCATTGCCGCTATGGATTTTTTGCGACCGAGCACCTTGCCCGTCGCAGTCAGACGCCCCTCGTCGTCGCAGTGCATGACCGGCTTGATGTTGAGTATGCTTGCAAGCAAATAGCTTGTGGACTTGACTCTGCCGCCCTTGAAAAGCCAATACAGGTCCTCAACGGTAAACCAATGCGCCAGACGCAGCTTTTTTTTCACAAGCCAGTCCCTGACCTCCTCTATGGACTTACCGTTTTCTTTGAGGGTGCACGCATGATAAACCATAAGCCCCTCCCCCATAGACGCGCCGAGACTGTCCACTACAAATATTTTTCGCTCTGGATATTTTTCCGCAAGCCTTTGGGCTACGGCTTTTCCGTTGGCGCAGGTGACGCTAAGCGCGGAGCTGAAAGCCACGTACAGAATATCGCTGCCTTTTTCAAGCGTCTTTTCAAAGGCTTCGGCAAACGCTTCCTCGTTTATGCAGGAGGTGGAAATGCTCTCCTTTTTGCGCAGCCTGTCGTAAAAAACTTTCAGGTCGTTCTTGCCGTCCTTTTCATAGGAATAGGTTATTTCTCCGTTGACAATGACGGGAACGGGAATTACGTTTAACTTAAAACGCTCTATTATTTGATTCGGAAGGTTTGCCGTGCTGTCGGTAAATATTTCATAGCTCATAGCTCAAAAACTCCTATTTTAAATTTACGTTCAGTGTACCACTTTTAAGAACGATTTTCTATCTATTGCTCAAAAAATGCGGTATACTGTTGCCTTTTTTGCGGTAGAGTTTGTTTTTCGGCTCTCTACTCACGGTAGAATCCTTTAAAATCTTGACAAAACCGCCGTTTTTTTCTATAATGAACGCATGGAAGAACAGGAGCAATTAAAACAGACTGTGGCAAACAACATAGCGCAGCTGCGCAAGTCAAAAGGACTCACGCAGCTTGAACTTGCCGAGCGTCTGAATTATTCCGACAAGGCGGTGAGTAAATGGGAGCGCGGCGAGGGGCTGCCCGACGTGCTGGTGCTTAGCAAAATGGCGGAGATTTTCGACGTTACGCTTGCCGAGCTTGTGGACGGAAAAACAAAAAAACCTTTGTCCCCCGCCAACAAAAAGCGCGCGCTCATCGCTGCCGCGGCATCGCTGCTTGTGTGGGTGGTTGCCACAATCGTTTTTGTGGTGCTCCGTCTGCTGCCGGAGCCGCCCGACAAAGCCTGGCTTGCGTTTATTTACGCGCTGCCCGCAACAATGATAGTGCTCACGGTTTTCAGCGTAGTGTGGAAAATGCGGCTGTTTGTATTCTGCGCGGTGTCTTTGCTCATATGGACAATGTGCCTGACGCTTTTCGTCAGCATAATTTTCGTTACCGACAACGCCTGGCTGCTGTTCATAATAGGCATTCCCCTGCAAATACTCAACATAGTGTGGTTCTTCCTTTTAAAAAGATAAAAAACCCTTCTCGTTTGAGGAGGGTTTTTTGAATTTAAATTATTCTTTTATCAGTCCGAGCGCCTTAGCCTGCAAAGTAAGACCTTCGCGGAATTTGGGGTGCGCTATGGAAATCAGTTTTTTTGCGCGGTCTGAAACGGACAGTCCCATGAGGTTTACGGCGCCGTATTCCGTAACTATGTACATCGCGTCGTTGCGTTGGAGGGAGACCGTCGCGCCCGGCTTCAATTGAGGCACGATTTTGCTGATTTCCTCTCTTTCGCCCGTTTCCTTGTTGAGAACTCTCGCTGTGGAATAGAGCGCCAAAAAGCTCCTTCCGCCCTTGGACATCTGAGTGCCTATCGTTGTGTCCGCCTGCCCGCCCGTGCCGGAAAACTGTCTTGAACCTATTGCCTCGCTGCACGCCTGTCCCGTCAGGTCAACTTCGAGCGTGGTGTTGATTGACACCTGATTTTTGTTTTTGCGTACCGTGTAAGGGTCGTTGCATTTGGAACAGCTCATGACGTATACGTCGGGATTTTTGTTTACAAAGTCGTAAACCACGTCCGTCCCCATAACGATGCTTGTGACTATCTTGCCCTTCATAAACTGTTTTTTGCTGCCGTTGACAACTCCGCGCATGGCAAGCTTTGCCAATCCGTCTCCGAGCAGCTCGGTGTGAATGCCCAAATCCTTTTTCTCCGCGAGAAACTCGGTAACGGAGTTGGGAATCCCGCCTATGCCAATCTGCACGCAGTCGCCGTCTTTGAGATACTCGGCGATATGTCCCGCAATCATACGGTCCTTTTCGTTGGGCGCGGGAGGCACGTCCTGAGGCAGAGGATAGGACACGGGCACTATGTAATCCACGTCCTTTACGTTGATTATGTTGTTGCCGTAAGTATAGGGCATTTTGTCGTTAATCTCGACTATGACCTTTTTCGCGTGTTTCACCACGTCGGACGAATATATGTTGGAAAGACCTATGCTCATGTTGCCCTCCTCGTCGGGAGGCGTGCAGGTGGTGACGAACAAATCGGGCTTGCCCTGCGCCAGAATGGCGCGCGCCGTGTGGCGCAGGTGGCAGGGCACATACGAAACTCTCAAATACTTTTCCGCCTCGCGCGTGGGCTTGGAAAAAAACAAAGAGCGCAGGATAAAGCTGTCGTGGTAAGCGGAGTTTTCCATAAAAGGATAGCTTCTGAGTCCCAGACAATTTGTCAGCTCCACATCCTTTACTCTGTCCGCTATGGTATGAATATTTTCCAAAAAAGCCTGCGGCTCCACCGTCGCGTCGCCGAGCGCTATTCTCATACCTGACTTTACCATGTCGAGCGCTTGCCCGACGGTAATAATTTTGTTTTTGTAATCCATATATGTCCTCACTTCAATTCACCCCGAAAAAATTTTCGGGGTGAACGCTTTTTTGTGATTTAGGTTTGCTTTACCGTCATTTCGACGCGGCTTCAAAACCGGCTTCAAAAGCTTTGAGCGCCGATTCCAACACGGCGGGCTTTTTGCCGAATTGCTTGTTGATGACTTTAAGCGCCGACTCCTTGGCAATCGCTTTGGTCGCCGCAACGTAAGCTCCGAACATAGTCACGTTTGCGGAGCGGTCGCTGCCCGCCTTGTGGGCAAGCTCGTTTGCGGGTATGTAATAGACCTTAACGTCCGTGCGCTCGATTTTGTCCTCGATAAGAGAGCTGTTGACCAGCACCACGCCGTCCTTTTTGACCATGCCGATAAACTTCGCCACAGAGGGCTTGTTCATGACGATGAGACAGTCGGCGGTAGCAATCACCGGAGAGCCTACGGGGCGGTCGCTCATGACAACGCTGCAATTGGCAGTGCCGCCGCGCATTTCGGGACCGTAAGAAGGCATCCAGGTGACTTCGAGATTTTCTTCCATTCCGGCGTAAGCAAGAAATTTGCCGATACTCAGAACGCCCTGTCCTCCGAAACCGGCCATTATTATTTTATTTTCCATTACTTAGTCTCCTTTTCGATATCTTTATAAACTCCCAAAGGATACTTTGCCTGCATCTTTTCCTTGACGAAAGTCATGGCGTCCACGGGGCTGAGTCCCCAGTTGGTCGGGCAGGTGCACAGCACTTCGATAAGAGTAAAGCCCTTTTTCTGCATCTGATATTCAAACGCCTTTTTGATGGCTTTTTTGGCTTTCATCACGTTGGCGACGTCGGTAACCATAACTCTTTCAAGATAAGCGGGACCGGTAAGAGAGGAAAGCAGCTCGCACACATTGATGGGGTTGCCGTTGATTTTCGGGTCTCTGCCGTAAATGCAGGTGGTCGCCTTTTGTCCCACAAGGGTGGTAGGCGCCATCTGACCGCCCGTCATGCCGTAAATGGCGTTGTTGATGAAAATAACCGTAATGTTTTCGCCGCGCGTCGCCGCGTGTACGATTTCCGCCATGCCTATGCTTGCAAGGTCGCCGTCGCCCTGATAGGTGAAAACCGCCTTGTCCGGGTGAACTCTCTTTATGCCCGTCGCAACCGCTGGCGCTCTGCCGTGAGCCGCCTGCTCCATGTCGCAGTTGAAATAGTCATACGAAAATACGGAACAGCCCACGCTGGCAACGCCTATAAGGTTGTCCATAAGCCCCAATTCTTCCGTGGCTTCGGCAACCAGCTTGTGAACCAAACCGTGCGCGCAGCCGGGACAATAGTGCATGGGTTTGTCTGTAAGCATCGCAGACTTTTTGTATACTGTCGTCGCCATAATTATTTCACCTCCATAACCTTTTCGACAACGTCTTCCGGCGTCATGATGTTGCCGCCGCATCTCGTGAACAGGTCAACCGGTTTTTTGCCCATGACGGACAGCTTCACGTCTTCGACAAACTGTCCCATGCTCAGCTCGACGGTGAGGAAACGCTTTACCGACGCTTTGGCGGCGTATTTTTCATATACCTTTGTAGGGAAAGGCATAAGCGTGATAGGTCTCACAAGTCCCGCCTTGATTCCCTTTTCTCTCAACATATAAATCGCCGATTTGATAATTCTGCCCACGCTGCCGTAGCCGGTCAATATGATTTCGGCGTCGTCGCACATGAACTCCTCGCACTGCGTCTCTTTTTGAGCGATTCTTTCAAACTTTTCCACCAAATGGTTGTTCTGCGCCTCGCCCAGATTAGGGTCGATGTAAATGGAGCTGGCAAGCGTCTTGTCCTTGCCGTGATGCGTGCCCGTCACAGCCCACGATTTTGTGGAGGGGTCGGGCATTTCCTTCATTTCGGGGAAGGTTACCGGCTCCATAATCTGTCCGAGCAGACCGTCGCCCAAAATGCAGACGGGAGTGCGGTATTCGTCCGCCTTGTCAAACGCGTAATAGAGTATATCCACAGCCTCCTGAACGGTAGAGGGAGCATAGGTAAGCAGCTTGTAGTCGCCGTGGCCGCCGCCCTTTACCGTCTGGAAATAGTCGCATTGAGAAGCAAGTATGCCGCCCAGTCCGGGACCGCTGCGCACCATGTTTACTATAACGCAGGGCAGCTCGGCGCAGGCTATGTAGGAAATGCCCTCCTGTTTAAGGCTGATACCGGGGCTGGAGCTGCTTGTCATGGCTCTCTTGCCATGCCGCCCCCCCCGCCCCCCGCCGCGCCGTAAACCATGTTTATTGCCGCGACCTCGCTTTCCGCCTGCACAAAGTCGCCGCCGACCTCGCGGATTCTCCAGCTCATATATTCGGGAATTTCATTCTGCGGGGTGATGGGATAACCGAAAAAGTATCTGCATCCGCCTCTGATTGCGGCTTCGGCAATAGCCTCGTTGCCCTTCATCAATTTTTTCTCGCTCATTATCTCTCCACCTCCAGAATGCTGTCGGGACACATGTGCGCGCACGCCGCGCAGCCCACGCAGGCTTCGGGGTCGGTGCACTCCACAACGTAATAACCCTTGTTGTTGCTTACGCTTCCCAGACGCAGGATTTTTTTGGGGCAAGCGGCGACGCACAGCCCGCAGCCTTTGCAGTTCTGGAAATCAACAGTAACCTTTGCCATCTTTGTTTCTCCTTGTTTAAATTTTCTGATTTAATGCGGGCGAAAAATCAATCGACCTTTTCCACCCAACCGAACTTGTCGGCAATGCGGCCGCGCTGTATGCCCATCATCTTCTCGTAGAGCAGTTTGGACACCTCGCCCACCTTGTTGCCGTTGATAACCACGTCCTCGCCCTTGTAGCCGAGCGTACCGACGGGGGATACGATTGCCGCGGTACCCACGCCGAACATTTCCGTGAGGCTTCCGTCCTTTGCCGCTTTCATCACCTCGTCTACGGTAATGCGCTTTTCGGTGACGGTATATCCTTCGTCGCGCAGCAGCTTGATTGCGCTGTCGCGCGTTATGCCGGGAAGAATGCTTCCCGAAAGCGCGGGAGTGAGCACTTCGCCGTTTATGACGAACATGACGTTCATCGTCCCGACTTCCTCGATATATTTGCGCTCTATGGAGTCAAGCCACAAAACCTGCGCGTAGCCCTCCGATTTGGCTATGTTCATGGCAAGAAAGCTGCCCGCATAGTTGCCTATGCACTTGGCTTCGCCCGTGCCGCCGACGCAGGCGCGCACGTATTTGTCCTCCACCTTGATTTTCACGAGACTGTTGATGCCCGTAAGATATGCCGCGGCGGGACTTAAAATTATGTAGAATTTGAAATTTCCGCACGTTTTGACGCCTATGCTGGACTCCGTGGCTATCATCGTGGGACGTATGTAAAGAGACTGACCTTCCTTGTCGGGTATCCAATCCTTTTCGATTTTTATCAGCTCTTTGAGTCCTTTGAGCATCTCCTCGACGTCGATTTTGGGCATGCTCATGCGCTCGGCGCTGCGGTTCATGCGGTTGAGGTTGTCGCGGATACGGAAAAGCGTGATTTCGCCCTTCTCGTTTTTGAAGCACTTGCATCCCTCGAAAATACCCTGACCGTAATGGAATATCATCGTTGCGGGACTCAAAGCAAAATCTTCCACCGGCTTGATGACAGGCTCGCCCCATTTGCCGTCCGCATAATCGCATTCGAGCATATAGTCCGAAATGTTCTTGCCGAATACGAGATTGGAAAAATCGGGCTTCTGTTTGAGAACTTCTCTCTTGATAAATTTCATCTTTTCCTTCCTCCGGAACACATTTCAAATTTCGGGAAAACAATGAAAATATGTTCCTTTTCTACCGATAATTATCATATTCGACTTTAAGCGGATTGTCAAGCGCAGCAGTGAGTTTTAAAAGTTTTTTATGTAAAAAATTATGAAATTTATTCATATCTTATTCAATCGTTTTTATAATTATGCGACGAAAATAATAAAATCCCCGCATTTTGTATAAAATTCGCAAAAATTCGTGAATACGCATACAGAAAACTATGCGGGCTTGAAATTTACCGTAAGTTAATGAAAGAGCGGGTTTGTCGACCCGCTCTTAAATATGAATAATTTACCTCAAAAGTGTTTCAGCGTCTCGACGGTCTGTCCCCTCTGAGTCTCAACGTAGGTTCGGCGTTTAGGGTAAGGTCGCAGTTGACGCCTTTTTCCGCAAGCAGGAAATACCCCTGCGAAGCGACCATGGCTCCGTTGTCCGTACATAGCTTTTTCTCGGGAAGAAGCAGTTTGAAACCGTTTTTTCGGGCGAGCGACTCCGCTCTGCCGCGCAGATAGCCGTTTGCGGCTACTCCTCCCGCGAGAGCAAGGGTTTTGAGTCCCAGCCTTTTCAAATGCTTTTCCGCAAGCGACAGCAGCGGTTCCAGCGCCGCGCGCGAAAAGGACGCGCAAACGTCCTCCGCAGGCAACTTTTCGCCGCGCTGCGCGGCGTTGTGCATAAGATTGACGGCGGCGGTTTTCAGCCCGCTGTAAGAGAGGTTGCCGTTTTTAAGCAACGGAGAGGGCAAATCGAACACCGGCTTGCCGGACGTCGAAAGCCTGTCTATCTGCGGTCCGCCGGGATAAGGCAATCCGAGAGTGCGAGCAACCTTGTCGAAGGCTTCGCCCGCGGCGTCGTCCACCGTGGAGGAAACGACGCGATAATCGTTGTAGCCCACAACGTGCACCAGCGCCGTGTGCCCTCCGCTCGCCAACAGGCAGAGGTAGGGCGGCTCGGCGTCCGTATCGAGATAATTGGCGCACATATGCGCTTCTATATGATTGACGGCGACAAGAGGCACGCCAAGAGAATAAGCCAATGCTTTGGCATAGGACACGCCTACGAGCAGACACCCTACAAGCCCCGCGCCGCGAGTCACCGCCACCGCGTCCACGTCCGAAAAATCCGCGCCCGCGTCCTTGACGGCCTGTTTTGCCGCTCTGTTTTTCGCCACCAC
>ERZ780121.552-NODE-552-length-10953-cov-5.51019_pt1 | contig 10953 bp, 5 predicted proteins | sample MGYA00511171_ERZ780121 | MGnify/ENA primary metagenome ERZ780121 (study PRJEB29588, sample SAMEA2161876) | human gut metagenome | biome: human gut; feature: human-associated habitat; material: faeces | place: Denmark | collected 2008/2010 ... | reverse complement strand
AAGGCTGTCGCAATGCTCCAGAACAGGATGCTTATAGTCGTCACCCACTTCCTGTTGAAACGGTCGCCCGCCCAGCCGCCGACCGGAACCATGAGGGCATAGAACAGGTTGAAAATGGTAGCAATCAGTCCTACGGACGTGTCCGTAAGGTTCAATGCGTCCCTGACTGCCGGGAGTACGGTGTTGAACACTTGCCTGTCTCCCTGGTTAAGCAAATATGCCATCCAGAGCAGCAGGAGGACTTCCCATTTGTAAGAATTCTTTTTAGTGAAGTTACAATCCATATAATCACCCGCACCATTAGTGGTTTGTTGTGGTGTGGTGCAAATATATGTTTTATTTATTTTTTTACCAACTGAAATTGCGATTATTTTTATAATTTTGCAAACAGGGCATTAATTTGGACTTTGCCGTTTCACAAATTTTTAAATCAGATTCTGCTATGTCTTTTAAAATGAGATTGAAGAATAACAGTGTGCCTGTCTATAAGCAAATTATGGACTGGGTGGAAGATGCCATAAAGACCGGCCAGCTGAAACCGGAAGAGAGCCTTCCATCGATGAATGACCTGTCTTTGGAACTGGACGTGTCCAAGGAGACGGTGAAGAAGGCATATTCCATTTTGAGGGATAAAGGTGTCCTGGAATCCACTCAGGGCAAGGGTTATTTCGTCGCCGGGAAATCCAAGAAGCAAAAGATGCGCATTCTGGTATTGTTCGACAAGCTCAGCAATATCAAGCAGGTGCTGTACAATTCTTTCGCGTCGACGATCAATGGAAAGGCAGACATTACGTTATACCTTCATAACCAGCAGGTTTCATTGCTGGAATATTACATTGACGAGAATTTGGACGAGTTCGACTATTATGTGATTACGCCGCATTTCCCGCTGGATGCCAATACGCAGAAACGTGTGCTGAAAGCATTGAGACGCATTCCTAACCGCAAACTCATAATCCTGGACAGGGATATGGAGGAACTTCGCGGGAATTATGGCTCCGTATGCCAGGATTTCGCGAACGATGCCTATACCGGATTGTCGATGGGAATGGACAAGTTCAGCACGATTTCCAAGCTCAATGTCATCATCGAGACATCTTCCCTATATCATCCGTATGTAGTGAAGGCTGTCGAAAAATTCTGCAATACCAATGATATTGATTGCTGTTTCTACAATCAGGTCACTCCAGGCGTCGTGCACCGCGGAGAGGTTTACCTTATAATAAACGGTCAGCTCGACATGGAACTTATCCATCTGGTGCGCGCTGCCAAGTCCCTGAATCTCAAGCCTGGACGTGATTTCAGCATCATCTCGTACAATGAGTCTCCGATCGATGAAATAATTCTTGATGGCCTCACGACGATTTCCACCGATTTCTCCCAGATGGGGAAACTCGCTGCCGAAATGATTCTTAAAGACTCCCTGAAAAAGATGAAGTGCGATTTCAGGATGACCCGCCGCAGCACCTTTTGACCAAAAAAGAACTAACTTTGCGGGTGAGAAAAATATAGGCGAAAATGCAGAAAACATGGAAGAAGGCCCTGATGTATTTGGGTATCGTTGTGTTCTTTTTGGTGCTTGCATACGGATTCGTGCCGCAAGTACTTGGTGGCAAGATAGTTAACCAAAGCGATATATCGGGTTATGTGGGCATGGCCCGGGAAGCAAACCAGTGGGACAAGGCACATCCTGATGACCCTACGGCATGGACCAATTCCATGTTCGGAGGTATGCCTACCACCATGATCACGGGAAACCATGAAGGCGACTGGACTCAGAAAATCTATGACGCATTCCTGACGGGAAGACGCCCGGCGACATACCTCTTCATCACCCTCCTCGGAGCATTCCTTCTGCTGCTGTCCCTCGGCATTGACAAGATACTTGCCATCGGCGGAGCCGTCGCTGTCGCCTTCTGCTCATACAACATGCAGATAATCCAGGTCGGGCACAATACCAAGATGATGGCCATCGCATGGCTCCCTTGGGTTCTTGCCGCCGTGATATTTACCTATCGCTCGGCACTTGGAATATATCGGAAGCCGGATAATGATGATGCCGGAAAGGGCTGGAAATCATGGCGCCCGCAGGCAGTTCTCGGAGCTGCGCTCTTCGGAATGGCATTGAACTTCCAGATAAAAGCGAACCATATCCAGATTTCCTACTATCTGGCAATCATCATATTCTGCTATGCCATAGGACTTTTCATCTGGCTCATTTCCGACAAGGAACGCCGCCGCGGCATCGGCAAATTCTTCGCTGCATCATTCCTTCTGCTTTTCCTCGGTATCGTCGGAATCGGCGCCAATGCCAACAAGCTCATCCCGATGTACCGCTATTCGCACCAGACCATGCGAGGCGGATCCGAACTGACGGTCGAAGGCAATGCCGACAAGTCGAAAGGCCTTGACATTGAATATGCTACATCATGGTCTTACGGATGGCAGGAACTGCCTAACCTGATGATTCCGAACTTCAACGGAGGCTCATCGGCAGGTGCTGTCAATCCTTCCAAGTCCGAAACTGTAAAACTGCTCAAGAGATACGGCCAGACCAATGTCAGGGAAGTGGCCAAAACATTGCCTCTCTACTGGGGACCGCAGCCTTTCACGGCCGGACCTATGTATGTCGGAGCAATAACCGTTTTCCTGTTCCTCCTCGGACTTTTCCTGTGCGACGGAAAGGACAAATGGTGGATTTTCGCCGCGACAATCATTGCCATACTCCTCGGAGTCGGCAGCCATTTCATGCCGTTCACCAAGTTCTGGTATGAATACATGCCGTTCTACAGCAAGTTCAGAACCGTGTCCATGGCATTGATAATCTTGCAGGTAACATTGCCGATGCTCGGATTCATTGTCCTGGACAAGATACTGAAAGGCGGGTACACCGCTGAACAATTCCGGAAACCGGGCTTTGCCGCACTGGCATTGACCGCAGGCTTCTGCTTGCTGTGCTGGATATTCCCGGGCGTTGCCGGCGATTTTTCCTCCGCGTCCGACGCGCAGATGCACCCGGAACTCGTGGCGGCGCTCCAGCAGGACAGGGCGAGCCTCCTCTCCCATGACGCCATGATATCATTCTGGCTTATCATCTTCGCGTATGTCCTGATTTTGTGGGCGTACGGCAAGCCGAAAGACGTTCCCGGAGATGATGCCTATGTAGGCAACAGAAGATATGCCGCAGCTGCCGCAATCTCCGCATTGGTGCTGCTGAACATGTTCGCAGTCGGAAAGCGCTATCTGAACGCCGACCACTTCATCACGCCTAAGAATTTCCACGGACAATTTACGGAAAGGCCTGTGGACAAGGCGATTCTGGCCGATCCGGCTCTCGACTACCGCGTCCTCGACCTGACGGTCAATGTCTTCAATGATTCCCATCCGAGCTATTGGCACAAGAACATCGGCGGCTACAGCCCGGTGAAGATGCAGCGCTATCAGGACCTCATTGAATACCACCTGACCGGCGAAATCAATTCCATAATAAAGGCTGTCAATGCTGCCGGGACGATTGAGGAACTTACGGCCACGTTCCCGCGCGTGCCGGTGCTGTCAATGCTGAATGACAAGTACGTGATTCTCGACGGCAACAGCGCGCCGGTCATCAATCCGCATGCGATGGGCAATGCGTGGTTCGTCGATTCCGCTGCGCGTGCGGCTTCCGCCAATGAGGAAATATCAATGCTGAAAAACATTGACCTTCATACTACTGCCGTCATCGGGCCTGATTTTGCGTGGGCTGCCGATGCGGTGGATCAATGCGCCAAGTCATCTTCTGATTTGGAGTCCAGGCTTGCTGCCGGTGCAGACACAATTTACATGACATCGTATGCTCCGAATGAACTTCGTTACCATTATCGGGCGGCATCTGACAGAGCAGTGATATTCAGCGAGATATACTATCCGGACGGATGGGCATTGACCTTGGACGGAAAGGCGGATGCTACGGATGGCATCAAACTTTTCCGTGCTGACTGGACACTTCGCGGAGCCGTTCTTCCTGCCGGAGAACATGATATTGTAATGCGCTTTGCTCCGGCATCTTATCGTGTCAGCTCGAATATCGCCCGGGCTTCATCCATCCTGCTGATTCTGCTTATTCTCCTTTCAGCGGGCGGAATGTTCCTTTCGACGAAAAAGTAGGCAATCCGATTACTCCGTGATGGAATTGAGAAGGTCCGCCATGCGGGCTGTCAATGCCTTTCGGGAGAATTGACGGATGGCATCTGACTTGTCATTGTCAGCCAGAACTTCCTTGAGCTCAGTCTCTCCGGAGTGCTCGACTTGGATATCCTCATCATCGTCAGCCGCATTGAAACGCTTCCAGCACAGGTTCAGATATGCGGTGACGGAGGCCTTGTCTTCCCATCCGAACACCACGCCTGCGCCGGTCTGGTTCACTATGCGGGCCATGGCTCCGTCTGTCTGGCCAATCCCGAGAATCGGATTCATGGAAGCCAGGTACTCGAACAATTTTCCGGGCAATGTCGCCCTGTATTCAGGCTCTTTACGTAAAGGCAGAATGAGCAAAGACGCATTTTTCTGCTCACGTACGGCGATATTGTGGTCCTGATAACCCAAATTTATCAAGTGCTTGCCAAGCCCGGCAGCATTGATCGAATCAATGATTTCCTTGTCGGTCTTGCCGACGAGGCGGACGCGCAGCAATTTGTCGAAATCAGGATCGGACTGGCACTTTTCCGCGAGCGCCTGCCAGAGGACCTCCGGGTTGCCGTCAGATGCGAAAAGTCCCGTATGGGTGATGTTGAAATATCCGTCCGGCTCTACGACCTGGTCGAAATCATCATCATCGAAACCATTGGTGATCAGTTCGACAGGCGTGTCCGTCATAGTCTGGAACTCTTCCTGGACCAGAGGCGAAACAGCCACCACGACAGTAGCGACATCCAGAACCTCCTGCTCCAGGCGATGATGCTTTTTTTCAGCCCATTTGCACAGGCACAGGTGCTTGAAATAAAACATCTTGGTCCACGGGTCACGGAAATCTGCCACCCAAGGAATGTTGGTGGCCTTGGACAACTGCCTGGCTATCAGGTGCATTGACTGAGGCGGGCCGGTACTTACGATAGCGTCCACCGGATGTTCCTTCAGGTATTTCTTCAAGAAACGCACGGACGGCCTTACCCATGTCACGCGCGGATCTGGAATGAACAGATTGCCGCGCAGGAAAAGCATGAGTTTCTGCTTGAAAGTCTTTTTCTGATTGTTTATCGGATTCACCTCCTGTCCGGTCGCGCTCTTTCCGCCCGTCAGTTTCCGGTACAATGAATAAAATTCCGTGATATGCCTCTTGATGACGACAGCCTCATTCGGCACATCCTCTTCCAAAGTCTTGTCAATGCTGGTCATCTCCGGATTTTCAGGAGTGTAGATGACGGGCTGCCACCCGAATTGAGGCAGATACTTGCTGAATTTTACCCATCTCTGCACGCCGGAACCTCCAGTAGGCGGCCAGTAATATGTTATGATAAGTACTTTTTTCATGATCGTTTCCGAGAACTTTCTCAAATATAGCTAAATTTTCAATCGAGGTGTTGGATTGTGGACTGAAAATAAGTAAATTTATTAGTTCTAGCGCAATGCGCGTTTAGACAGACGATATAATTAGTAGCGAACGATATGGCGAAGAAACAGGCGGAAGATACCCCGATGCTCAAACAATATTTTGCTGTCAAGGCCCAGCATCCTGAAGCAGTCCTGCTTTATAGGGTGGGAGACTTCTACGAGACATACTCTGACGATGCGGTTCTCGTGAGCAAGGTTCTCGGACTGGTGCAGACCAAGCGGTCTAATGGCGACAAAGAGGCCGTTCCGATGGCAGGATTTCCGCATCACGCCATAGAACAATATCTTACGCGCCTCATCCGTGCCGGCTACAAGGTCGCGGTCTGTGACCAATTGGAAGACCCTAAACTTGTGGGCAACAGGACATTGGTAAAACGGGGCGTAACGGAAATGGTTACCCCTGGAATCGCATTCGGCGAAAACATGCTGGAACAAAAGGAACACAACTTCCTGACCGGACTGACGTTCTCCAAAGACCAGTGCGGTGCAGCATTTCTGGATGTGTCCACGGGAACATTTCAGGTGGCGCAGGGCAGCACCGGCTATATCGGAACGCTCATTGCCTCGCTCTCTCCTAAGGAAATCGTGGTGCAACGCGGATTTGAAAAGACAGTAAAAGAACTGTATGGGGAAAACTTGTATGTATCTACGATGGATGAGTGGGCTTTTGTCCACGATGCCGCTGTAGAGAAACTCAAGAAACAGCTCCATGTGGAATCGCTGAAAGGCTATGCCATTGACACATACCCGCTTGGCGTATGCTCTGCCGGCGCGCTGGTAGTCTATCTGGAACAGACGCAGCACGCGGGGCTTGCCAACATCTGCTCGATTTCCCGCATTGACGAAGACAAATTCGTGTGGATGGACAGGTTTACGCTCCGCAATCTCGAAGTCTTCAATGCCTCTGCCGGCGGCGAAGGTGTGTCTCTTGTCAATGTTGTCGACAAATGCTGCTCTCCGATGGGGTCCCGCCTCCTGAGAAGCTGGCTTGCAATGCCTTCGATGGACTTGAAAGAACTCGGCGACCGTTTCGACATAGTGGAATGTTTCACGAAAAACGAGGAGCTTCTGACCGGAATCCAGGAAAGAATCAGCAATATAGGTGATTTGGACAGAATCATGTCCAGAGTAGCTACGGGCAAGATCATGCCGCGTGAAGTCCTGCAGCTCGGAAGGGGACTTTCGCAGCTCGGCCCTATAAAATCACTTTGCTCGGGAGAAAACGGCTGTGCCCCTCTGGAAGAATTGGTAAGCTCAATCGACGGATGTTCGGAGCTTTATGACAGAATCGCCAGGACATTGACCCCGGATGCTGCTGCTGCGATAGGCAAGGGTGACGTTATCGCCAAAGGTGTGGACCCTGAGCTTGACAGGCTGCGCGACATCTCGCATGGTGGAAAAGAATATCTCCTCATGATGCAGCAGCGGGAAACCGAACGCACCGGAATCAGCTCATTGAAAATAGGTTACAACAATGTTTTCGGCTACTATATCGAGGTCCGCAATGCCCATAAGGACAAGGTGCCGGAGGATTGGATACGCAAGCAGACATTGGTCAATGCCGAGAGGTATATCACGCAGGAATTGAAAGACTATGAGGAGCAGATTCTTTCCGCCGAGGATAAGATTTATGCTCTTGAATCTTCGATATATGGTGCCCTGATTGCTGAAATCCAGAAATCTATCCGCACCATCCAGAGGAATTCAATGGTGATTGCCAAGCTGGACATACTCGTCGGGTTTGCCGAACTGGCATTGGAAAACCATTATTGCCGCCCGGAAGTCGGTGACGGACTGGAACTTGAAATCAAGGCAGGCAGACATCCTGTCATCGAAACATTGATGAAGCCAGGTGAAGAATATGTGCCGAACGACATTTATCTGGACAGGAACAAACAGCAGATCATAATACTTACCGGCCCGAACATGTCCGGTAAATCGGCATTGCTCCGCCAGACGGCACTGATAGTGCTGCTGGCCCAGATCGGGTCTTTCGTGCCGGCGACATCTGCGAAAATCGGCTACTTCGACAAGATTTTCACGCGCGTAGGTGCGTCTGACAATATCTCCAGAGGCGAATCCACGTTCATGGTGGAAATGTTGGAAACGTCAATGATTCTTCATAATCTTTCCGAACGTTCATTGGTCCTGCTGGATGAAATCGGCCGCGGAACATCGACCTATGACGGCATGTCCATTGCGAGGGCCATCGTGGAATACATCCATGAATATGGAAAGGGCGCCAAAACATTGTTCGCTACACATTATCACGAGCTGAATGATTTGGAAGGGATATATCCGAGGGTGAAGAATTTTCACGTGACCGTGAAGGAGGTGGGCAAGGAAGTGGTGTTCCTGCGAAAAATCAAGGAAGGCGGCACGGCGCACAGCTTCGGTATCCACGTGGCACGCATGGCCGGAATGCCTAGGGAAGTGCTGGTGTCTGCTGAAAAGACATTGTCTGCATTGGAAGCCGGAAACGCCGGTTTCATAAGTAAAGGCGAGGAAAATCGTGAAGCAGGAATAAACAAGCCTTATAACACAAAGGAGGGTAGGGTAGAGAGTGACGGCTCGATACAGTTGTCGCTATTTCAGCTGGACGACCCTACATTGTCCTCAATGAGAGATACTTTGAAGGCTGCGGACCTCAATAATATGACTCCGATGCAGGCTTTCGATCTTCTCCGTGACATGAAGAAAGAACTTGGAATATAATAACATGAACTTATAATTTGAATTAATTGAAATTATCATGACACTAAAAACTTTTATGGCGACCGCGGCATTGACATTGGCCTTGCCTTTGATGGCTGCCGCTGGTGACGGGTCCTATCGGGTGGTTTCTCCGGACGGACATTTGAGTGCTGCCGTTGTGGTAGGCAAGGAAATTTCCTACACGGTGGCGATGGATGAAATGCAGATTCTGAACCCTTCAAGGGTGTCTATGACAATGTCGGACGGTACGGTTTTCGGAGCGGATGACAAGGTGAGAAAAGTCCGCAGGGCGAGCGTCGACCAGATTCTGGAGCCTGTGCTGTACAAGAAATCCGAAGTTCGGGACAATTATAATGAAATGACTCTCGATTTCAAGGAGTTCTCATTGGTTTTCCGCGCTTATGACGACGGCGTTGCATACAGGTTCGTGAGCAAGCTCAAAGGAGACTTCATCGTTTCCGGTGAACAGGCTGAATTCGCTTTCTGCAAGGATTGGAATGCTTTTGTCCCTTATGTGAAGCAGCATACGGAAACGCTTGAAAGCCAGTATTATAACTCATTTGAAAACACTTATGAGCGTCATGCCGTCTCCAAGTGGGACAAGGGACGTCTTGCCTTTTTGCCGGTGGCCGTGGAGGCTGACAACGGTGTGAAAGTCCTCGTGACGGAGTCTGATTTGAGACACTATCCTGGAATGTTCCTTTACAATGAGGGAAATGCTTCTACGCTCAACGGCCGTTTCGCTCCTTATCCTAAGGAAATCGAGCAGGGCGATCACAATATGTTGCAGGGTGTAGTCAAGACAAGAGAAGATTATATCGCGAAATGCTCTGGCAATGAAGCATTTCCGTGGAGAATCATCATGGTAACTGACAATGATGCCCATTTGGCTGTCAATGACCTCGTGTGGCTTCTCGGAAAGCCTGCCGATCCAGCAGAAGACTATAGCTGGGTGCGTCCGGGCAAGGTGGCTTGGGACTGGTGGAACGCCTGGAACCTCTACGGCGTGGATTTCCGTGCGGGCATCAATAATGACACTTACAAGTACTACATTGACTTCGCAGCTTCCCATGGAATCGAATATGTCATTCTCGATGAGGGCTGGGCTGTGAACAAGAAGGCCGACCTTATGCAGGTTATCCCGGAAATTGACCTCCCGATGCTTTGCGGATATGCAAGAGAACGTGGCGTGGGGCTGATTCTGTGGGCCGGATATTGGGCTTTCGACAGAGATATGGAAAACGTATGCCGCCATTATTCAGAGATGGGCATCAAAGGTTTCAAGGTGGACTTCATGGACAGGGATGACCAGATTATGGTTGATTTCCACAAGCGTGCGGCTGAAATGGCAGCCAAATATCATTTGATGATAGACTTCCACGGCACATATAAGCCTGCCGGACTAAACAGGACCTGGCCGAACGTCGTGAACTATGAGGGAGTGCATGGCCTGGAGCAGATGAAATGGAGCCCTAACACTGTCGACCAGGTTACATACGACGTGACTGTTCCTTTTATCCGTATGGCTGCAGGCCCGATGGACTACACCCAGGGTGCAATGCGCAATTCCACCAAGAATAATTATCATCCGGTCAATACCGAGGCTATGAGTCAGGGGACGCGTTGTCGCCAACTTGCTGAATATGTGGTATTTGAGTCGCCGCTCAACATGCTTTGCGACTCTCCGTCGAACTATATGGCAGAACCGCTTTGTACCAAGTATATCGCTGACTGTCCGGTAGCTTGGGATGAAAGCATTGCCGTAAACGGCGAAATCAGCAAATACATTACGCTGGCGCGCAGAAGCGGAGATGTGTGGTATGTCGGCTCAATGACTGACTGGAATGCCCGTAACCTCGACATTGACCTCAGCTTCCTCGGCGAAGGACATTGGACGATGGAAATTTTCTGCGACGGCATCAATGCTGATCGTGCGGCGCGCGACTTCAGGCATGAGATTCAGACCGTTCCGGAGAACCGTCAGGTGAAGATCCATATGGCTCCGGGAGGTGGCTGGGCTGCTCGTATAACGAAGGAATAGATGAACGCGAGGGAACAGGCTATATTCGGACGGACGGAACTGCTTCTGGGTGAGGATGTCATGCAGGCGCTTTCGCGGATGAAGGTCATTATCTTCGGCGTGGGCGGTGTCGGCAGCTGGTGCGCGGAAGGGCTGGTCAGAAGCGGAATCAAGCACCTGACGATAGTGGACTCGGACAGGGTAAGCATTACCAATGTCAACCGGCAGCTTATGGCGACGGTGAAGACTGTGGGCCAGGTTAAGGTTGAGGCTTTGAAGGTGCGGTTACTGGAGATAAATCCTGATGCTGAGATAGAAGCTGTTCAGGCGATATATTGTGAGGAAACTGCGGATTCTTTCGACCTGGACAGCTATGACTATGTTATAGATGCTGTGGATTCGTTGAAAAACAAGGTTTTGCTCATTTTGCGGGCTGCTGCCAGCAGAGCAAAGTTTTTCTGTTCGCTCGGGGCGGCATTGAAGACGAATCCGCAGAAAATCCAGGTGGCGGAGTTCTGGGATGTTAAGGGATGTCCTCTGGGGGCGGCTCTCCGGAAGAAGATGAAACGCGCCAAGACATTGCCTGCCAGCAAGTTCCTTTGTGTGTATGATGATGAGGTCCTGCTGAA
>ERZ780121.460-NODE-460-length-12418-cov-3.61692_pt1 | contig 12418 bp, 9 predicted proteins | sample MGYA00511171_ERZ780121 | MGnify/ENA primary metagenome ERZ780121 (study PRJEB29588, sample SAMEA2161876) | human gut metagenome | biome: human gut; feature: human-associated habitat; material: faeces | place: Denmark | collected 2008/2010 ... | reverse complement strand
GAGGAAGGGGAACCCCGCCTCATTTAAGGCCTTCGATTATGGCAGTCTCCAAAATCACGAACGACAAGAAGAAGGCCCGGAAGCCTCTTTTCGGACGCGTCAAAGAGCGGACCTCCGCCGACGCGGGCGAGAAGAACAACTGGAAAGCCTGGCTTTATTTGGCCCCGACCCTTATTTTGATGGCGGTCTTCACCTTTTATCCTCTTATTAACACGATTGTCATCGCCTTCTTGAAAGACTATGACTACGTTACCCAGACCAACAAAGGGTTCACGTTGGAAAATTTCGGCGTTGTCCTCGGACTTGTTGGCAAAACTACGGGTGGCGAAATGGTTTATCGCTGGGCCTGCACCGATTTCACTTCGGGTGGAGTCAAGGGAACCTATGTTGACCCGACGGGCGCGGTGAAATCCGTCTATTTCACGATGGACGTTATCAAATACGCGTTCCCAAACACGATGATCATCACCTTCATCACCGTCCCAATTTCGATTATTATCGCTTTGTTAATTGCCATCGGTCTCAATTCGATTCCGGCGTTTAAAAAGCTTTTCCAGACGATTTTTTTCATTCCTTACGTCACTAACGCGATCGCCGTTGGTATGGTCTTCGCTGTTTTGTTCGACTATCAAGGTATCATCAACTTCATCTTCCACCTCGGAAATACGAAGTGGATTGACCAAGGCGCCCCGCAATGGCGCGCCATGATCGCCCTTTGCATCTACATCGTTTGGCACAGCTTGCCGTTTAAGATTTTGATTTTCCTCTCTGGCTTGCAAAACATCGATAAGCAGTATTACGATGCTGCCAAAATCGACTCCGCGGGTAAATTCAAAACCATGATGAACGTCACGGTTCCTCTTCTTTCCCCGCAAATCCTCTATATCATGATCACTTCCTTTATTGGAAGCTTCAAAGAATACACCTCCGTTGTTGGTTTGCTTGGCAAATCTTCTACCGACGGCGGTGGTACCAACAACATGTATACGGTTGTTTACTACATTTATGACATGGTCAAAGGCAATGTCCAATACGGAGCGGCAGCTGCGGTCTTGCTGTTCTTGGTGATTTTGCTCTTCACGGCTATTCAATTCAAAGTTTCGAAGACGAGGGTTCATTACTAATATGGCACAAGAACATCAAATCAACACTTACGATGACCGCAATTTCTTCCAGAAACTTTTCAAGATGAAGGGGAAAGCCGAAAAACAAAAAGAGCGCGAAGCATCCCCCAAATACCAGGCGATCGACACCTCTAAAATGCATTTGGTGATTAAGGCCAAATCCAAGAATGCCGAACAACTCGAAAAAGCCCAAAAAGTGGCTCGCATTATGAGCCTTGTGGTGGTTTACGCCTTTTTGATTTTCATGAGCCTCATCGTTCTCTTCCCGTTCTACTGGATGATCATCACCTCGTTGAAGAGCACGACGGAAATTCGCTCTTTGCACCAAACGTTCTTCCCCACAAACGTTTTGTGGAGCAACTACATTACCGTTTTCAATTCCTTTGATTTCGGTACTTACGTGGGAAACACCTTGGTGGTTGGTATCCTTTCCACCTTGGGCACCTTAATCACCACGATTTTTGCGGCATTTGCTTTTGCTCGCCTTAATTTTCGTGGCAAAGATACGTTGTTCGCCATTTTGCTTGCTACCATGATGATTCCGGGAGAAATGATGGTTATTACCAACTACATCACCGTTTCTCGCTTGCCTTGGTACGAATTTGGCGTTGGCAAAGTTGAAGGCTGGTTGACCTACAAGGATTCCGTTTTCGGGGCCATGATCATCCCGTTCTGGATTGCGGTCTTCTACATTTATTTGCTTCGTCAGAACTTCAAACAGATTCCGAACGAACTCTATTTGGCTGCGAAAGTCGACGGCAAGAGCGATTGGCAATATCTTTGGAAAGTCATGGTTCCGCTTGCGATGCCGACCCTTATTTCCATCTTCATTTTGAAACTAATGGGCGCATGGAACTCTTATGTGTGGCCAAACCTCGTTACCACAGCGGACCCCAGCTGGCGCTTAGTGACGAACGCGTTGCGTTCCTCCTTCACTTCCAGCAACGGCGACCCCCAATATGGCATTCAAATGGCTGCGACGATTCTTGTCACCGTTCCGTTGTTGTTACTCTTCATCTTCTTCCGTAAATACATCATGCATGGCGTTGGCCGTGCCGGTATTAAAGGCTAGGCGAAATTTGGGGCTCGTAACGAGCTCCTTTTTTCATGCCTAAACAGAAAAGATTTGGCTGTAAAATATTCGTAAATTTTTAAACCCTTACATAAATGTAGACTTTAAATTGCAGTGTTCTTTTTTGGCGGAACATAATACAATAGAATGTCAAAGCAATTTGACTGCATTTTATAGAGGAGAAATTATGCTAAACAAAAAGATGACTCTCATCTTCGGGCTTGCTTCCATGACTCTTATGACAGCATGCGGAGGCAGGTCCAACGATTCATCGAAACCGAATCCGGACAACTCCAAGGATTCCCCCCCTTCCGCAACCACCCCCGTTACCCCGGACATGGACGAAGAGTTCGACCCGAAAAAGCCGGTTGAAATCACCTTCTGGCACACGATGGGCAAAACCACGGGCCAACCGATCTTGGATCAAATCATCACCGCTTTTAACAAAATTTATCCAAACATCAAGGTTACGAACACCCAGCAGGGTGATTACGACAAATTAAACGAAATTATCAACAACAACATCTCTACCGGTAATTTGCCGACCATGGCTTATGCCTACGAAGACCACGTCGCTGGTTATGTTGATCACAACGCATCCTTGGATATGACTTCTTATATCAACGATCCGGTTTATGGCCTTGGTCACAATCCCAAAGGTTATGATTTAGGCGATTTGGGCGTCGAAGATATGTCCGCTGGTTACTGGAAAGCCGGAAGCAAATATGCCGTCGAAGGAATGTATTCCCTCCCCTTCTCCAAATCCACCGAAGTTCTTTTCTACAATAAAACGGTTTTCGATTCGAAAGGCTGGACCGTTCCTGAAACCTGGGATGAACTCTGGGAACTTTGCGAAACGATCAAATCCGACAATACCTATAAAGACGACAAATACACCTGCCTTGGCTGGGATAGCGATGCGAACCTCTTAATCACGAGTTTCATCCAAAGAGGACTTCCGTATACCACCTCGCAACGTTCTGGCGCCGAAAATAGCCACTTCCATTTCTCGACTCAAGCCAACAAGGACCTCGTCACCAAATTGAAGGAGTACTACGACAAGAAATATTTCTTGACAAAAGGAACTTCCGCGAACAACGCGTATACCAGCACCCAATTCACGGCGCAATCCATTTTGATGAGCGTTTCCTCCACCGGCGGAACCGGCTATTGCTACACCGCGGACTTCGAAACCGGCGTTACGGGCATTCCCCAATACGACAAGACCAACAAGGCGGTCATCTCCCAAGGGCCGTCCATCACCTTCTTCAAGAAAGGCACGACGAAAGCCCAACGCACCGCCGCTTGGCTCTTCTACAAATTCGCGACCAACACCAAGAACTCGGCCTTATTTGGTTCCGATACTGGTTATAATCCGGTTCGTAATTCTTCCTTCTCCGATCCGATTTTCGAAGACGCGAAGGACACTGCGGTTGGCAAAAACGCCCTCATCCAAGACATGTTCTCCTATGTCGGCAGCGAAGAAAGCGGATACGCGGAAGCGCAATTCACTTCCCCGGCCTTCAAAGGCTCCAGCCAAGCTCGCTCGAGCATGGACGGACTTCTCTCCTCGGTTCTTCTTGGAACCAAAACGGTCGACCAAGCCTTCGACCAAGCCATGTCTGATTGCTTGTTTGCTGAATAAGCCAATCTCTTCATTCGATTCGATACGAAAAGGAAATTGCATATGAACAAAAAGAAGCCATCCATCGTACTTCTTGCATGTGGTTGCTTAGCTGCTCTTTCCGCTTGCGGAGGAACGCCCGAAAAACCGGGTTCTTCCTCCGACAAGGTGGACGATACCAGCGGCTCGGTGCCAAGCGATGGCAAAACTCATGTGAAGTTCTGGCATACCATGGGCAAGGTCAATCAAGACTTGCTCCGCGGCATGATTAAGGCATTCCAACAGCAGAACCCGAATATCGTCATTGACGATTTGTCTGCTGCTGGAGGCTATGATGAACTTCAAAATTTGATCTTAAACAACGTGGCGACCGGAAATCTTCCCACGATGTCATTCTGCTATCCGGACAACGTCGCGGAATATTTGGACCGCAATTGTGTCGTCGACATGTCTTCCTATATCGATGATGCCGAATTGGGTTTCAAAGAAGAAGACGGAAAATCCGTAAACGCGGCTGGTGAAGTCCGCGTTGGCAAGGCCGATTTTGTTAAAACCTTCTGGGACGAAGGCTGCGAATACACTAAATCCGGCGTCTATAGCCTTCCGTTTGCTAAATCCACCGAAGCTCTCTTCTACAACAAAACCGTGTTTGACCAGAATGGTTGGACGGTTCCGACCACTTGGGCAGAAATGTGGGACCTTTGTGCGGAAATCCGTGCGGCATATCCCGAAAAGAAGGGGGACGAATATGTCTATTTCCCGTTAGGATACGACTCCGATTCGAACCTTTTCATCTCGATGGCTCAGCAAATGGGTTACGACTACACGACGAACGACCCTGCTTCCGAATCTCACTTCGTTTTCGATAATGACGGCATCAAGAGCATGCTCAATATGCTCAAGGGCTATTATGACCTTGGCTATTTCAAAACGAAGGGAACCTCGGCGAACGCCACCTATACCTCCTCCCGTTTTACCGCTGGCGAAATCTTCATGTCCATCGGTTCCACTGGGGGAACGACCTATAACTCGACCAACGACTTTGAAGTCGGCGTTGTGGCTCCCCCTTCGATAGACGTCGATCACCCGGCAGTCATTTCCCAGGGACCCTCAGTTTGCTTCTATAACCGTTCCACGGAAGAAGAACGCCGCGCCGCTTGGAAGTTCTATCGATTCGTCACGAATTCCACGAATACCGTTGTCTATGGCTTATCTACCGGCTATCAACCGGTTCGTTATAGCTCTTACGACACGGACGCTTATAAAAATTATATCGAAGATGCCGTGGAAGGCGACTTGCTCGCAGAAGTGGCGAAACTCAGCTCCACCATGTTGGAAGATTATTTCACGAGCCCCGTTTTTCTTGGGTCTGCTTTGGCTAGAACCGAGGTCGGCAAAGCTCTCTCCTCTGTCTTAATCGGCAGCAAATCCGTGGAGAAGGCGCTCAGTGACGCGATGGCGAACTGCGTGAACCAAACCCGCAATTAATGAGGTGATACCATGAAGAAAAAATTCTTTTTATCCGCATTGTTCTTAGCCTTTACAACTTTGGGCGTTGCCTCTTGCCGCGGTGGAACGGTTCCTTCCGATAGCGCACCCTCTACAACGGGCGAACAAAATTCGAACACCAGCGCCTATCAATTTGTCGACTTTGTCTCTAAGACCAAGATGAAGGAAGACTACAAGGGCAAAACCTTCTTAAAAGACGGCATCGGTCAAGTGGACTTAGTCCGCAAAATCGATGGTGACACCGCTCACTTCTACCCGCACGGAGAAAAAACGAACCTTATCAAATGCCGTTATAACTGCATCGACACTCCGGAATCCACTGGTATGTTGGAGCCTTGGGGAAGCGGTGCGAGCAACTTCAATGGCGATATGCTTGCTGCGGCCAAAACGATTGTTTTGACTACTGATAGCACTGACCAAGGCGATAAGGGCTCGGTCCCTGTTTTGGATAGCACCGGTGGACGTTACCTCACCTATATTTGGGTGAGCGAAAAAGAAAACGCCGACTACCAAGACCTTAAGCTTGTGAACCTCGCTCTTGTTCAAGAGGGCTGGTCCAAGATGAAGGGTGCAACGGGCAAGGATTACGCCTCGGCATTCCTCAATGCCAACCAACAGGCCATGGATTTGGAGATGCACGTTTGGAGCCCGAATCCCGATCCTGATTTCAACTATGGTGCAGCCCAAGAATGCACGCTAAAAAATATTGTAGAAGGCACCGACGTTAAGGGCGAAACGTTCGACTGGGTGGGAGCCAAAGCGACCTTTGTCGCCACGGTTGCCGCCACCGGGCCCGATACCGGCGCCTGCTACCTCAATGAAGATATCGACGGAAAACGTTACGGTATCTACGTCTTTACTCAATATAAAGTAATGGCTCCGCTTGCTCGTGTTGGCAACAAGATTCGCATTTCCGGAACCGTTGCTCGCTTTGGAGCGGTGGAAGACGGAGAAACCACGGAAGATGAAGGAACGTTGCAATTGGTCGACGCCCATTATTCCGCTGCCTATCACGAAGAAGGCGACATCGAAGTCCTTGAAAAAGGCGATGGAACCTACGAAGAGAAGAAGGGCACCGTTGGCGAATTGGCCGTTAAAGACAACATCAACGTGATTTGCTCCATCGATGAGCCACTTACCTGCTATGGCGGAAAAGCGGTGAAATCGACGACTTCCAACATTGCTTACGCATTCACTCTTTGGTGCAAAAATGCCGCTGGCGAACAGATCAATGTCCGCATCGATGACGGCATGGCCGTCTATCCGGGCGAAAAACCGGGTGGAGAAAACACCAAGCCGCGCATTCAAAACATTGAATACTTCAAGAGTGCCACCGAAATTCGCGTCAAAGGCGCGATGGTCACCTATTATGGCCGTTACCAAGTGAAACTCTGCTCTCGTCAAGGCATCACCGTCATTGGCGGCGATGCTTCCAAGGCCTACTAAGGCTTTCTAAATTTGGTTCGATTTTGATAGATCAGTCACTTCTGAAAGGAGAAAAATAAATCATGAAGAAACTGAAATTGCTCGTTCTATCGAGCGCACTCATCATGGGGCTTACTGCTTGCGGTGGAGGAGCCGGTGGTAGCAAAGACACCACGGATTCCGCTACGAGCGCGCCCGCTGTGGATTATGCGACTTTGGCCAACGAAGCCATCACCAACATTTCGGCTGGATTTGACAGATGGTCTTCCGCTGGTATCGCCGTTAACCAAACCTTGGTGAAGGAATCCAAGGTGACCCACGATGGAAAGGAATATACCTTCGCCATCACCTACACGATTTCGGATGCGGCGAAATCCTTCCTCGAAGTCTCTGCGGACGGAGCTACGCTCATCGTCAAAGCCGACAAAGAACAGCACGCGTTGAAAGAAGCGGTTGTTGTCCACGCCTCCATTGAAGGCAAAGAATATGCGTCCAAAGGCTTCAATGTGAAGATCCTTGCGACCAGCATTCTCGCCATTTCTAAGATTTATGATTGCAAGACTGGCGATAGCGTCGTCACCCGTGGCTATGTCACGAAAATCCTCGTTAACGGCAACATCCTCGTCGCCGACGGCGAATCCGCCATCACGGTTTATACCAACAAGAAATGGGATGCTGCGGTTGTTGGCAACCTCGTTGAAATCGCCGGCAAAGTCGATATCTACAATGGTCTTTATGAATTAAAACCGGACACCATCACCGTAGCGACCTCCGACACCGTCGCCAAGCCGGTTGACCTCGTCCTGGACGGAACGTTTAAAAACGATTCTCCCAAAAATCAAGGTCGCATCGCCAAAGCAGAAGGCGCTTATCTCTCCAAGATTACTGCCGCCACCACTACGTCTAGCCAAGGGGATCCTTATAATAAAATTGACGCTACCATTGTTGTTGGCAATAAAGCCCAAGGCTATTCGACCATTTCGATTCACGTTGAGGATCGCAAGGCCAGCGCAGGCGTTTTCGAAAGCTGGGGATTTGATGCGACTGCCGCGAACAAACTCGGCCCCAACGCCCCGAAAGTTGGCCAAGGCATCTCCATCGAAGGTGTCTCTGACTGGTATAACCAAGCCCAAATCACCGATGCGAAACTAATTTCCAAAGGCGAATACAAAGGCGACTTCGGCGGAGATATCAAACCCGCTCCGGCGGCTGAAAAGAAGACCGTTGGCGAAATCCTCGCTCTTGGCGAAAAAACCGTCACGGATAGAGTCTTCGAAGTCACGGGTATTTTGGAAGGCCTCAAGGCCGACGACAAATACGGAAACGGCTATTTGACCGATCCGACCACCAAAGAAACCGTCATGATTTATGGTTTGACTGGCACGGCCGATAAAGGCATCACCTGGGATGGCGCTGCTTTCTCCTTCAGCAATCCGAAAGACGCGGATACCTCCTTGGTCGGTGTTACCAATGGTATGGAAATCACCATGAAGTGCACCTATACCTACTATTCCAATACAAAGACCCCGGAAATCATGGGCAACTTGCTCTCCCACAAAGCCAGCACCGCTACCTATACGGCGACGGCGACTTCTGCCGATGATCCTGCTGCCACCATCACCCTTTCCAAGACGGAAGGCATTGCTTATGGTGAAGAAATCACCGTCAACGCAACCTCTTCCAAGGCCGGCTACGTTGTTGATACGATTCTTGTCGAGGATGCTCAGGGCGTGAAGTCTGTGGTCGCGGATGGCAAATTCAATGCCACCTGCGTCAACAAAGTTACTGTCACTTTCAAAGATGGCAGTGTTGTTGCTAACAATACGGAAGTCAATGCTACCAAACTTGGCATCGGAACCAGTTATGGAGGCGGCGAAAATAAAACCATTGACGGCGTGACATGGTCCTTTACGGGTTGCATGACCACCACCGTTGCCCCCTTTATTCAAATGAACAATGGAAAAGGTTCCGCGATTTGGAACACCGTTGCTTTGCCCAAAGCTATTAAAAACATTGTGGTTACTTACAACGCAAAGACTTTCAGCGACAACTATCCATCCAATTCCAATTTGGTGATTACGACCGGTGCCGCCATGGTTACCGCCGCTGGGTCCACGACCGTTACGGGCTCCAGAGATGAACCGACCGTTACTTACACTCCGACGACGGCGGGTGATACCTTTGTTCATTTCTCTCACAGCGAAAAACCTGGTGCCTTCTACCTCGATAGCATCGTCATCAACTTCGTCGACTAATCGTCTTAAATAACGATTATTGCCCCTGCGCATACGCGTGGGGGCTTTTGCTTTTCCGTACTTTTACCTATAATGGACGCGCATGAAAAAACGTAATCTCTTTGTCTTGGGCCTAGCGGGCCTTCTTCTTGTCTCTTGCGGTGAAGGCGGAACAGGAAACGATGGATCTTCTTCCTCCAATCCTCCCGTCGCCGGCGGCAACACTTTGTCTTCTGTCCTTTCTTCCTTTGGAAAGAATTGCCGGGTGAATAACATTTATCAATATCTATCCTCCGGATCGGTGCCTAGCATCATGACGGATTATGTCGAAGATGGATTTTATAGTATCTATAAGAATTTCGGCGATCGCAAAAATGGCGGCGTTATCGATGTCAAAGGCGACAAAAGCTACCGCTATACCGTTGAAAAAGATGCGGAAACGAAGAAAGATAAGCTCGTTTTGGGCGATGCGTTGGTAGATGGAAACGGAAATAACGTTTCTTCCTTCCGCGATTTGTATTTTGATCCGTCCTATATCGGGGATCACGTAGCCATGTTCACGGCGGAGAACGTTTTTGTTCCCAAAATTCAAGGAACGACTTTTGGAACCTTCAATTTATTTGGCAAATACTATAGCGACGATGCTCCAGTAGAAGAATCGTCCTCCGGGGGTGTTGCTCCAGCTGCTTTGGATGCAACCCCGACTCTTATCAAGGACAACACTGCGGAATTAACGGCCCTTTCCAAGGCGTTGGGCGTTTATGAAGTGGCCGCTAACCACTCGGATAAATTGGAATTGCAGGCCGCAGACCTCTATTTCTCCGAAAAAGGAACCCAATTCACCTTCAATTTCTATTATTCCTATGAAGGCGGTTTTGACCGTTTGGTTGCTCGAAGCGTAATTTCCAAGATTGGCTCCACCTCCGTTGACTTAATTAAGAATTACAACAAATGACGAAGAAAATTTGGCTCGTATTAGCGGCATCGCTGCTTTTAAGTGTCTCCTGCGGAGATCCTGGTTTCGACCATTCTTCTTCCCCAAGTATTGATTCATCCGATTCTTTAAAAGATAAGGAATTTGAAGAGGGGTCCCCTCTCCTTTTCTCCGAGTTTTATTTAGGCGAACTCATTAAGAATCGCGTGGTGGAAGTGGCGAATTTCGGTACGGAACCCCTTTCGTTAAAGAATTATTCCATCCGTATCTATCACGGAACGGAGAAAACGACCTCTTATACGATCCCCTTGGGCGATAAAACATTGCAATCGATGGAGACGTTCTGTGTTGCTTATTCCCAGATCGAAGAGCAAATCCATCACGACATGGTTTCGGCGGATTTCATGAATAACGGAACCTGGCCCATGGGCCTATTTCGCGGTGAAACGCGCGTGGATACCCTTGGCGAAATCGGGTATACGAATGCCTTTGCTTCTAACGAAGTCATTATTCGGAAAAACGAATATCGCATCGGACGGGAAAAAGGGGAACGTTACGATTGGATCGGCTATCCTGCCGGATATTCTTCTAATCTAGGCAACGCGGTTTGCCCCGTTTCGGAAGAAGAACTCCTCGTCGGGCCTAAATTGACCGAAGAGCAATTAAAATTGCCTTATGCCGTGGATAATAAAGGAACGGGCGGAGCGGTCGAAGTGACGGTGTCCCACCTCGGGGATGGCGATACGACCGTATTTAACTACCCCTCCTCCATGAGCGAGTTCCGTGGATGTTCCCTGCGTTATCAAAATATTGATACTCCAGAGGTGCAACATGGCAACACCATTCAAGAGCAACCGTGGGGCGAGGCCGCGGCCAAATGGAACAACCAAATCCTTTCCTCCGCGAAACATATCCTCGTGCAGAGTGTGGAAGGTGGGACGTTGACCGAATCTTTTGGTCGTTTGTTGGGGTTTGTCTGGGTAAGCGATAAAGATAATCCCACTGCCGCGGATTACCGTAACCTGAACCATTGGACGATTCTGGAAGGTTATTCCAAATATGCCTTTGCCTCCGCTACGTCGATTATGATGTCCGGAGAACTTCGGTATAACAGCCTTTTCGCAGATGCTAACGCGAGAGGCTTGAAAACGGGAATCCGTCTTTTCGGAGAAAAGGATCCGAATTTTAATTACGATAGGGCTTAATTCCTTCTATGGACGAAAGAAGCGCCCGCACCTATAATGAAAGCAATGAAAACCTACTGCCGTGAATGTTTGAAAAAGAATCCCGAACATCGGGATGTTTGCCGTGCTTGCAAAGAGCCGATTTCTGATCAATTAAAGGAAGAGGAAGTTCGTCCCATTGTTCAGCAACTCCATAAAAAGGGCAACCTCTACCGCGAAAGAGTGTCCTCCGGGATGTCTTTTGTTGTCATCGGTCTCACGTTGCTCATCATTGGGATTATCTTCTATTACCTTTCCTTCAAATTGGATCAAGACAATACGGAAGAAGCCGTCTTTATTCTTACCACCAGTTGTGCAGAATTCTATGTCTTCGTGATTGGCGTTGGCGTTGGCGGAATCCTATTCTTGTTTGGGGCCGTTTGGGCGATTTTGTGGTCTTATCGCCGACGCGAGATTTATCACGATGTGGATGAAATCCGCAAAAACCTTTCTCTCACCGTTTCCTCTACCCCACTTATCTTTGTGGTGTGGTGGAGAAAGCTTAGCCAATTTATTCTTCACGCCACTTATCGTCGGTCGAGAAAAAAGGCGCGCTAACTCAGGTTTTGCCTGGCTAGCAACATTGAAACATCGGGATTAAAAAATTATACTAAAACCAATGGAAAACACAGTTTCGGTAACCTCAAAGAAAAAAGAAGAAGCCAAGGAGACTTTCTTCCGTTTCGAGAAGGATGCGCTTCGTCGCGTCGGCGTTATTTTACGCCTTGTCTCCATTCCTGTGGCGTTAATCGGGATCTTGTTGGCCATCATCTTGCCGACGGTGACGATTGAATACGCGAATTATTCGCAATCCACCACTTTCCCTGTTGGAAGAGCGGATTCCTTCGTTCCCGAATTGATTCCGGGCTATCAAGCTTTATTTGGCAACGGATGCTTCTATTATTACGCGAAAATGAATGGCGGGCCGACCCTTCTTTATACAGCGGAAGCTTCGCCCAACTGGATTCTCATCACTGTTTTCGCCATTTGCTTGCTTTGCTGCGGTTTGGTCTTCTGCATCACCTTCTCTAAAAAGATGGAAAAGTGGTCCAAGCTTGCCACCTTGCTTTATTTTGTCACGGGTCTTGCGGTTTTAGCTTCGCCCGTCTTCTTCATGGTGACCAACAATTTTGGAAATACTTCTGCAGTGAAAACCGGCGATTTGGGACATTACGTGGTCTACGATTCCCTTTATTGCCATGATGCCTATGGTGCGATTGTTAGTTTTACTATTTTAACGGTTGCGGCCATTCTTTTCGCCGTTGGGGGCTAT
>ERZ780121.373-NODE-373-length-14197-cov-3.97568_pt1 | contig 14197 bp, 14 predicted proteins | sample MGYA00511171_ERZ780121 | MGnify/ENA primary metagenome ERZ780121 (study PRJEB29588, sample SAMEA2161876) | human gut metagenome | biome: human gut; feature: human-associated habitat; material: faeces | place: Denmark | collected 2008/2010 ... | reverse complement strand
TGACGCGTTTTTCAATCTTGCGAAACACCCCTCCCAAACCTCCCCCCTCCGTGACGATTCGTTTTTCTACAACCGTCCTGATATGCATTTCTTTTATAACAACAGGCATAATTTCTACAGTTTACGTTCTAACCGATTACAATTCAGAGTGACAGTTTCCATTGCAAGTCCACTTCTTGCGGCATCCAATCCACTGAGTGAACATCCTATCGGATAACAGTGCGAACACAGCCAAGCTGCAACCGGAACATTGGCCTGACTTTGTAGTGTAATGACCATATCCAGGGCAATAATCTGATCTTTGGCATTTTTCATGTTCAAACTGTTACAACAGTCATTCACCCAGATTTCAAACGGTGCAGCCAAAGGCACAAGCGGTGATTTCAAAGTTATTTTGCCATATTTGATTGCTTTAGGCAATTCTTGGGCAGTATTCTCCGATCCCGTCTGTGTCTGTTTTTCATAGTTCCACCCTAAACCGCTGACTTCCGTAAACGAGGCGTAAAACAGTGAGACAAGTCTCTCCATAAAACACACCCGAAAGTAAAACTCATAGGGTGGCAGAAATTTCCATGCAAGGTTCTCAATCATAATCTATAAAAATCATTCACTAATCTGTATTCCTTCGTGTGCCAAAATCAATGTTTCCATAGCTACTGAGTTACCATCGGCCTTGAAGCCTTCCACCGTAATCTTCTTCGGCCAGGCATTTGTCAACGACCAGGTTTTTACGGCTGAATGTGACTCATCCAGCAAACTGATAGTTACGTTTTCGCGTTGGATGATATTCATGTTCACATTACCAATCCATTTCCATAGTTGGGAATCAGAAACGAATATACCTTTTTTCAAAGTGATGTCACTCACTTTCTTCAGCCCGGGCATCTTCAATTTTGTGAAATCATTGCTGTCACCGGCGCGGTAGGTGATTTCCTCGAATTCGGTTTCAAGCCCCGACACTTCACTGAAAGATATTTCACCCACACTTCCCAATGTCACTTTGAAATGAAAACACGAAAACGGCCACATCTTAGTGTCCTGACTCTGTGCTGATCCATTATCTGCCATAATATTCTAATTTTTAATTGTTAATTTTTAATTATTCTCAGCTCTTCTGCGCCTGCTGTTGGAAAGTGATTTCGATAAACTCTGCCGGACGAGTAACAGCTACCAATACCGTGATGCGCATAGTTCCTTCCAGTATATCATCATTTGTCATGGTATCACCCAGACCGACATGCACTTCGTAAGCTTCTTCAGGTGTTGAACCCGCAAGTCCACCACGTTTCCACACACTGCGCAGGAAATTCTCAATCATGCACTTCATGTTGATCCATGTATTGGCATCGTTCGGTTCGAATACATAGGCACGAGCGGCATTCTTAACCGATTGTTCCAGAAAAATCATCGTGCGGCGAACGTTGATATAACGCCAATCTTGCGAATTGCCATCCAATGTACGGGCACCCCATACCTTGATACCTTCGCCGGGGAAAGTGCGGATGGCATTGATAGCCTTTCCGCTCATTGGCATATTCAATACTTCCTGGTCTTTGTCTGTAACAGGGACAGCGGGCTTGTTCACGTAGCTAACGGATACATTGGCGGGAGCTTTCCACACACCGCGTGTATTATCTATCATCGTATAGACACCGGCCATTACAGCCGAGGGAGGCAACAGGTTCAAATAGTCTTTCACTTTCTTCGCCAGCAATTTGTATTGCGGCCAATTCTGCAACAGGGCATTATGAAGATCCGTCTTAACTTGTTGAATATCGCCCGCTTTCAATACCTTACCGGTAGCATCCTTCTCTGTGCTTATCATAGTAAAGCACTTTTTGATATACTCATCCACCTTCGAATCGCCACTAAAGGTCATTGAAGTGGTATCTACATTATAGGTCCAGACCAGCACCCTTCCATCAATGTCAGTGTCCGATAATACCGAAGTTTCGAGCCAGGGATAATAAGCTGCCGCATATTGCAGGTTTGTAGTACCTATGCCTGCTCCAAACGAGTCTGAAATTTCCTCTGTCTTAGCACCCGCTCCCATTGGCACATCCAGCAAAGCAAAATATTTTTGCTTATCGGCCAGTTCCTTTAACAAATCAGTATAAACATTCATACAGTTGGCTGAGTTTACCGCTTCCGGCACTACCACCATTGTGATGTCCTGTTCTTTTTTGATATTGGCAAACACAGTGTCCTTATTAGCCGAATACGACTCATAAAAATCAGCGTTATATCCACCCAATGAAACTACATAGCACGTTCCGCCGCCATTGGCGAAAAACAGTACCATGTGATAAAACAAGGTATAAATATGTTCCGGCGCTTTGCATTTCAAAGCCATTTTCTTTTCATTATCAGGAAAACAAAACAAATATTTATCCTCGTCATCATCCTTAATCTCTTCAGAAGAAAGCATGAACTGAGGTGTGGGCGCACCTCCGAAATACGTGTTGTACTCCGTCATTGACGAAATCCGCACCGGCTTGTTCAGCAGGGACGAGGTTCCATCCTGGGCTGTCCCGGTAAGGCCGATAAAGACCGGAATAGCGGTTTCAACTTCCACTATGGAATTACCGAAGGCATTCTTCTCTTTGATGTAAACACCGGGGGTCTTATATTCTCCCATGATTCTTATAATTTAAGTTCAACAATCGGTTATCAACTCTTTTGTGCCTGCTGCTGGAATGTAATCTCAATGAATTCGGCAGGATGGGTAACAGCCACGAGAACTGTAATACGCATGATACCGTCCAATATATCTTCAGCCGTCATGGTATCGCCCAAGCCTATATGCACCTCGAAGGCATCTTCAGGAGTCGCGCCCGCCAGTCCGCCACGTTTCCACACACTACGCAGGAAATTCTCAATCATGCACTTCATGTTAATCCATGTACCGGCAGCATTCGGCTCAAATACATAAGCGCGGGCAGCATTCTTTATCGATTCTTCCAGGAATAGCAGGGTGCGGCGTACATTCACATACCTCCAATCCAAGGAATTTCCATCCAGTGTACGTGCTCCCCACACCTTTATACCCTCGCCACGAAACAGGCGTATCACATTGACGGCCTTTCCATGAGCAGGGGCATTCAAATCAGCCTGCTGATCGTCGTCGATGTCTTCTACCAGACTGTCCACATAGCTCAACGTTACGTTGGCAGGGGCTTTCCATACACCGCGACTATTATCTACCATAGTGTAAATTCCTGCCATAGCTGCAGACGGGGGAAGCTGGTTCAATTTTTTCAGCACACCTTTTATAGCCTGCTTATAAACAGATGAACCGTTGTACAACGCCTGATGGAAGGCTTGTTTATTTTCAATATTGTCAGTGGAAGGAACCCAAACAACCTCTATTCTTTTACTTATCACCTCTGTTTCCCCCTCTTTAGTGATATCATCCACCGTCATTACACCAATTACTTTTCCTTCCTTATTTTCAATATTCCCTGCCACAACATCAGCAAATTCAAAAGTATGATTATTCACTTTCTTTACTGCATCTTTTTCAAGCTCAAACACGTCTGTCCTTTCACAGAAAGCCGTCACTATACCGGAAAAAGCAGGATCAATATCGGAGAGTTTGTTTCGGTTAGCATAAATATTATCAGTCCATACAAACACATCGCCCGTCAAGTCCCGATCTCCCACTACCGAAGTATTCAACCAAGGGAAATAGGCTGCGCCATAAGACAAAAAATTGGAACCGATATTAGTACAAAAGATAGTTACTTGGTCTTCTATGTTTGTATTTTCATCTGCCTTCGGATAAATATCAAGCAGCGCGAAACGGTTTTTCATTCTGTCACCACAATGAGAAAGCATCTGTTGCTGTATATCCCTAAACTCTTCATTACTATTCAGATTTACAGCTTCAGGTATGACCACCAACGTAATTTCCTGCTCAAGGGTCAGCTTTTCCAATCCAGTGAGCATAGCATTTTTGTTCAAAGCATCCTCATAACTGCCAACTGAAACAATGTAGCAGGTACTACCACCATTAGCAAAAAACAACATCATGTTGTAGTATAATGTATAACAGTTTTTTCCTTCAATACAGAGTGAGCCATCCTTTATATCTACCTCGAACTTCAAGTCAGGCCCCCCACCGAAATACTGTATATACTCCGTCATCGATGAAATTTTCCACGGCACATTCTTCAGGTCATTATTCCCGTTCACGGCCTGCTTGGTATAGCCGATAAAAGCCGGAATAGCGGTTGGCGCTTCCACCACTGAGTTCGGAAAGGCGTTCTTCTCTATGATATAAACGCCGGGAGTTTTCATGCTTCCCATAATTATCAGTTTTAAAATTTATAATTATTGTTCTTTAATATAGCATACTTCTCTTAGGGTATGCGGAGAATCCGACTGGAATTTCCCTATTTGCGGCGGTGAAATGAACCGGCTTTCCAACATCCTGCCAATATAAAGTTGCATCGGCATGTCGTACCGCTCCTTCGCTTTGATCCGTCCTGTAGAAACAAGTCTCCAGACATTGGTTCCCAAGCTTGTTTTCTCATACTTTTCCGGCGCTCCGAAAGCCACTACATTTTCGCGAGTTCGCAGTCTGAGATCCTTTCCCCGCATATCATTCTCATCTTTGAATACACACAGATACTCCCAATAATACGCACAGGAACAAAATCGGATAGTAAATTTCGGACAACAGATTTCCTGCAACTGCCTTATTTCTTGTTTTATGGCTGCGAATTGTACACTGTTTTCTTCCCGTATCTCTTCTTTTCCCAATTGCTCTACTTTCATATAGAGCATTCGCAACCTCTCCGATACCATTTCTACCGGTTTCAAAACAATCCGGCAAAACTCATTTTTCAACTTCTGCCCGTTCGTATCCTTTCTCCATACAAAGTCGGCATTCACTTCCACCAATCCGTTTTCCGCATTGAATTTGTAAAAACTGTCGGGATCATATCCGTCACTCTCTATCTGTTGCAGAAAACAAGGGTCCTTCACAATCATAGATAATTCCAGTACATCCTTATCTGCAAATCCCGATGCATCATCGGCCATGATCCATTGCCACTCATTTCCACGACTTTGTCTCAACATCACTCCCCGCTGTTTCATCAACTTTTTGGTTTCGGACGTCGGCTCTAATCCCACAAAGCTGTTTTCGGGCGGATTGTAATAATTGTGTTCGATACGTATGGCAGCTATGGCTATATATTGGCTCATTTGTTTTTTCTCCTTTCTATTTTGTTACGCTGACCGATGGTTCACGGGCAATACCACCACTGCTGACGGCTTCCTCCGCATCCACCGCAAGCCTGCGCAGCTTGCACATCACCGACGGATAATATTGTCCGCCCAGCGTGGTCCAGATATTATTAATGTCCTGTACCGAAAGTGTGACGATCTCTACCGTATATTTCTGCCCATCCAGTTCAAAATAGGGATGCGACTGAATAAAAAGTAACGATTCGTACAATACGGAAAGCGACTCGGCGTATCGTTTCTCGTCATATACAGCAGCAAGCATCAAGTCGAGGTTCAGCAATAACGGCGCAAACGTCCGCATATAGTCCGAACTGTTACGACTGATGCCTGCCGAGATGCCTCCTGCCGTTTCACGCTCAATATTGACAAGTGAAACAATCAGTTTGCAAGGCTTTTCGCTCGCACCACTACCAATGATTCCCACCTCTGCCATACCTTCGGGCTGCTGGAACTTGTGGTGCAAGTACTCATCCAGAGAGGCTGCATAATATGTAAGAATTCGCCTTATCATTATTCTTCGAAATAGAGGTTATTGATACGGTTGCACCAACCACGTCTGTATTCCTGAAGCCCATACCCAGTCTACCAAAATATTGGCAACAGATTGACTTTTTATCTGATCGGCTTTCCACTTATCCCAATACAAGCTCTTCAAGATATCGATCCACTCATTATTCGATAGATGTTTCAAATCGTCTACTGTAGGTTCGGAAAGTCCTTTCCGTTTGCGATATACCTTGTAGGTTGCTATAGTAACACCCATGTTGGTTGCTCCTCCCAAGTCGTCGGGATCGTCTACGAAGCCACCCTCCCACCTCTGGATGAATGGTGCTAATTTCTTGACATCTGCCATAATGCTTTCTTTTTGAGTTTCCATAATAACATAACAAATAAGGTATTAATTAATAATAGCAATTATCTGCTCTTCAAAAATAGGGGGAAAAAAGGCAATATACATTTCGAATTCAGTATTTTGATTTACAATTTGCGCAACAAACTACCTATCAATATTTTAAATCAAAAAAGAGACTATAATTCAAGCTGTTTTTTTACGTTTTAGTGTTAATTTTGACGAAATAGCAAGTGTATATAGTACCCCGATATAGAAAAAAACGGTGAGATATAGTCCATCAAACCATATTCCCACCGTTCATTTTTATAATCACGATATTTTTATCGCATATTCATCGCATTAGCTCCCAAAGCTCCTAATATAGCCGAAGCCACTGCTATTACAATTTTCAGAATCTTATTCAAAACCGCTTTTTTCATGTTAATTACTTTGTGCTTTAATAATAAATGGACCGCGCAGCCCCAACTCTCAATTCTCCACTTACCCAAGTGGATTCTCATCGAGGCCTCCGTCACCACCGGCATTTCCTCCGTTACCATCATCGGAACCTTCATTTCCATCAGTAGCAGTTCCACCCGTCCACTTTTCAAACTCCACACCTTGCCACAATGCACGCGTGGTTCCCAATGCCGCCGGACGTGTATATTCAGGAGTAAACATGAAGTGCAAGGATGTTACCTGATTCGGATTCACATCCTTCTCTTTATCCACCCCCTTGCCCCGTGTCCGCGCGATCACCGTAAATGTCCCCAAACCATCCAAACGAACCGTACGGCTATTCAGCAACTGCATCCGCATCACCGACATCAAGTTCCTGATTACGTTGTGTACATCACCCGGCGTTGCCGAGCACTTCTCAGCTACCATCTCTCCCAACTGTTGTAAACTTACAGCTCTTCCTACTTTCTTCAATGTTAGGTGCCACTGCTTAACCCCATCTTTCGTTTTCAACTGCGATTGTCTCGCATAATACAATAAAGGCATAATCTTCCTCCTTTTACATTTTAGTTCAACTTCGTTTTATTTATTCTTGTGTTGGCCAACGATGCAAAGGTGAGGATATATTCAGGAATAGCCAAAGAAAACTGGATAACCAGGACGGTTATTTCAGAGTTTATCATAAAGCGCTATGAATAAACCACTTATCTACACAACCATTATAACCAAGATACACAATTAAATAAAACAACCGGAACCACTCCTTATTACGGAGTAATCCCGGCTGCTGCCTAAAACAAAATAACCGCTGTTACCTGTCGTTTCTTTTAATATATTCTCTTACGTACGATTAATGGTGCTCCAAGCTCTTCCCTCTCCAGTACTTCCAAGAATCCACTCTGTTCCAATTCAAAAAGAGCGGGATATACCCGTAACTTTTCAGCACCGGAATTTTGAATGATCTCCTCTACGAAAACACCTTTAGGAAAAGAAGTAATATAATCAATGATTCGCTGGGTATCAATAATCTTATAATTTACATCCATTATTATTCCCTAATAAATTATATTCATATTTCTATATTCTCATGATCTTCAATTATTCAGGAACACAATAAAGCTTTCCAAGCTATCAATTTACCTACTATAACTAGTCAAATAATTCCGTATTTAATCAAGATTAGGCAGAGACATGTTCTGAACATCAAAATTGTCACTTCATCCCATAAAAGTTACATTTTCAAAAAGCCATATTCAGTACATTTTAAGGAAGAGAATCAATTATCGCAAAATTTTCTTATATATTAATGTCCGTAATAAATTTGGCATAACACGAACAGAAAAACGACTAATTATATTTACAATAAATCTTGGAGTAGAAATAAATCCCATCTGTTTCATTAAATATTGAAAATGAAATTCATTTATTGCATATTTTATCCCACCTCGCCTTTTGTACATATCAGATGATGAGCGAAAAAACAAAAGACTTTTCTGTATATTATAAAATTTGGCACCACTAAGTAACATCCGTATCCACAAATAATAATCTTCCAAAAAAGGAAAATGCTGATATCCACCAGCTGCCACAACTGCAGACTTTTTAAACATGACAACCGGATGATTCATAGGATTGCGTTTTTGAGCAAATCGCAAAATTTCATCATGCCATTCCGGTAATTTTCGTACTGAGATTATATTTGAAATATCATCAATGAATTCATTAACCCACGCTCCAACAACATCCACATCCGGATACTTTTCAAAAACATTCAGTTGTTCCTCTGCACGGATCGGCATTGCAATGTCATCTGTATCCATTCGGACAATAAGATTATTAGAACAATATTTTAAGCCCTCATTCAATGCACATCCCAATCCTTGATTTGTCGACAAAGAAATTATTTTCAATATTGGATATTTTTGCAAATACTCTTCTATAAGTATATCCAATTCACAGGTCAAAGGACCATCCTTAACAAGCACGACCTCACTGGGGAATATAGTCTGATTAAAAATACTATCCAAGCTTTGTTTCAAACATTTTGGTTGTTCTTTTTGATAAATGGAAAGAAGGACTGTGTACATATATTTATAATTTTTTCTCTAATAGTAAGTATCCAATAAACCAAAAGAGCTTTAGTCCTAATCTTCAAAGGTCGATTATCCCTAAAAGCAATTTTTATGATTAAAATAAATACTGCATTAATTCTCTTTTGTATCCATGCTTCTCTCAAATCATTTAAAAAAGAAAGAGTAGAATTATACTTTTCTTTATCTTTTAAATCAAAACTTAAAATAGGCAAAATAGGGTAAGATGTTAAATGATCTTTATTATATTTCAAGTATTGTTTTCTTGCTAACTCAGCATTTATATACTGTTCATATGCAAAAGTTCTTGAAATAGATTTTTGTTGTACTCTGTATTTCAGTAATGGTATAGAAAGATTATGAAATTTGTAGCCAGCAGCATAAGCACGTAGCATAAAATCATAATCTTCACAATGAAAAAATTCTCGATACAAGCATGCTCTAAACAATTCAGCCTTCCCTAACCAAGTAGGATGTATCATATTACAATTGCAATGCTTCAACATCATTTTCTGAGAGTAATCACTTGACGTTTTTTTGTACTCACCTATAGTATCTCCGTTCTCATCTATTATATAAGCATTTGTCCCTAATAAATCAATACAAGAATGAGATAACAAGTAGCTCAATTGTTTTTCAATCCTTTGAGGCATTGAAATATCATCACCATCCATCCTCGCTATAAATTCTCCATGAGCTACACTAATTCCAAAATTCAAAGTTGTAGGAAGTCCCATATTCTTCTCATTTATATATAGTACAATCCTATTATCACGCTGAGTATACTCTTTCAGCAAACTTAACAATCTCTTATTTTGAGGATTATCAAGCAATAATATTATTTCTAATTCAGTGTAGGTCTGGTTACATAAAGAATCAATAGCTAATGTAGCATATTCTACAGATTCATTATATAAAGGCAACAATATAGATACTAGACAACTCATCTTTACTAATAAAATATATATTTATTTGAAGAATGCCAAGATAGTATATCAAATTCAATATAGACATACAGATAGCAAAACGTATTCAAGTATAAATAACTACGATCATTATCCTTCAAGTTGATTTCTCGTATAAGACAAAAAGAATATTAATTGATATGCAACTGTATAATGCACATTTAATAAAAGCCCCATTAAAAAAAAGAAAAGTGAAGATCTCAATAGATATTTAGCAGATTTACTATCTCCCATAAAATTCACGACACCCAATAATAGACACAAGTTTAATAATCCCATTTCAAAAGCATAACCTATAAAAGAATTATGAGTATCAATTTCCATATATTTTAGTATGGTATGTGGACCATGTCCCCAAAGCAAGGTATGAATATTATTTGCATTAAAAAACACCAATTGCGATTCAAACCTCCACTCCAATGACCGAAACTTGATCAAAAGCAACTTATCTTCTATATTAAAAATCCATGAACATATTTTCAAAAATGATTCTTGAATAAAATCTATATGATTTGCTATCAACAAAAGCAGTAAAATATACCCCACAATAATAATGCACTGATTAACCCCAGGGCTTTTAGTAAATATTTTATACGCACAATAAGAAATGCAACAAAAGATAATAGCACTCCAAGAAAGAGCTAAACAAATAACAGACAAATATAAAATAGAATAGTACTTAGGATAATTGACATTATTAAATGTAAATAAAAACAGCACACCATAAAATAAGGCCAAAAAATTCGAATCAAAAAAAGGTCCTGAAAATCTAAGGCCTAAATAATTTTCAGGTAGCCACATTGCTATACCTGTGAAAAGAAACAAAACAGAATCTGCTATTATTACTATCGCAAGGATAGTATAGAAATAAAACAATCTTGAAATAATCTTCGTATCTTTAGCCAATCTAAAATACTTATGAATAGCAAAAAAGGCAGTATACATACTCAATATTTTACAAATTCTACTTGTAATTTGTAATAAAGAAGACTCATTATAAAACAATGTTGAAAAAAACAAAATTGACATCACCAATGTTACATATACACAATATCTACTTTCCACCCCCTTATAAAGGAATAAAATACAGGATAAGCCTAAAATGATATCAGTATAAGGAAGAAAAGTGGTAGCACCAATCGTCAAGTAAAGAAAAACAAATACCCCTAAAGCAGATGTAGTAGAAAAACGAAGCACCTATATTAATAAAACGATTTAAAAACCTAACAGTTTATCGATTATTTGATTGGAAAATTAATAAAATAAGTCCTATATCAACTTATATAATTACGCCGATATCCGATCATTTCCTCTATCGAAAAGTATTTAATATTAGTAGCTTCTTTTTTATAATCAAAGTGTTTATTAGGAAACATAAAATTAACTCCATAGTGCATACCAAGATATTCTTCCGTATAAGCTGGAATATTAAAATATTCACCATTAAAATATATTTTAGTAAATCCCTTATTAGGCACCACAATTTGTTTTACAGAGACTTTCTCAATATTATTCACCGTTTTAGCACCATAAGAAGCAAAAGAATGGCAACGCATTAAATCGTTTCCAATAGCCTCATAAAAAAAGAAATCAATCGTAACCGATTTGTAAACATAAGTTTGTTCTACTCCATTTTTATTTCCTTCAACTCTATATTCATACAAAAGTTTAATTCCTTCTTTTTCCAATATACTAGGAAGTCTCTCGGCTATATCAACAAATGCTGCACAATCTATATCTAAATCATGTTGTAAGAAAGCATGCTCTCTATAAGCACCCAATAATGTTCCAAAATCCAGCCAAAAAAAGCAATCCTCTGAATCTAAAACTTTCTTTACCTTCGACAGTAATTCCATACCATACAGTCGAAAAAATCTATTTCTCTTTTTTAAATTATAAGGCATATATAAATGCCACAAAGGAGCAAATAAAATTTTAGCCACCGGATTACTCCGATATTTAACAGCTAATTTATTGATAAAATCCATACCACTTAAACATTTTAACAAACAAAATAATACATTCAATATACTAACACTATAAATTCAAATCAAATCATAAATAGAAAACAAATGATACACCTGTAAAAAGCAACATACCGACACAAAAAATTGTATAACTAAACAATTTCCACACAGAAATATCGATGTAAGCTGTAAGTAGTGATTTCATCACCAAACATCCACAATTTCAATATCTGCAGTAAACAACAACACTAAAAAAGTTACTCTATTTAAACACACGAACAAACCAGTATTTTAGACAAAGCATTGACTTTACACCTAAAGTCTAAACAGAAAATAAATTTACACAATCTAAATCAATTTATATTTAGCACAATAATATCCCCTATAAAGTAATATCACAAACTCTGAACAGACCAATGTCCATGCAAAATTGTAGATTGAAAACATATTAAAAATGTAACATACTCCATAAAGTATAATAAGAGACAGTGTAGATAACAACACACTGACGTTAAAAGGTTTAGGATAACCCAAAGAAACCAAAACCGGTGCACCTATATAAGTAGTAATGCCTCCAAAGAACACCCATACCGCCAAAATACGCAACAGAGAGACCGCTTCCGGATATTGATTTCCTGCAAAAACGCTCACTCCCCAAGAAGCCAAAAGCACCAGTAATATAGCCACACAAAAAGACAACAAAACATCCATGCGCAAATACTTACGTATAAAAGAAAGACTTTTCGTTTTTGCAATATGAGGGAAAACAGCCTGATTCATCATCTGCATCGGAACTAATGCCGACGTTGCTATTTTCTGTGCAAGATCAAATGCACCTACCATCTCCATGTTAAAGAATACTCCACTTACTATTTTGGCCATACCGTTGTTTGCGACCACAGAGACGCGTGACATAAAAAATGGAACACTATTAATGAAACAATTTTTCAAGTCACTCACAGATGGAAGCATTAACCGAACTTTTTCAACTCTAATCAATACATAAAAAGAAATCCCCCCCGCAGCAATAGCCCCCAATGACTGAAGCAGAGCAACATTCACATAGTCACTCGCACTTCGCACAAAAAGAAATACCGTAGCTGTATAGAAAAGGATGGAAGTTAAGCGAATGAGAGTCAGATATTTCATCTTCTCTATCCCCTGATAAAACCAGACAGGAAATAAAATTTCCGAAAAGCAAGTCATGAAGGCAAACAAATACAGCTGCCGTTCACTTCGCAAATAAGGTATAAAAACTATTCCAAAAAGTAAAACAACCAAGGCCAATAAAAAAAGAAGCAACTTAAGCAGTAATACCGAGGAAACCACTTTATTCAACCGTTCCTTATCATTACGGTGTACAGAAACATTACGGTATAAAAACCAACCCTTCCCTGCCGATACGTCCATTCCAAAGTTAATAAAAATAACAAAATAGGATATGATAGTTTGAGCAAAAACGATTGTCCCATAGCGTTCTCCACCGATTGTACGTATTACATAAGGCAAAGCTACAAAAGGAAGGAGCATGCGCATTACCTCTACTGCTGTCAAGTAGCCAGTATTTTTCACTATAATCTTATGATTCTTTATTGGTTGAATTATATTCATTAAAAATCTTTGCTAATTCTTTTTTTATCCATAGAAGCCAAGATAGAGATTCCCCAAGCATATACCTTATCAATACAAGGAGCATTAATTTCATATCTATGCATCAATTGCCAAATATATTTCAGCCCAAATGCAAAATCCTCTGTAAAATAACGACTCTCAAAATCTGGAATCCAATGATCTGCATTTTTTTTCATTGGTGAAAAGATACCTTTAAAACTGGCTATTGACGAAAGTTTACGAGCCAAAGATGCAGCATCCCTACTTTCATAGTATTCCAAAATTGTAGGCAAATACCCCGAAGTAACCGGAAGAACTCCAAGCAAAGTAAAAAACTCTGCATCCATTTGTATAAGCAGTTTGGCAGCATCCTCTGTCCATTCTTCATAAAAAAGAATATTACGTGGATAGGATATACCCGGTTGCCAATCATGAAACATACTATAAAGCCGTGCCGTATGCAACAAAGGATTGCTATTTGTGAGACTAGCCTCCAGATAATTCTTTAAGAGTGTGACAGGACGATCAAATGAGTTTTCAACCCAATACCTAAACAGTTCTTTATTAGCATCTGTATCTCGTTCCACCGCTATATGATAGCAACCCTTGTATCCCAACAAACTAGCAGAATGTCCATATTCCTTTATACGCGAAATGAAAGGTACACGCTGAAATCCCCAAAGAGGTATATCCTCATTCAACAACTTCAATGCCTCAAAATAAAAGCCGGTGGAAGAAAATACACTGCCTACATAAGTTCCCGAATTTATAAAGTCCCGAATTTTAATAAGTTCATCTTTAATCAAAAATCCCGGTAAACAAAGTAGAACTATTTCTGCATCCAGCAATGCTTCTGCTGGATTAGCAGATACACAAGCGATGTTTCCTATAAGCATTTCTCCATTATCAGGCACACAAATTTCTATTTTATTCTGCCAAGCAGTAGGGTGATTGGTCAATATCGATACTGTTGCTTTTCCATTCGCTGACAAATACCCCGCTATAACATGCCCCAAAGAG
>ERZ780121.352-NODE-352-length-14603-cov-13.732_pt1 | contig 14603 bp, 9 predicted proteins | sample MGYA00511171_ERZ780121 | MGnify/ENA primary metagenome ERZ780121 (study PRJEB29588, sample SAMEA2161876) | human gut metagenome | biome: human gut; feature: human-associated habitat; material: faeces | place: Denmark | collected 2008/2010 ... | reverse complement strand
AAAAGAGAACGGGGGGGGCGGCCCCCCAGCCGATCCCATATATGAGAACCGAGGAGTTCTCAAAAATCAATCTCGAATCCGAGAGAATCCTGTTGGACCTCATCCATTGCCAGGGAGGAAGGACAATCATCTACACGGGTTCCGGCACCGGCGCGATGAGCGCTGTTGTGGAGAACTACGTCAGCACGAAGGGCAAGGCGTTGGCGATCAACGGCGGCTCGTTCGGCAGGCGCTGGGTCTCACTCTGTGAATATTACGGAGTTCCGGTGGTTGACTTCAAGGTTCCCTTCGCCAAGGACATCGACTATGACGAGCTGGAGCGGACAGTGGAGGCCGAGAGCCCCGAAGTGTTCCTCTGCCAGCACCACGAAACCTCGACCGGCCAGATATTCAACCTTGAGAAGATCTCAGGGATATGCCACAGGCACAATGTCTCATTGGTTGTCGATGTCATCAGCTCATTCCTCGCCGAAGAGCTGGATATGGACGCGCTTGGAATCGACATCTGCGTCACAAGCACCCAGAAGGGTCTGAATATTCCTCCGGGACTGTCGATCCTGTTCATCAGCAAAAGGCTGGAAGGCTATGAATATGCCCACAGAGGCTACTACTGGGACTTTGAGGACAACCTGGGCAATCTCAAAAGGGGGCAGACCCCGTTCAGCCCGGCCACCCTCATCTACCTACAGCTCAACGCGAGGCTCAGGCAGCTTCAAGTTCAGGGAGGTGAGATGTACAACATCTCGCAAGTCCGTCACAGGGCTGAGGTGTTCAGAGAAGAGTGCCGCAGGTACGGCTGGACAATGCCGGCCGAGAATCCGTCCCACGCCATCACGGCCATCCAGACAAAGGACACAGCCGAGCGCAGGATATTCAGAGGACTGATAGAGCGTTACGAGACATTCATTATGCCAGGCTCGCTTCCGGGATTCTACAGGATCTCACATATGGGGCTTCAGACTGACGAGGAGCTCCGGACCTTGGCAGAGCGCATCCACTTAATCGAGACAGAGATTGATGAGTAAGGATATTCCCAACATAGGCGGCGACCGCCCGCACGGGAGGATTGTCATCACCTACGGTACCTTTGATGTACTGCATCAAGGGCATATCAATCTGCTGCGCAGGGCAAAGGAGCTTGGTGATTGGCTGATTGTGGGGGTGACCACTGACAACTTCGATCTTGAGCGCGGGAAGATGAACACAAGGGACAGCGTGATGAAACGTGTCCAGGCGGTCAAGGAGACGGGCTACGTCGATGAGGTGATCATCGAGGAGTACAAAGGGCAGAAGATCGACGACATCCAGAAATACAACGTGGATGTCTTCGCCATAGGATCGGACTGGGAAGGCTACTTCGACTATCTCAAAGAGTACTGCGAGGTGGTCTATCTGCCACGCACACAAGGCATCTCAAGCACGATGCTAAGGGAGGAGCAGATCTCGGTGAGGATCGGAATAATCGGGACCGGCAGCATAGCCGGAAGATTCGTGCCGGAGGCGAAGTTCGTCAGCGGCAACACGGTCAGCGCGGCCTACAATCCCGATCAGGAGGAATGCCGGAAGTTCTGCCTGGCGAACGGGATACCGATGGCGGCCCGGACACTTGACGAGCTGCTGGCCAACTGCGACGCCGTCTATGTGGCCTCTCCACACTACACTCATTATGAATATGCCAAAGCGGCCCTTCTGGCAGGGAAGCACGTGCTGGCGGAGACCCCATTTGTCCTGCATCTTTCCGAGGCGGAGGAATTGTTCTCGATAGCCGGGGCCAAGGAAAGAACCCTGATGGTGGCGCATAAGACAGCATACTGCCCGGCGTTCAGACACCTTGTCACTATGCTGAAATCCGGCGTGATCGGAAAAATCGTGGACATCAACGCTTCAGTGACCACCCTGACCGACGAGAACTCCTCGAAACTCGACCACGCAAGATTCGGTGGCAGCATGAACGAGAACGCGTGCTTCCCTCTCCTGCCTATAATAAAGCTGTTGGGGCGCGACATCCGGAACATCAACTTCTACTCGATAATGAAGAATGATGTAGATATGTACACCAAGGCTGTGTTCCGTTACGACAACGCCACCGCTTCATTCCAAGTCGGACTCGGAGCCAAGACGGAGGGAAATATGGTCATCTCCGGGACACAGGGCTACATCTATGTCCCGGCCCCGTGGTGGAAGACGGACTATTTCGAGCTTCGGTTCGAGGATCAGAACATGAACAGGAAATGTTTCTATCCATTTATGGGAGAAGGGCTTAGATACGAGATCAGAGAGTTCGTCTCACAAATTCTCAACCCGGAGCAGAACCTTTATCTTCTGACAAAGGAGGAGATCATCGCGATGGCTCGTGTCCAGGAGGACTACATCAACGGGAAGAACGTTTACAAACTAAGTTAGTGACAGCAATGAGACACCTCACACTCCAGGAGCTTCAACAGTTCAGTCTTGACATACTCAAGGATGTGGCCGGATTCTGCGAAAAGAACAATATAAGATATTCATTAGGCTACGGCACTATGCTCGGCGCGGTCCGCCACAAAGGGTTCATTCCGTGGGATGACGACGTGGACATCATGATGCCGCGCGAGGACTATGAAAAGTTCAGAACCATCTACAAGTCAAAGCTGTACTCATTCATAGACAGTCGTAACACTCCAGACTGCTACATCGCTTTCGGCAGGGTCTGTGACACCAAAAAGACTCTTGCGTCAAGTTGCATTCCTTGGGTTAAAAAGGATGTCGGGGTCTGGATTGACATATTCCCGGTTGACAGGGTACCTGACGACAAGGACACTTTTGACAGAATCTACGATTCCCTCCTTCTGCTCATGAAGTTCAATGTCGGAATACGCAGAGTGCACACAATCTCATCATCCAGATTATCCGTTAGGAAAAGACTGAAAACTTGGGTCTTGAAAAGGACTCATCCACGCCTTATCAAGCGAAATCCCGCCGACATTGTCAAGGACATGAACACATTGATATCATTGGTCTCCCCCGCCGAAAGCCATCATTGGTCGCAACTTTGTTGTCCAGACTCCGGGACCAACGAGTTTTTCGATGACGACGAGATCAGTGAATATGTCAAAATGCCTTTCGAAGACAGCGAGTTCTTTGTCTGGAAAGGCTACGACAAGATACTGCGCGACTCCTACGGAGATTTCATGACCCTACCTCCGGAAAACAAACGGAGACCTCTTCAGAATTACATCTCGTTCTACTGGAAAGATTAATCATGTCACTTCGGCAAGCTCAAATCTGGTCACTTCGACAAGCTTAGTGACCAGAAATAGTTACAATTCAGTGACCATCGACAAGATTTGTCGACCAGAAACAGTGACAATAAAAGAATATACCAGATTCTTTATCAAGGTCAGAAAAATCAAGTTTCAAATTTTGGTAACGTGCAAAATTTGGAATTTGCCTTTTTTCTGACCTAAAAAGCATTGCAGTATCCTACCCACGAAGGTACTTCGCGGTCCAGGACAGTCCATTCTTGACCATGTCCTCAGGGGTACCAGCGAAGACCACTTGTCCGCCATTGTCACCGGCCTCCGGACCGAGATCGATCACCCAGTCCGCCGCCTTGATCACATCCAGATTGTGCTCCACCACAATCACGGTGTGCCCGTTACGAATCAGGAAGTCAAAGGCTTTCAGCAACTTCTCCACATCGTAGAAATGCAGGCCGGTCGTCGGCTCGTCAAAGAGGAACAGAATCTTTTTCCGGCCGTTCATCGGATCTTCCTCGTTCTTGGACAGGAACCAAGCCAGTTTGATCCTCTGACTCTCTCCACCGGACAAGGTTGACGAGCTCTGCCCGAGTTTGATGTAGGAAAGCCCCACATCCACAAGAGGCTGAAGTTTGCGGGCGATCTGTTTGGAAAGGTCCTCAGGCTGCGATCCGAAGAACGAGATCGCCTCCTCGACGCTCATGTTCAGGATGTCGTCGATGTTCTTGCCTTTGAACCTGACCTCAAGGATGTCCGGCTTGAAGCGCTTGCCGCCGCACGTCTCGCAGACCATCGTCACGTCAGCCATGAACTGCATCGGAATGCGCACGAAACCGTCCCCTTGACATTCCGGGCAGCGGCCGCCGTCCTGGTTGAACGAGAAGAAGGACGGAGTGTAGCCGTTGATCTTGGCGTACTGCTGCTCGGCGAGGAGCTTGCGGATGTCATCATAGACCTTGAGATAGGTCACGGCGTTGGAGCGTGAGCTCTTCCCTATCGGGTTCTGGTCGACATATTCAACATTCTTGATGCGGTCGGTGTTGCCGGAGATCTTCCTGAATATTCCCGGAAGGTCGCCGGTCTGGTTGATCATGCGGTAGAGCGCAGGATAGAGGATGTCCCCCACAAGGGACGACTTGCCACTGCCGCTGACTCCCGACACGACGGTCAGCACTCCCAGCGGGAACTGCACATCTATATTCTTAAGATTGTGCTCCTGAGCGCCTTCCACGGTGATTGAATATGTCCACGGATGTTTCTCCCTGACATAGCGGGAACGCCGCCCCGTCAGGTACTGGAGCGTCAGCGAACTGTTCATCACCTTCTCCGGAATCTTATCATCGGTCCGGCCTTGGAAAACTATCCGGCCACCGTTCACTCCGGCGTACGGTCCCATGTCAATCAGCACATCGGCCGCGCGGATGATCTCCTCATCGTGCTCCACCACGACAAGCGTGTTGCCGATGTCCCTGAGCTTGCGCAGGACTCCGATAAGCCGGTCCGTGTCACGTGGATGCAGGCCGATGCTTGGTTCGTCAAGAATGTACATCGAGCCGACCAGCGAGCTTCCCAGAGCTGTCACCAGATTGATCCTCTGACTTTCGCCACCGGAAAGGGTGTTGCATGCCCGGCTCAGGGTCAGATACGCCAGACCGACATCCTTTATGTACCTCAGACGAGAGACGATCTCTTCAACGGCCTTGCGAACGATCGTGTTCTCGTAGTCTGTCAACTTCAAGTTCGAGAAGAAGTCAAGAAGCTCATCCACGTTCATGTCAAGCAGTTCCGCGATCGTCTTCCCTCCGACTTTCACGTACAATGCCTCAGGACGGAGTCTCGTGCCGTGACAAGCATGACAGGTGGTCCTTCCAGAGAATCGGCTCAACATGTACTTGTACTGGATCTTGTACCTGTTGGACTCAACCCACTTGAAGAACTCGTTGATTCCGATGAGGGTACTGTCATCCCCCTCAACACTGTGTGTGTCCCAGATGATGTCCTTGACCTTTTGCGGCAGATTGCAGTACGGCTCAAAAATCGGAATCCCGTAACGAGGCGCCACCTTGATCAGATGATCCCTGAACCAGCCCATCGACTCACCCTTCCAGCAGGCGATCGCACCATCGTAAATGCTTTTGGTCTTGTCCGGAATCACAAGGTCCTCGCTGACCCCGATGATCTTTCCGAGGCCTCCGCAGACCGGGCACGCCCCAAGAGGGCTGTTGAACGAGAAGAGATATTCATCAGGCTGGCGGAACGTCATTCCGTCCAGTTCAAAGCGGTTGGAATATTCCTCCGAGGAATTGTCCTTGCGGAGGATGAGTCTGCCCTCGCCCACCCTGAACGCCGTGTCAATCGAGGAGCGAAGTCTTGTCTGTAGATCCTCCCAATCGTTCTGTGGCCACGGAGAGCCGTCTTCCGAATATGGCAGACATTCTTTGAATATGGGCAGTTTCAGACGGTCGATCAACAGGTTAAGATGTTCAGGATATTTCCCCTTGTCAGCCATCCTCATTATATCCTCGATGCGGATGATGCCATCGTCGCCAAAGAAACGGGAATATCCTTCCTCCTTCAGGCGGAGCATCAACTCGACCTTGTCCTCCCTGGCGGACCAATTCAGGTCGGCGAGAATATACGCCGTCCTTGAATCTCCGCTTAATATACTGGCCATCACATCATTGACGCTGTGACACTTGACCTCCTTGCCGCTGACCGGGGAATATGTCCGGCCTATCCTCGCGAAGATGATGCGGAGGTAGTCGTAAATCTCGGTGGTGGTGGCCACGGTGGAGCGTGGATTCTTGACATTGACCTTCTGCTCAATGGCTATCGCCGGCGGTATGCCTTCTATGGACTCCACATCAGGCTTGCTCATCCTTCCAAGAAACTGGCGCGCGTACGAGGACAGGCTCTCAGCGAAACGCCTCTGTCCCTCGGCGAACAAAGTGTCGAAAGCCAATGACGACTTTCCCGAGCCCGAAATGCCTGTCACCACCACAAGTTTGTTCCTCGGAATCTCAACCGTGATGTCCTTAAGGTTGTTGACCTTTGCCCCTTTGATGATTATCTTTCCTTCCTCCGTCATAGTTCAGCGATTAGCGAACCGCAAATTTACGAATAATTCCCGGCTTGCGTTGAATAATGTTGCTGTTTTCAGAAAAGACTCAGAGCAAAAAGCCTATTCTCCCCGCAAGGTTGACTCGCATCCTTTTATTGGCTACCTTTGCCCATCCAAATCAATACGGTCATGAATCTGAATGTTGAGCCGAAGGACATCATCGATGCGTACAGCACCCCGATAGTCCAACAGACATCCTTCTGGTCGAAAGTGAAGGAAAAGCTCGGGATGGACTGAAACGCGCTTCTGGTGTACCAACAAGGACAAGACGTCTGGTTTTGGTTAGGGGAAGAAAACAGTGGGCGACATTCATTCATCAACCTTGGCGCGTGGCATTGTCGGCTCAGATCCAAACAACTATTATTCCGGGTGAAAAAATGGTGGTTATACACCCGGAGAGACATCCCTGATTAGAGTCGGGTGCGGAAAGCCACCTTTTTCACCCGATGCATAAGCCAGGGATCTTCCGCCACACCTTGTCTTATTCTACGATGGAGATTAGGTCCTTTACATACAGATTCTTGCGCAGGAATATCGATGGGTCGCAATTGTTTACATATCAGTGCCATAAGAGAAATGCTGGCCAACTCCTATAATAGTCCCCTTAATAGATTTCAATCCGCATTCCACAAAATATATATGAATATCATTGTGGATTATCAAAAATATTCATTACTTTTGTGATTGTAATCGCACAGCAGAATGCACTGACACATCATTCCTTACATACGCACAAAGCCGGACGAAGGTCCTAAGGAGGGTGTATTGTACCCTGACAGCAGGAACCGGGTGGCCGGTGTTATGTGGTTGGCCGACAGCGTCTTGTCAACCATTATGTTCTTTGAAATATTTTGTGCGTATGAACAACGACAAATGCCAGCTTGTCGCCTGGACGGAAGGCGGGAATGTGAAGATGAGCCTTGACCTGATCAAGGAAATGTCCCAAGAGTATCTCGAAAGGATCAAAAGTCTTGAGAGCACGGTCTATAAACGTCACAAGGCCGGCGAGGAAGTCCCGTTCATCCTTGCGCTCAGCTTCGCGCGGGAGGAGTACGGAAACTTTCTGAACGAGTCAGGCCTTACATTCCTGGCGCTCAGGCAGTACATCGAAGCCTCAAGTGTCTGCACTTCAGGCAGTGACCTCAACTGGTCCGACTGCGATGAGGGCTTCGTCCTCTGTGGTCCGCTGAGAGCCAGATTTCTGGAGATGTACACCAAAGTCAGGAATATGGTCGCCGAAGATCCTTCGCTCGGCTTCGCTTTCGACCACAGCGGACTCAAGGATGAATATCTTGACATCACCTCCTGCCAAAGATCGTGGCGGAAGGAGTCCGATGAGAATCTGGCCGCCCTCCTTGCCTGGAGATTCGGCCGGTCCTGACCAAAGAAAACCTCCGTCAACAAGTCTGGCCCTTTAACAAAAACGCGCTCCCTGCCGGATTTCCGTGCCAGGGAGCGCGTTGTCTGTTATCGCGGGACAAATTACTCTATATCAAATCCAAAGAGCATCTGACTTCTCGAATCACGTGCATTTGTCCGGTCCGCGACAGTACGGCCGGAAAGTTCCGCACTGCTCTTAGCGGCAACGGAAGCCGTCTGAGCGTATTTCTCGAAAGAGATGTTGACCGGAATCACAGCGTCAGCCCTGCCCACAGGATTGCCATCAGAATCAAAGGCGACCCAGCAATATCCTTGGAGTGTGTACGGACCTCCGACCGCTCCGTTGTCAGCGAACTCAATCTTTCCGTCAGAATAGGTACCGACAAGTCCGGTCCAATCATAGACATCCGTGGCCTTGAGTTTATATCCGTTGCGGCAGACATATTCATAAATTCCTCCCTGCTCTTGTTGGTCAATCACGCTCCACTGCGTGTCATTGGCGTGCTTCATAAGATAGTAGGCGGCATCAGACGAAGGAGTGCAGACGGAATGAGCGGTGGTCGCCTTGACATCGGACTCGGCAAAAGCGAACATAAAATCTTTCACAAACGGCACCTCGATCACCGTTCCGTCAGCCAGGGCCAATGTGACCTTGGAGGAGGACTCATCAGCCTTGACACTTTCAAAGAAGGAGACTCCGTTCTCTCCGGAAATCCTGGTCCAGGTCTTTCCTCCGTCAACCGAGATGTAGGTAGCATCCTGAACATAAGGCTCACCCAACGAAGCCCCGGAAGCGAGACGAGGAAGCTCCGCGTCTGTCCCATTGTGGATCGTGGCCTTGGTTCCGTCCGAAAAGACAATCTCATAGCCGGATGCATCCTGAAGAGGGGTTACACTTGAGACGGAGACATTGGAACTCAACGCGTCACAGATTTTACCTAGCGCGTCGATGTTCGTGTTCATCTCCCCGATTTTCTTCTCCACCTGCGACAACCGGTCATCGATGTTGTCAATGGAGTTCCAGACATCTGAAAGGTCTGTCTTGCACGCAGGGAGCACACAAGCCGAAAGCACGGCAAACAGCACCCCCACACTTTTCCCGAGAAAGTGGTTCATAAGAATATTTATTAAGTTCGTCACCGACCCGGCTCCGCACTCAGCAATAACACACGTTGAATATGAAGCCGCCTCATCATCAAGACGAGGATATCCAGAATTGGGGGCGTTAATATATCAAATAATCTTTAGCAAACAATGCGAGGACATAAAATATTCACTTCAAAAGCCTCGTCATGAATATTAATTCGCCGTTTCAGAACGTGATGTGGTAAGCAATCCCTGGCTTTGTGTCGAATTCCAGGGTGGTCTGACCGTTGCGGAGGGCGCATCGGGAGCTGGCGCGGGAATGGATGACGGCTTTTGTCAGCCTGCCGGCGGACCATTCGAGATCGACCTCGAAGCCGCCTCGGGCAAGAAGGCCGGTGACTTTGCCGTCAGGCCAGGCGGAAGGAAGCGCCGGCAACAGATGTATGAATCCCAAGTGGCTCTGCAACAGCATTTCGGTGATGCCTGCGGTGCCGCCGAAATTGCCGTCGATCTGGAACGGAGGATGGGTGTCCCACAAATTGTCCAGAGTACCGTTCCCAAGAAGATTCCTGAACAGTTTGTAGGCTCTGTCTCCGTCATACAATCGTGCCCATTGGTTCAGTTTCCAGCCCATACTCCAGCCTGTGGCCCCGTCTCCCCTATGGTTCAAGGTGACTCTGGCGGCCTCGGCGAGCTCGGGAGTAGCCAAAGGAGACAGAGTGTGGCCCGGATGAAGCCCGAACAGGTGGTTGACGTGCCTGTGATGGTCATCAGGATTATCTATGTCCTTTGACCATTCCATCAGCTGACCGAAACGGCCGATCTTGTACGTAGGCAGGGCTTTTTCCACGGAAAGCCATTCGGATCGTTCCTCTTCATCCAGACCGAGAATCTCAGCGGCTGCCGCCGCGTCCAGCAGAATCTCCCTCGCCACCGCATTAGAGAAAGTGGCACCCTCGTCAACAGGGCCGTGTTCCGGCGATGTGGACGGAGCGGCGGAGTACGAACCGTCAGGCTTATGCCAAAGGTAATCGACTGTAAAACGGGCACTTGAGCGGAGGATTTCATAAGCCGTGTCACGAAGGAATGCAGTGTCGCGTGTGAAGTCGTAGTAATCCCACAGATGTGTGGAGAGCCACGGACCTGCCATCGGACAAAGGTTCCAGGTCATATCCTCGGAAGTCAAAGGGGAGGCGAACCCGAAAGGATTCCCGGAGATCGACGCGGTCCAGCCACGAGCTCCGTAGTACGAGCGTGCCACCCTCTCTCCCGGCCTCACGAGCGAGCGAACATATTCAAAGAATGGCTCGGCGCATTCCGGCAGGTTGGCGGAGCAGGACGGCCAGTAGTTCATCTGGATGTTGATGTTGTTGTGGTAGTCCACATTCCACGGGCCGTCAATGCCATTGTGCCATATTCCTTGAAGATTGGCGGGCAGGTTGCCGGGCCGGGAGGAGGCGATCAGCAGATAGCGGCCGAACTGGTAGTAAAGTTCCTCCAAACCAGGATCGAAAGCACCAGAGCGATAACGTTCAAGGCGTTCAGGAGTGGACAGATCGACTGGAGCGGAATTTCCTCCCAACGACAGACCGACCCGACCGAACAATGAGGAATAGTCGGAAATATGCTCGTCCAGCAGAGCATCGTAGCCTTTCGCAAGCGCCGCCTTCATCCTTCTTTCGGTCGTCACTGACGGCTCCACTCCGACATAGGCCTTAGGGTCGCCAAAATCCGGATCATAGTTCATCCTGTAATCGGTGTCGGCGGACAGATAAAACACGGCCTCATCCGCACCCGAAGCCTCCAGCACACCGCCCCTATTGGAAAACGAGCCACCCTTGACCGTCATCCTGACGCGCACGGCGTACTCCATCTGATTGTTTTTCAATCTTCCTGAATATACAAGGCCATCCTTCCCGTCAGGCTTTACACTGCCGTCAGCGGTGGGATTAGGTGAATATTCAAGCCTTAGACTCTGCATTCCGGGATGGTCGGCACGGAACCGCATCACCATCACGTTCGCCGGGTACGAGATGAAATATTCCCTTGAATAGTTTACCCCTCCGCTGCTGAAAGTCACCCGTGCCACGGCATCTTCAAGTAACAGAACCCGGTGATAATCCGTGACAGAGGCCGAATCAATCCCCGTCCAGATTTTCAGTTCCCCGGCAGTCGTGTAACTGCCGAAACGGAATTCCTTCTCTTCCGAACTGTCGTAAGCCACAAGCCCGTTGAAGTTCTTCCGGGTCAGTTCCGCCGCCTTGTCGTAATCGCCAGCCTCGAAAGCGCCGCGGATTTCAGGAAGGACTCCGGCCGACTCCTTGTTGGCGTTCCAATAATGTTCCGCCCCGCCGGAAGTTCCCGGACCGCCTCTCCAGAGACTTTTCTCATTGAGCGTGATCCTCTCCGCCTGAATAGATCCCAGCACATTGGCCCCGATGCTCCCGTTCCCGAGCGGCAGCGACCGTGACTCCCATTCCGGATCCTCTCCCCCACACCACGTCGGCTGCCGCCGAAGCGAGGCCGGAGTGTCAAAGCGAATCTCGTACCTGTGTCTCTCCTGTCTCTCCCGCGCCCCGCAAAGAGCGCAGACACAAATCAATAAATATGTTATGAATATCCTCCTGTCCATAAACATAAACGCTTTCCAATATCACGCAAGATAAGAATATGTTCCCGTAATTGGAACAGATTCAAGAATATTCGTTGGGTTTTCCAAGACTTACTTCCCGAGCGATTTAAGCATCTTGGAAATGCAACGCTTCTTTTGCTCCATATTCGGATGCACGTACAGATTCAGAGTTGTCGTTATGTTGGCGTGTCCGAGCAGCACACTGACAGTCTTGTAGTCACAATTACTCTCGATGCAACGTGTCGCGAAGCTGTGCCTGAGCCCATGATATTTCAGACGTGGGATTCCGAGGCGTTTCATCAGTCGATGATAATAATTGCGGTATGTCCGTGGTTCCGTTGGCTTTTCCTCATTGGTCAGCACGTAGAAATCATCATTGACAACTTTCTTCAAAGGTTTGACTATCGCCATCAGTTCCTTGCACATCGGTATATCTCGGCAGGAGTTCTTTGTCTTGGGAGTATTGACAATGAGTTCCGTGTGTTTGTTTTCGCCATCGATGATGTATATGCGCTCAATGGTGCGCCTTACTGTTATCGTACCGTTAACGACATCTATGTCGGACCACTTCAATCCGCAGATCTCACCGATGCGTAGCCCCGTAGTCAAACTGATGTAGATTCCGAGGTTACGGAACGTGAAGTTCAACTTGACGAACTCGAGAATCTTCCTATGGTTCGCCACCGTCAGTACCTCGATTTCATTACTGGACTCTGTCGTCGGATATTTGATATCCCATTCGCAGTAGTTCATCCACCCGTTCTTCACGCCGAACCTCATCACCATTTTCAAAACAATGAGAATGTCCTTCACCGTCTTGACGCAGAGTCCGCTGTCCAGTTTCCGTAAGACGAAATCCTGTACCCGACTATCATTCAGAGTATCACACTCGCCAAATGAAGGCAAGATGTGATTCTCCAGAATAAGCACATAAGCAGCGAATGTTGACCGCTTTACATAGCATCGCTTGTCATCTTTCCAAGCCAATGCGATCTCTTTGATGGTTTTTGTCTCCATAATGATTCTTAATTTTGTGAAAGGTAATTATAATGGAACGGGAAATCGACTATGATTTAAGTCTTGTGGAAAATCATCTTTACACACAGCTAAAGGATCATAAAAAAGCGATATTGCTCCCGTCGACGTCAAAAGTTCATTCGACGGCAGCATTATCTAAGGGAAATGCCACCGTTGTGGTAAGCGTGGATTATCCAGCGACGTTTTAGTGTGATTTCGTTGCCGAAGAGTGTCACGTGACACCCTATGGAATCATTATGTGGCGAAAACGTTGCCCGAAATCCGCCACTCATTTGAACAATTAAAGATAATCTTGCCTTTTGAGCCCGTCTCTCAGATTCCCGGAGTTCACCGGGGAGTGGGAGAAATGCGTGTTGGGAGATTACGGAAAAGTTGTAACAGGAAATACTCCTCCAACTAAAGATATTGAGAATTATGAAAATGGAACATATCTTTGGGCTTCACCTGCTGACTTAGGTACACATAAGTTGATTTCAGAAACAAAGACAAAGCTGTCAAGCAAAGGCTTCACAAAAACGAGACCATTGTCGAAGGGCAGTGTTCTTGTTACTTGCATTGGCTCAACTATTGGTAAAACAGGAATGGCTACAAGGGAAATGTCTACCAACAAACAGATAAACTCTATTGTTGTTAATGAAAATAACGACAATGAATTTGTTTACTATGTAGTGCAAAGTGCATTTCCTCACTATTTATCTTCTATTGCAGTTCAAGCCGTTCCTATAATATCTAAATCGTCATTTGAATTGCTACCAAGCAAGAGACCTTCCTTACAGGAACAAAATAAAATAGGAAAATTTCTTTCATTACTCGATGAACGCATCTCTACCCAACACAGGCTCATTGAGGACTTGAAGAAGCTAAGGTGCGCGATTATTGAAAACGTGTTTTGTTCACCAAACCATAATGAATCTGCACTACGCTTTAAAGGTAATACAGATCCGCTGTCAACATATAGAATGGAAGACTTTTGTTCACGCATAACAAGAAAGAATAAAGACAATCAATGTTCGCTGGTTCTTACTATTGCTGCGCAGTATGGATTGGTCGATCAAGAGTCCTTTTTTAATAAAACAGTAGCAAGTGAAAACCTTGCAGGATATTACTTGCTTCACAAAGGAGAGTTCGCCTATAATCGAAGCTATTCTGCAGGTTATGATTGGGGTGCCGTTAAGAGATTGGAGAAATATCCAGAAGGAGTGCTCTCTACTTTGTACATATGTTTCAAGATAGATGAGTCCGCCGTTGACTCTGATTATCTTGCATATTATTTTGAGTCAACCAAATGGCATAAGGGCTTATCAGACATCGCTGGAGAAGGAGCAAGGAATCATGGTCTGCTAAATGTTTCCGTCAATGACTATTTCAATACAAGGCATCGTTTCCATTGTATGAGAGAACAAAAAATCATCGCATCTATGCTGAACGTCATCTCCCAAAAAGAAAATGATGAGATTGCGCTATATGATAACTACCAGAAACAGAAGCAGTACCTGCTCCGCAAGATGTTTATATGAACATCTGACGAAGTAGGTGTTGTTTTTCTGTACGCATAGCGATCAACAGTTGTCCCTCAATTTCGGTTTTTCTTTCAAGCAATGATAAAATATTCGAAATTGTTCGCTGTTGTTCTATGGCCGGGATTATCACTTTGAATTCAGCCAAATCTTTCTTCTGAATATTAGGTAAACCGGTACCTATGCGAAGTTTCATTATGGAATCTTCTTTTGATTTCAGGTAATGATACAAGTATAATGTTTCCACATCCGAAACTATGTCCTGAATAGTATAACAATGTCCACCACTCCAAAATGGCATTCGATTGAATTGTACATAACCACAAGAATTTCCACCCTCACTTATAGATATGGTGTTAGCTTCTACATTATAATTGTCATAATAGCCAGATGGCTCTGTACCTCCATTCATAACATAGTATTCTCCAACCTCCGCAAGAAAGTCTCCATTAATTTGCTTACCCTTAACGATATTGCTTATGCCTGATAATGGGATGACAACTCCTTTAACTGATTGAAATAGTTTATTTGAAACCGCGCACATTAGAGATTATGAGGAAATATGCGAGATTGATGTGTTTTTTTGATGT
>ERZ780121.326-NODE-326-length-15201-cov-5.7874_pt1 | contig 15201 bp, 10 predicted proteins | sample MGYA00511171_ERZ780121 | MGnify/ENA primary metagenome ERZ780121 (study PRJEB29588, sample SAMEA2161876) | human gut metagenome | biome: human gut; feature: human-associated habitat; material: faeces | place: Denmark | collected 2008/2010 ... | reverse complement strand
ACATAACGGCAGCAATACCCTATCGAGCCATGATTTCGATATTGAATTTTATTAAAGACGCGGATATCGTAGTGCCCGGCTTTGCCAGCAACGAAACGCTGCTGTATTCTCCCGAATTGAAATTTTATTCAAACAAAATCGATATGAACGAAAGGTTGGAAACGTCGGTTAAAAACCTGCACTGCCTTGGAGACAGCTCGGGTTGGACGCGCGGACTGATGATGGCGTCCGTCATGGGCGTGCTGCTCGCCCGCGTGATTTCCTGAAATCTTTGAAAGAAAAAGCCTCCTCCCGTCGGGAAGAGGCTTTAAATTTGCTCAGACTATTTCAAAAGATACGGAGCAGTCTATGTTTATGCCGTCGAAAAGATAAATTTTTATGCTCACGAAATAAGTCTTGCCCTCCTCTATCTCATAGCACCAGCTTTGCGGATTTTCGTAATCGGAGAGCACAACGTATTCTACGCCTGACACGTCGTCTGTCTGCAAATAAAATTCGTCGCCTGTCAAACCGTCGTACAACAGATTGAGACTGCCGCTTCGCGGCGCGGTAAAGCGGAAATAGACCGCCCTGCCGTTTTTAAACGTCACGTCGAGAGCTTCGCCGTTTGCGTCAAGCTCGAAGTCTCTGCCCCATGCCTTGCCGTCCTGCACCCTTTGCTCGCCGAAGCGCGCGTAGAGGGTTATTGTATCTTGCTCGAAATAAGCGGGGAACTCCACTCTTTCGCCCCAGTCGCCGTCCGCGCTTCCGTCGCTGAGATACCAGCCCTGAAAATATCCCGAACCCTCGCACGTCGGCTCGGTTTTAACCAATGAGTCGGTAAATACGGCAACGGTTTCGCCGTCTTTTTTAAGGGTATAGGCAGTGTCGGAAATCTCCGATAAGTCAATTGCCTCCGCATACGCGGGAGCGTAAAGATAAAATTCGGAGTAATACGAGGCGATTGCATTTTGCGGCACGACGAATTCGCACAGAAGAATAGCCTCCCACGTCATACTGTCGTAGCCCGAAGCAAAAACGCTGTATGTACCGTTGTGGCTGCCGCCAAGAAACGGAGCTTTTTCCCCCTCGAAAATAACCTTTTTGAGATTGGGCGCGCCGAAAAAAGCGGATTGACCAAGCATTTCGACGTTGCCCTTAAATGTAATTTCCTTCAACGCGTGCGCGTTGTAAAACGCCGACTGTCCCACCTTTTTTACATCGCCGCCGATTACAAGCGTTTCAAGAAACGCGGTTGCTTCGCAGGAGTAACCCTCTATTGCCGCAACTCCCTCCGGCACGGTATAGGAAGTTGCCGCTTTCCGCGACGGATAGCACACAAGCGTGGTCATATCCTTTGTGTAAAGCACTCCCTCATCCGCAACATAGACCTCGTTTCCGTCTTCGACCGACAGAGAAACCAAATATTCGTTAAGGAACGCCGAAAAACCCACGTACGCGACCGAAGCGGGAATTTCAAACTCAGAAAGCGCGGTAACGTAAAAAGTGTTTGCGCCTATGTATTCGAGCGAGGGCGTCCCCCTGAACTCAACATCGCTCAGATTTTCGCAGCCGGTAAACACCCCACCCGTGATACCCATAAGCTGCACTTCTCCGAAAACGTAAGTATCGCTGCGCAAGGATACAAGAGTCGAGGGCAAAAGCACGGATTTTAAGGAGCTGCCGAGAACGGCGCTGAACGTCCAGCCGTAAAGCTCGGTGATCCCCTCGGGCAGGGTTACGGTTTCCAGATTTTTCAGTTCTGCAAAGGCAAAGGGCGAAATATACGTCACGCCCTCAGGCACGTCGAATTTAACTGCGGATGAGTTTTGAGCGTAAACAAGCAGTCTGTCGCCGTTTTTGCCGAGATATTGCGGCCCGCTCCCCTTTTCGACAATGCAGTCGTCCTTGATTGCGTAAAAATCGTTTTCATCCGCGCCGAGCATGGACACAGACGTAAAAATATAATCACTTCCCGAATTGGTAAAAGCCGCTTCCCCTATGTAACGCACTGTCTTGTCGATTTTCAAATTGCGTATGTTGCAGTCCTGAAACGCGCAGTCGCCTATTTTTTCGATTCCTTTCAGCACAAGATTTTCCAAAGTCGCAAAGCCCAAGGACTCGAATGTTTCTTCGTCCCACAAAGAGCCGCAGCACGAGCGGAAAAACGCTCCGTTAAGGTTGAAATCGCCTCCGTCCTCGTAGTCGTATTTTTCCGCAAATATTTTTCCCTGCTCTGAATCGACGCCTGAAATTTCTTTTACGCCCTTTTCAAAAACCAAATCGGTTATGTAAGGACATTGAAAAAAAGCGCCCCACTCTATCGCGTCTATATGCCCCTTGAAGGTTAGCCCCGTGATTGACTTGTTTCTGACAAAAGCGTATGCCTTGACCCGCGTGACGGTTTTCAGGGAAAACAAGTCGCCGGACGCGGTCGAACTGCCGACGTAAACCGCGGTCTTGTCGACGTCGTAAATTATTCCGTCCTCCTGCACGTAATTGACGTTGTCGCCCTTCAAAACGTACTCAATCGCCGTCGTAGTTCCGAAAGGCATGATTCCCCAATCGAGCAGCGTGTCGGGCAGAGTCACTTTGCTCAGATTGTAACCGGAAAAACTCGCAAGTCCAAGTTTTTTTACTCCGTTTTCCAACGTAACATTTTTGAGCATATAACAATTTCGGCAGGCTCCCGACTCTATCGTTTCGTAGCTTGACGGTATATACAAATCCGTCAGCGTCATATTTGAAGAAAAAGCGTTTTTCTTCAACCTCGTGACGGGAAGTCCGCGATACGTGTCGGGTAAAGCCGTCTTTGCGGGAACAGAACCCGTTGTTAAGCCCGCAAGGGAGTATGAAACCTTATCCTCGTTGAGGGAAAATTTGAAATAAAAATCGTCCGTCGGCACATATTTGTAAATCGCGCTCGCAGTCATATCCTCTTTTACGTTGGTTATGGATTTGTCCCAACCGATTACGTCAAAGCACCAGCTGTTTTCATTGGACTCCTGTACGAGCACGTCGTTTGGCGCCACCGAGCCGTTGTAAGGCACTTCCACCTTCTCTATCAGGTTTCGTCCAATTTAAACGTCACCGACGCTTTTGAAGGCGCGCAGGCGCACAATACAAGCAGGCAAGCCGCAGCCGCCGCAAAAAGCAGCAATAATAGTCTCAATCGTTTCATAATTTACCTCCGCAAAAATTTTCCGCGCGGCACAACAACTTAAAATTGCCGCACTCTGCGGTAATTATAACCGCATAGTGCGGCAATTGTCAAATGATTTAACACAATTTTGCCAAAAAATTTTGCATCTCTATTTGACAAACAAACAATTAAATTTTAAAATACAAAATGGAAGAACAAGAATGGATATAAACGGCGTAAAAGAATACGGAAAACTGATGGATAAAATGCAGGTGGCATACACCAATCTGGTCGCTACCATGGAGTGGGAGCTGTTTCGGCGCGGAGCTTATTCGGGTTTTTTGGACGATATTTACATGAGAAAGGTCTCTGCAATACTCGACCGGCAAAGCCCCCTGCCCACGCATGTTCTTGCGGAGAAAGCGCACATTTCACCCAAATGTATTCATCGAACCTTGAAAAAACTCGAAGAAAAAGGTCTGATAGAACGCTCCAAACAGGAGGGCAACAAAAAAACGCAATATATTTCGCTGACGGAATCTGCCAAAAAAGATATGAAAACGCACAGCGAAAATTCGCAGGAAATTATGCAAAGCATTTTCAACGGCGCGTTAAGCGAAAACGAGAGAATGCAGATGCTCACGGCGACGGAAACGCTGCTTAATATTTTTGAAAAATGTTGCGCTTTTGCCGACACGGACAACAAACCCGTTCAGCCTGCGCACGTGCATTTTTCCTACGACCTGACGCAGCACGTCCTGTCAAGCAAAACTTCGCCGTTTGCCAATCGCAAAAACAAAAAAACGCCTTGACGGGTGTAAGTAAAGATTTTTAAAAAAGCGTAACCATTCGGTTACGCTTTAAATTTTTTCCGACTGCTCCGCGCAAATGTAAATGATTTTACGCTTGCGCTCTTTTCTATGGAATACTCCTGTCAAAGGAGCTTTTTCAGTCAAGAGAGGTTTCGCAATAGGCGCACCTTTCCGTGCCGCCGTCAAAGATTGACAGCTTTTCGAGCGACGGCTCGGCATTGGTTATGCATCTTGGATTGGGGCAGCTCTTTTGCGTAAGCGTGCCGCCGAGTTTTGTTTCGCCCGAAGCACCGCCGTCCTTTAAAAGCGTAAGCAGCAGCGACATACGCGCGAATTTGCCGTAATTGACCTGCTCGAAATATTTGGCGCGGCTGTCTTTGTCAACGTCTGCGGCAATCTCGTTTACCCTCGGCAGCGGGTGCATGACTATCATATCCTCCTTTGCAGAGCCAAGTTTGTCCCTTGTGAGAACGTAGCTGTCTTTAAGACGCTCGTATTCGTCTGCGTCGGAAAATCTTTCCCGCTGAATACGCGTCATGTAAAGCACGTCAAGCTCCGACATATATTCCTGCAAATCGGCAGTTTCAACCGCCTTGCCGCCCTTTTGCTTGATTGCTTGGAGCATATATTCGGGCAGTCTTAGCTCGCGCGGAGAAATCAGCACGAAGCTGTTTCCCTCGTATCTCAAAAGCGCGTTTAAAAGAGAATGCACCGTGCGGCCGTATTTCAGGTCGCCTACAACCCCCACCTTCAAGCCGAAAAGCCGCCCTTTCTCCGCGTGAACGGTGACAAGGTCGGTAAGCGTCTGCGTGGGATGGCAGTGACCGCCGTCTCCCGCGTTAATTAAGGGCACCCGCGCCCAAGCGGCAGCCGCCCTCGCCGCGCCGTCCTTGGGATGACGCATGGCAATCACGTCGGAAAAGCAGCTCACGACGCGCGCCGTGTCGCCGACCGTTTCGCCCTTTGCGGCGCTCGAACTGTCTGCGGAAGAAAATCCCAGAACTCTGCCTCCCAATTCAAGCATAGCCGCCTCGAAGCTAAGTCTCGTGCGCGTGCTCGGTTCAAAAAACAGCGTGGCAAGCGTTTTGCCGTCAAGGGCATGGGCGTAAGCCTCTCTGTTTTTCATAATGTTTTCAGCCTGATTTACAAGCGCGTCGATTTCCGAAACGCTCATATCGGTTATATCCAGCAAATGTTTCATTTTTTCTCCGTCAGTTTTTTATCCAGCTCTCGTCGGACGGATTGTCGCGGAACGCAAGCACACGTCGGACGTTCTCCGGACCGATTATTTTTTTCTCCTCAGCCACCTCGCACAGCTCGTCAAGATTGGAAAGACTCACGTTTTCCACGTTTGCTCCGGAAAGCTTTTCCGCGCTCTTACTCATGTTGTAGGAAAAGATGCTGACAATGCCAAGCACCTCCGCACCCGCCTCGCGCAAAGCCTCCACCACTTCTATTACGCTTCCGCCCGTGCTGATAAGGTCCTCTATGACCACAACCTTTTCGCCCTTTTCGAGTTTGCCCTCAATGCGGTTGGTTCTGCCGTGCTCCTTTGCGCCGCTCCTGACGTAACCCGCAGGCAGGCGCAGGATATGCGCCGCGATTGCGCAGTGCGCTATGCCCGCCGTGCTTGTACCGAACAGAGCCTGAGCTTGAGGATAACGCCGCCTTACCGTTTCCGCAATGGCGTTTTCAACCGCGTCGCGCGCCTCCACGTCGGTCAAAACCAACCTGTTGTCGCAATAAATGGGGCTTTTTATGCCGCTTGCCCAAGTAAACGGCTGCTCCGGGCGCAGAAAAACCGCACCTATTTTCAAAAGATAACCCGCTATTTCTTTCATATCTGCCTCCTATCCCAAAAATTCCTTTACGCAGCGGAAATAAGCCTCCGCGGGGCTCTCGACGGCGGTAATCGGTCTGCCTACCACTATGAAGTCACTTCCGATTTCTTTCGCCCTTTGCGGTGTGGTTACGCGCACTTGGTCGCCCTTTTCGCCGTCGGCAAATCTTATGCCGGGCGTGACGGTAAGAAAATCCTTTCCGCACGCTTCCTTTACAAGACGCGCTTCGAGCGGACTGCACACAACGCCGTCCAGCCCGCACCTTGCCGCATTCTGCGCATAGGAGGCGACAGTCGTCTCCATATCGCAATTTATCAGCAGCTCGTTTTTCAACATATTTTCGCTTGTAGACGTGAGTTGGGTTACCGCAATCAGCAGAGGACGCGCGCCGTCATGCCGCACAAGCCCCTCCGCCGCGCGTTTCATCATTTCGGAGCCGCCTGCGGCGTGCAGGTTTACCATATCCGCTCCGAGATTTGCAAGCACGCTCATGGCGCGTCCCACGGTGTTGGGTATGTCGTGCAGTTTTAGGTCGAGAAATACATCGAAGCCCTCGCCCTTCAAACGCCTGACCACGTCCGGTCCCGCAGAGTAAAACAGCTCCATTCCCACTTTCAAAAAAGGCTTTTTTTCGTAACGCTTAAACAGCCCTACAAAATTGTCAAGCTCCGCCTCCGACGGGAAATCGCAAGCAACGATAACGTCCTTTCTTTTGTTCACCTGTGCGCTCCTCCGATAATATCGCTTATTTTTTTTATGCCGTATTTTTTCATGACTCGGGGCAAGTCTTCGATTATTTCCTTGCAGGCGAAGGGATTGACGAGGTTTGCCGCGCCCACCTGCACGGCAGTCGCGCCCGCAAGCATCATTTCCGCAACGTCCTCGGCGCTCTCCACTCCTCCCATGCCCATAATGGGAATTTTCACCGCTTCGTACACGTCGTAGACCATGCGCAAGGCAACGGGAAACAACGCGCCCCCCGACAGTCCGCCCCTTTTGTTTGCAAGAACGGGTTTAAAGGTCTTTAAATCTATCCTCATGCCCAAAAGCGTGTTAATCAGGCTCAGCCCGTCCGCGCCCGCGTCCTCGCACGCTTTGGCAATTTCCGTTATATCGGTGACGTTGGGGCTGAGTTTTACGTAAACGGGCTTTTTCACGGCGGCTTTGACGGCGCTCGTGACGCGAGCCGCGTTTTTCGCGTCGGTTCCGAAAGACACCCCGCCGTTGTGGACGTTGGGGCAGCTTATGTTTAGCTCTATCAGCCCCACCTGTTCGCAGCCGTCGAAGATTTCGGCGCAGCGCACGTATTCTTCAACCGAAAAGCCGCCCACGTTGGCAATGACCTTTTTCCCGTAAATTTTTGAAAGCTCTCCAAGCTCCTCTTTTGCCACCTTTTCCGCACCGGGGTTCTGCAAGCCGACGGAGTTCAACATACCGCTTTTGGTTTCCGCTATGCGCGGACAAGGGTTGCCGTCGCGCGGGTTTAAGGTCGTCCCCTTGAAGCTGAACGAGCCGAGTATGTTTATGTCGTAAAACTCCGAAAAGACGCTGCCGTAACCGAAGGTTCCGCTTGCGGGAATAACGGGATTGTCCAGAACAAGACCGCTCAAACTGACCTTGGTGTCTACCATATTACCTCCTCCGAGCTGAACACGGGACCGTCGGCGCACACCCGCCTTACTCCTTGCGTAGTGTTGACCGCACAGCCCATGCAGGCGCCGAAGCCGCAGCCCATGCGCTCTTCGAGACTAACCTCTCCCCTGATTTCGAGAGAAGCGCTCAGCACTTTAAGCATTGCCTTGGGACCGCACGCGAAAAAGAAGTCGCAGTCCGTCTGACGCGCCAGACCCGCCGCGACTGTTCCCTTTAAGCCTGCGGAGCCGTCCAATGTCGCAATTTCCACTTGGGCGCCGACGGCTTTGAACTCGTCCGCAAGCATGACGTCCGCAGCCGAATTGAAGCCCAGCGCGACATAGGCATTTTTCCCGCTTTCAATCAGCCTTTTTGCCAAAAGCAACAGAGGAGGAGCGCCTACGCCGCCGCCGCAAATCAGCGCGGTTTTTTTGCATTTGTCCAAACTGAAACCGTTTCCAAGCCCCGTCAAGGCCCTGACTCTGTCCCCCTTTTTCAACGAGGACATATATTCCGTACCTTTGCCCGTCACCTTGTAGACAAGGCGTATACCGTCGCCGTAAACGTCGCACACGGATATGGGACGACGCAGAAAAAAGCCGTCAAGCGCCACTTCGACGAATTGCCCCGCCCTTATGCCCGCGCGGCAATCGCCTTTGAGTCTCAAATCATACACGTCGGCGGCAATTTTTTCGTTGCTTGCCGTTTCAAAAATAACTTCCTTTTTCATTTGCCTTTTCAAGAATCTATCGTGCTGACGGTAATGGTGATTTCTTCAAGCACGTCAAGCAGGGCGCGCACCGTTTCGAGAGCGGTGAACATGGTTACGTTGTTTTCCACCGCGCACCGTCTTATCTGAAAGCCGTCCGTTTGTTGGTCAACCGAATCTATGTCGCGCGTGTTGATTACGTAATTTACGTACCCCTTGCGTATGGAGTCGAGTATTTCTTCGCTGCCGTCGCTTATTTTCTTTTTTGCGCGCGTCTTTATCCCCCTGCTTTTGAGGTATTTCGCGGTGCCTGTCGTTGCCTCGATGTTGAAGCCGAGCCTGTAAAACCTCTCTATGAGAGGAAAAGCCTCGTCCTTGTCCTTGTCTGCAATGGTGACGAACACCGTTCCGTAATTGACCACGTTCATGCCCGAAGCCTGCAACGCCTTGTACAGCGCGCGGGTAAACTTTTCGTCGTAGCCTATCGCCTCGCCCGTGGACTTCATTTCGGGGGAAAGGTATGCGTCCAGACCGTGGATTTTGCTGAACGAGAATACGGGCACCTTGACGTACCACTTTTTCTTTTCCTCGGGATACAGCTCCGTCAGTCCCTGTTCTTTCAGGCTTTTGCCCAGCATAACCAACGTGGCGATGTCGGCAAGCGAAAAACCAGTCGCCTTTGAAAGGAAGGGCACCGTCCGCGACGAGCGCGGATTGACTTCTATGACAAAAACATTGTCGTCCTTGTCCACAATGAACTGAATGTTGTAAAGCCCCACTATGCCTATACCCTTTCCCAGCTTCAAGGTGTAGTCCAAAATGGTTTCCTTTACCTTCCGACTCAGGCTGAACGAAGGATAAACGCTTATGCTGTCGCCCGAGTGTATGCCCGTGCGTTCAATCAACTCCATGATTCCCGGCACGAACACGTCCGTTCCGTCGCACACGGCGTCCACCTCGCACTCCTTGCCCACTATGTATTTGTCTACAAGCACGGGCTGTTTTTCGTCGATTCTGACGGCGTTTTCGAGATAGTGCCTGAGCGTGTCGTCGCTGCCCACAATCTGCATCGCGCGCCCGCCCAAAACAAAGCTCGGTCTGACAAGCACGGGATAGCCTATTTCGTTTGCGGCTCTCACGCCGTCCTCGATTTTGGTAACGGCATATCCCTCGGGCTGCGGAATATTCAGCTTTTTGAGGATTTTTTCAAACGAATCCCTGTTCTCGGCGCGCTCGATTGCTTCGACTCCCGTGCCGATTATGTTGACGTCGAACTCTTTTAGCTTGTCCGCAAGATTGATTGCCGTCTGACCGCCCAAAGACGCAATAACCCCCAGCGGCTTTTCAAGCTCCAAAACATTGAGAACGTCCTCTGTCGTCAACGGCTCGAAATACAGCTTGTCCGCCGTCGTATAGTCGGTTGACACCGTTTCGGGGTTGTTGTTGATTATTATCGCTTCATAGCCGAAGTCGCGTATGGTCTTGATTGCGTGCACCGTGCTGTAATCGAACTCGACGCCCTGACCGATTCTGATAGGTCCGCTTCCCAAAACCACGATTTTGGTTTTGCCGTCGTCCCGCGTCTCGTTTTCTCTTTCGTATGTGGAGTAAAAGTAAGGCACATAGCTTTCAAACTCGCTTGCGCAGGTATCTATCATTTTGTAAACGGGAAACAGCCCGATTGATTTGCGCAGCTCAAAGACCTCCTTCAAGGTCATATCCCAGCATTTGGCAATGTACTCGTCGCAGAAACCCATGCGCTTGGCTTCTCTTAAAACGGCAAGGTCGCGCTTTCCGCTCTTGATTGCGCCCTCAAAGTCCACAATGTTTTTGATTTTGTCCAAAAAGAACATATCTATTTTTGTAAGCTCATACAGACGTTTCAAGGGACAGCCCAGCCGCATAAGCTGCGCCATAGCGAAAATTCTGTCGTCGCGCCCCGTTTTTATGTATTCTGCAAGCTCTTCCGCGGTTTGGGCGTCAAACTTTTTAAGCTCCAAATGACTCGCCCCTATTTCCAGAGAACGCACGGCTTTCAAGAGGCTTTCCTCCATGGTGCGCCCGATACTCATAACTTCTCCCGTAGCCTTCATCTGCGTGCTCAGCACGTTGGGCGCGGTGGCGAATTTGTCAAAGGGAAATCTCGCTATTTTGGTTACCACATAGTCAAGAGCCGGCTCGAAGCACGCGGGAGTGTTTGCAAGCATTATTTCGTCGAGACGCATACCCACCGCTATTTTTGCGGACACGCGCGCAATGGGGTATCCGCTCGCCTTGCTTGCCAAAGCCGACGAACGGGAAACTCTCGGATTTACCTCTATCAAAAAATAGTCGAAGGACTGCGGGTCCAGCGCGAACTGTACGTTGCAGCCGCCCTCTATTTTCAACGCCCGTATGATTTTGAGCGCGCTGTCTCTCAAAAGCTGATATTCCTTGTTTGTAAGCGTCTGACTTGGCGCGACCACTATGCTGTCGCCCGTGTGTATTCCCACAGGGTCGAGGTTTTCCATATTGCAGACGGCTATCGCCGTGTCGTTCGCGTCGCGGACAACCTCGTACTCTATTTCCTTGAAGCCTCTAATGCTCTTTTCCACAAGCACCTGTCTGACGGGAGAAAGGCGCAGCGCGTTTTTCATAATTTCTCTCAGCTGCTCCTCGTTGTCCGCAAAGCCGCCGCCCGTGCCCCCAAGGGTGAATGCGGGACGCAGCACGACGGGATACCCTATTTTTTCCGCAGCGGAAACAGCCTCTTCCGCGGAGTGCGTAATCATGCTTGGCAGCACAGGCTCGCCCAGACTCTCGCACAGCTCCTTGAACTTTTCTCTGTCCTCGGCGCACTCTATGCTCTGCGCGGAGGTGCCCAAAAGCTCCACCTGACACTCGCTTAATACTCCTTTTTTCTCAAGCTGCATGGCAAGATTGAGTCCGGTCTGCCCGCCAAGCCCCGGTATAAGCGCGTCGGGACGCTCGAAACGAAGTATTTTGGCAACGTATTCCAGCGTGAGAGGCTCCATATAAACCTTGTCCGCCACGGTTGTGTCGGTCATGATTGTCGCGGGGTTGGAGTTTACCAGTATGACCTCGTAGCCCTCCTCTTTGAGCGCCAGACACGCCTGTGTGCCAGCGTAATCGAACTCCGCCGCCTGTCCTATGACTATGGGACCGCTGCCTATGACCATTATTTTCTTAATATCCTTTCTTTTGGGCATAACAATCTCCTCAATCCTTTTTGTTCGCCGCCATAAGGCGCACGAATTTGTCGAACAGGTATCCGCTGTCCTGCGGTCCCGGCGCGCTCTCGGGATGAAACTGCACCGTAAACAACCTGTCTTTTACGCACTCCATGCCCTCGACCGTGCCGTCCAGCAAATTTTCGTGAGTGACTTTGAGTCCCGTGCCCGACAGACTGTCCCTGTCTATGGCGTAGCTGTGGTTTTGGCTTGTGATTTCCAGCCTGCCCGTTTCAAGGTTTCTGACGGGGTGGTTGCCGCCGCGATGACCGAATTTGAGCTTGAAGGTCTTTGCGCCGTAAGCAAGCCCTGCAAGCTGATGTCCCAGACAAATGCCGAAAACGGGATATCTGCCGCGGATTTTTTTGAGCAGCTCCGCCGTTTCGGGCACGTCGGACGGGTCCCCGGGACCGTTGGAGAAAAACACGCCGTCGGGAGACAAAGCCGCAATTTCCTCCGTAGCAGTGTCGAACGGCACCACCGTCACGTTGCAGCCGCGCGCGTTGAGACATCTGACTATATTGAGCTTTATGCCGCAATCCACGGCGACAACGTCGAATTTGGCGTGCGCCGTGCGCGAAAACCACTTTTTCCGCGTGGAAACGCAGCTGACTGCGTTGCGCGGCAGAGGACGTTCAAGACGTTTAAGCGCCCCCTGCGTAGAAACGTCCGAAGAAGTTATGATTCCTTTCTGACTGCCCTCGTTTCTCAGTTTTCGGGCAAGACACCTAGTGTCTATGCCGGAAATGCCGACTATACCGTACTCACTCATAATTTCGTCCAGAGTTTTGGTATATCGGAAATTGCTCGGCCTGCCGTTGTAGTCACGCACGACAAGCCCGCCGATTGAGGGCACGCGGGTTTCGTAATCCTCGTCGCACACGCCGTAATTGCCGATTAAAGGATAAGTCATAACCACAGCCTGAAACGTGTAGCTCGGGTCGCTCACTATTTCCTGATAGCCGACGGGAGAGGTATTGAAGACCAGCTCGCACACCGCCTCCCTGTCTGCGCCGAAGCCATAGCCCTCGAATACCGTGCCGTCGCCGAGCACTAATTTTTTGTCGTATTTTCTTTCCATACCGTTCTCCCGTTCTTTAACGTAAGCAAAACCCTTCCGAACACCTTTTTACCCGCAAAGGGCGTGCTTTTGCCCTTGGACAAAAAGTTTTCGGGATTTATTTCAAACGACGCGTTGAGGTCTATGACGGTCAAATCCGCCGGACTTCCCGCCGCGAGCAGTCCTCCTTGCAGCCCGAAACGCCTGCGCGGACTCACGCACATCGCTTCAATCAGCCTTTTGAGAGGAAGATTTTTTTTCTTTACCAATTCCGTGTACAGCACCGGAAAAGCCGTTTCAAGCCCCACGACGCCCATAGCGCTGTCCTTCAAGCCCTTGGACTTTTCCTCCGCGGAATGCGGCGCGTGGTCGGTGGCAATCATGTCCACCGTTCCGTCAAAAAGACCTTCGACAAGCGCCTCTCTGTCCTTAATCCCCCTCAAAGGAGGATTCATCTTGAATCTGCCGTCGTCTTGAAGACAGCCGTCGTCAAGACACAGATAATGCGGAGCCGTTTCGCACGTCACGTCTATGCCGTCAGCCTTCGCCTGTCGGATAAGAGCGACAGACTCCTTTGCGGAAACGTGGCAAACGTGGTATTTCACGCCGGTTTGCTTGGCAAGCTCGAGGTCGCGTTCAATCATTTTATATTCGCTTGCGCTGCTTATACCTTTGTGTCCGTTAAGCCGCTGAAATTCACATTCGTTTACGTAACCGCCCGCTGCCAGCTCTCTTACCTCGCAGTGCGCCGCAATCACCTTGCCCAGCGCTTTTGCTTGAAGCATTGCCTCTTTTAAAAGCCGCGCGTCGTCCACACCGCTGCCGTCGTCCGAAAAAGCGGAGACAAAGGGAGCCATGGCTTTGAGGTCGGCAAGCTCCAAGCCCCGCCTTCCTTTTGTGATACAGCCGTAAGGCACAACCTCTATGACCGCGTCGCGTTCTATAATTTCAAGCTCCCGTTTCAGATTTTCCAAGCTGTCGGGCGGAGGGAGCAGATTGGGCATGGCGCACACCGCGGTGTAGCCTCCCCTTGCCGCAGCCATCGATCCGCTTGAAATGCTTTCCTTATAAAAAAATCCCGGCTCTCTGAAATGAACGTGCACATCAGCAAAACCGGGAACGATAATACAATCGGTGAAATCCGACTCCTCGAAAATGTCTCCGCCGTCAAACGAAACAATGCGGCTGCCGCTCACCGCGAGATTTTCCCGCGAAAAGCCGCCGTCGTGAAAAACCCATGCGTTTTTAAACAATCTGTTCAAAAGCCGTCTCCTTGTCTCTTTTACGCCGTTGCTTATTTTGATAGAAACGCGCGTTTTTGTCAACTGTTTTGACATGAAAAATATGTGATTTTTGTCCCGCGGATTGCCGTCAACCCGCAGGACAAAATTTCGTTAAAACAACCCGCTTATTTTCCCGGAAGCGTCCACGTCAATCTTTTCCGCGCTCGGCACCTTGCCGAGACCGGGCATGGTCATAATGTCCCCTGTCAGCGCAACGAGAAAACCCGCGCCGCTTGACACCTTGACGTTTCTCACGGTAACCGCAAAGCCGTCCGGCGCGCCGAGTCGCGTCTGCTCGTCCGAAAAGCTGTACTGAGTTTTTGCCACGCACACGGGCAGCTTGTCAAAGCCCAGCCTTGTCAGATTGGCAATCTGTTTTTTCGCCTGAGGCGTAAACACCGCTCCGCTCCCTCTGTACACTTTGGTTACGATTTTTTCCAGCTTGGTTTCAATGGAGTCGTCCGTTTCGTAAGCAAAACGAAAATCGTTTTTCTTTTCGCACAGACTCACAACCTCTCTCGCAAGAGCCTCGCCGCCCTCGCCGCCCTTTGCCCACACCTCGGACAAAGCCACGTTTACGTTGAGCGCGCGGCATTGTTTTTCGATAAATTCAAGCTCTCTTTCCGTGTCGGCGGGGAAACGGTTTATCGCCACCACGCAGGGCAGTCCGAAAACGTTTGTCACGTTGTCTATATGCCTTAAAAGATTGGGCAAACCCTTTTGGAGCGCGTCAAGATTTTCCTCGTCGAGAGCCGCTTTTGCAACTCCGCCGTGATGCTTCAAAGCGCGGACTGTCGCCACTATCACTACCGCGGAGGGCTTTAACCCCGCCATACGGCATTTTATGTCGAAGAATTTTTCCGCACCCAAATCGGCGCCGAAGCCCGCCTCCGTCACGGCGTAATCGGCAAGCCGCATGGCAAGCCTTGTCGCCATAATGGAATTGCAGCCGTGAGCGATGTTTGCAAAGGGACCGCCGTGCACAAAGGCGGGAGTGTGCTCCAAAGTCTGCACGAGATTGGGCTTCAACGCGTCCTTCAAGAGGGCTGCCATAGCTCCCTGCGCGTTGAGCTGTCCCGCTTTGACAGGCTCGCCCCCGTAGGTGTAGCCTACCGTTATGTCGGCAAGTCTCCGCTTCAAATCCGACATGTCGTATGCAAGGCAAAGAATCGCCATAATTTCGCTTGCCGCCGTGATGTCGAAGCCGTCCTCGCGCGGCGTGCCGTTTGCCTTGCCGCCCAGACCGTCGGTCACGAACCGCAGCTGTCTGTCGTTCATGTCCACGCATCTGCGCCACGTTATCTGACGGGGGTCTATATTTAACGAATTGCCCTGATAAATATGGTTGTCAATCATCGCCGCAAGCAGATTGTTTGCGGCGCCTATGGCATGGAAGTCGCCCGTAAAGTGCAGATTTATGTCCTCCATGGGCACGACCTGAGCGTAACCTCCGCCCGCCGCGCCGCCCTTGACGCCGAACACGGGTCCCAGCGACGGCTCGCGGCGCGCGACC
>ERZ780121.270-NODE-270-length-16637-cov-4.36926_pt1 | contig 16637 bp, 10 predicted proteins | sample MGYA00511171_ERZ780121 | MGnify/ENA primary metagenome ERZ780121 (study PRJEB29588, sample SAMEA2161876) | human gut metagenome | biome: human gut; feature: human-associated habitat; material: faeces | place: Denmark | collected 2008/2010 ... | reverse complement strand
AAACCACTCTTGTTGCAGCGACAAAAGAAAATTCAGCAATTTGCAAAAGCTTTCGTGCCTATCTTCGCTTTCAAAATTCAAATCTATTCCCGCCGAATACATGAAAGCCGTTATAGCATACCAATCAAGCGCGGGAAGCAAATAATATCCATCTTCCTTCAACTTTTGTCCCGCTTCGCGAAAGCTTTCCCAGTCAGTCAATTCCGCGACGTCTATACCGCAATCTTCCAAAATATCCACGTTATAATAGAGCGCAAAAGGATTGCACGAATGCGGTATGGCATACTTTTCCCAACCGTTTTCCGCAAAATAATTGTGATTGTTGAAAATATTGAAATCATCGGTATTCAAATCTTCAAAGCAGTGGAAATACTCGCAATAATTTTCCAAATAAAATTTCATCTGCGCGTCGTCAACAAGCACAATATCGGGCATGTCTTCATATTTTTCCTCACGTAAACATGTCGATAATTCTTCTTTTATTTCCGAGCCCGTTTTTTCCTCGACACTGATTTCAACATCGAAGTCTGTCGATTCTTCATTGAACATTTGCACCGCAAGCTGCAAAAGCTCCAAATGCTTTCCGTTTGCCCACACTTTCAAATAAGTTCTGTTTTCATCCATATAAAACTCTCCTTTTGGCGTATGCGTCATCCCATACGCTGTCTTAAATTTATCAGATAAAATAAGACAACAGTATGTCATGGTTAGCCTTCGAGTCCGAATAAAAATATAAATAATATTTGAACTTTGAACAAATAAAAAAGCTGCGGACAATTTCCGCAGCCGCAGCAAATTCCAATTTTTTCAATCAATTTTGTTTTTTAAGCAAATAAAACTACTATTTAAGAAATAATACTCTGCATAAGACAAAAAAACAACGTATATATTCGGCAAAGAATATCGATTTTCAAAATTCGCACAAAATAGAATTCAACACATAAAACTTGTCCGACGGAACGCGCAAACGCGAACCTACCTTTTCGAGCAGTCCTCTTTCCGCAAGCTCAAATGCCGTGCGCAAATAATCGTCTGCCGCCTTATTGAACTCGCTGCTTATCCTCTCCGCGTCCACGCCCTCCTCCGTGCGCAGACCGAGAATAAAGCATTCGTAAGCCTTCTCTTTTTCAGTAAGCCTGTGCCTGCCGACAACGGGCAGTCTGCCTTCGTCCAGAGCGCGGATATATTTGTCTAAATTCTTGACGTTTGAACGCCTCACTCCGTGCAAGTAGGAGTGCGCCGACACTCCCAGACCGATGTATTCTCCGCAACGCCAATAATTGAGGTTGTGCCTGCATTCCAAGCCCTTCAAGGCAAAATTGCTCACCTCGTAACGACAAAACCCTGCCGACAAAAGCCGTCGGTACACCGCATCGTAAAAATCCGCCGTCGCGTCCTCGTCGGGCAGCACAAGGCGGCGTCCTCCGCAAGTTTTTTTGTTTAACATTGCGGACAGCCTTGTTCCCCTCTCGACGGTCAGCGCATAGGCGGAAACGTGCGTAAGCTTTGCTTTGATTAACGTATCGAGTGTTCTGTCAAGTCTCTCCGGCGTCTCATAGGGAAGCCCGAGAATTATATCGGCAGATACGTTGTCTATGCCTGCGGCGGCGGCGAAACCGACCACGTTTTCAAATTGCGCCAGACAATGCGGTCTGTTAAGCAGCTTCAAAGTCCCGTCGTCTGCCGTCTGCAAGCCTATACTCAAACGGTTTACGCCGCTTGCGGCAAACTCAAAAATTTTTTCTTGGGATGCGGAGTCGGGGTTGCATTCAACCGTAATTTCCGCTTTCCCATTCAAATCGCAGACTTTTGCCACAAATTCGAGAAAATCCGTTATCAGAGACGAATCGACCGCCGACGGCGTACCTCCGCCGAAAAAAACCGTATCTATTTCAAACGGTTTTTTCTCTTTGGCTCCGTATAAAGTCAATTCTTTTTTAAGGCAGGAAAAATATTTCCGCGCAGCGTCAATACGGTTGGGATACGAACAGAAATCACAGTAAACGCATTTTTGCCTGCAAAAAGGAACGTGAACATAAAGCCCCGCCATCGCTCGTCAGTCCTCGTCTATTTTGAGTATGGACATAAACGCCTCGCTCGGTATGGAAACGCTGCCCACCTGACGCATACGCTTTTTGCCTTCTTTCTGCTTTTCGAGCAGCTTCTTTTTTCTTGTTATATCGCCGCCGTAGCATTTTGCAAGCACGTCCTTGCGCATTGCCTTAACCGTTTCGCGGGCAATAATCTTGTTTCCGATTGCCGCCTGAATGGGAATTTCAAACATCTGACGCGGAATCGCTTCCTTCAATTTCTCGGCTATTTTACGTCCTCGTGCATAAGCTCTGTCCTCGTGCACTATTATGCTTAAAGCGTCGCACATTTCGCCGTTCAAAAGCAAATCCAGCTTGACCAGCTTGCTTGGCACATATCCCTTTATTTCATAATCAAGGCTCGCATAGCCGCGCGTGCGCGATTTTAGCGTATCGAAAAAATCATAGATGATTTCGTTGAGGGGCATTTCGTAGTGTATTCTGACGCGCTTGGTGTCAACGTAAGTCATATCGGTAAAAACTCCGCGTTTTTCCTGACACAGCTCCATAATCGACCCCACATACTCGGGCGGCGAATATATGAACGCATTGACAATCGGCTCCTCCATGTGCTCTATATTTGTCACAGGAGGCAGCTTGGTCGGGTTGTCAATTTCCAAAACCCGGCCGTCCGTCGTATATACCTTGTAAGAAACGCTCGGCGCCGTGGTAACCAAATCGAGGTCGAACTCCCGTTCGAGACGTTCCTGAATTATTTCCATATGCAGCAGCCCTAAAAAACCGCATCTGAATCCGAAGCCGAGCGCCACCGACGTGTCCGGCTCGTAAACAAGCGCGGCGTCGTTGAGCTTTAATTTTTCCAGCGCGTCCTTCAAATCGTTGTATTTGGAGCCGTCCGCAGGATATATACCGCAGTAGACCATGGGCAACACGTCTTTGTAGCCTTTTAAAGCCTCGGCTGCGGGATTGTCCGCAGTTGTTATGGTGTCGCCGACTTTTGTATCCGACACGGTTTTTATGCTTGCTGCAATATATCCGACGTCCCCTGCCGAAAGACTGTCCGTCTGACGCATTTCGGGCGCGAATATCCCGACCTCCGTCACGTCGAAAACCTTGTCCTTGGTCTGAAACATTTTGATTTTGGAGCCGACTCTGACCTTGCCGTCAAAAATTCTTACCAGAATGAGCACTCCCTTGTAATTGTCGTATACGCAATCGAAAATAAGCGCCTTCAAGGGAGCGTTTTCGTCTCCTTTGGGACAGGGAATTTCCTCTATTACGCTTTCGAGCACCTTGTCGATATTTATGCCTTCCTTGGCGGAGATTAACGGAGCGCGGCTTGCGTCCAGCCCTATTTCCTCTATTTCCTGCCTGACCTCCTCGGGACGCGCCGACGGCAAATCTATCTTGTTTATCACGGGCACGATTGCCAAATCGTTGTCCAACGCCAGATAACAATTGGCAAGCGTCTGCGCCTCTACGCCCTGACTTGCATCCACAATCAGCAACGCTCCCTCGCACGCCGCGAGACTGCGCGAAACCTCGTAATTGAAGTCGACGTGTCCCGGCGTGTCAATAAGGTTGAGGGTATAATTTTCCCCCTTGTAGCAGTAATTCATTTTGACGGGAGCAAGCTTTATTGTGATTCCCCTTTCTCTTTCAAGCTCCATCGAGTCAAGCAGCTGATTTTCCATATCACGCTTGGCGACCTGTCCCGTATATTCTATAAGACGGTCCGCAAGAGTACTTTTTCCGTGGTCTATATGGGCTATTATGCAGAAGTTTCTCGTTCTTTGAAGTTTGTCCATTTTTTTATTATACTATTTCAGACTGCGCCTTGACAAACGTTTAATCGAAATTTCACATTGCATTTTTCTTACGAAACGGAAACGGACGACAGCTTGGAAACGAGACTGTCCACAAATTCGGTTATACTCATCTCGCGCCAGCTTTTTTCGTCGTTTTGATAAATTGCATCCAGCTGCTCCGCGCACTGAATTTCGATTACGCCGTTTTCAATCAGAGTCCCCATAGCGGCGTTGCTTACCGCGTCGGTGAGAGCGGCGGGCAGATTTGACAGAGAAGTGTCAGTGTCAATCAGTGACAGCACGCCCGATTGCTGCGATTGATAAAACTCCGACAGCGGCAGATTCATGATCTTGTCCGTTAAGTCGGAAGAGTCGAGATTTGAAACGAACAAATTGGAAACAATATTGTTTATGCCGTCCGCTTTGTTCCCGTTTTTGTCGTAGTATTGGTAGTCGAAGCATTCGTCCGTGTGCTGAGTATGGTCTGCTTTGCAGCTTTGCGCTTCGTAAAATTTCTTTGTCGTTGTGTCGTACCGTATGTAGAGTCCTTGATATTCACCTGTTGTGGTTATTATGCAGATGTTGTTTGATTCGTTGTCGGTCGTGACAGTCTCCAAAGTCAGCTGCAATCCGACTACGTCTATTTCCCGTCTGTGATAATCCAGCAGGTCGCCTACATACATTTCGTTGAGCTTTTCTTCGAGACGCGTTATTTCAGTGTCTGCAAGCTTTTGCATGATGACGGGAGAGTCTGCAGTCACTCCGATAAGCTCGCCGAAGGTCACCCCTTCAAGCAGTACGTCGAATTCGAAATTTGCCTCCGACAGCTCGCCGAGCGTTTTTGAGGCGATGTTGAGCGTCAGACGGTCGGTTATTTCCGTTTCGCCGTCAAACCATTTTCCGTCGTCGTCGCAAGCGTAGCCCATAAGCTCGCCCATTTTTAAATCACGCGCTATTGACGCAAAGTCGAGCGAGCCGTCTGCCAGCGACGCGGCGTCCTTGTCGATAAGCTTCAAGGTAAGCGTATCGGTAACCTCGCTTTCCCCGTTGTACCATTTGTTTTGGGTTGCGTTGAAAGTGTAGCCCATGAGGTCGCCGACCTTCATGCCCTTGACTATCTCCGCCAAATCCAATCCGTTGTCCTTGACGGTCATCAAATCACGCTCCGCGAGATTGATTGTCAGCTTGTCGGTTATTTCCGCTTCGCCGTCAAACCACTTTCCGCTTTCTTCGTCAAACGTATATCCCATAACGTCGCCTATTTTCATACCGTCTATGACGTCGTTTACCGAGAAGTCTCCGTTCAAAAGCTCGGTCATACTCAAATCGGCGATTTTGACGGTCAAAAGCTCGGTCATACTCAAATCGGCGATTTTGACGGTCAAAGCGTCGGTCACGACGGCGCCGCTGCCTGTTTTCCACGTACTCGCGCTTTCGTCGTAGACAAACCCAAGAACGTCTCCCGTTTTCAATCCGTTTGTCAACGTGTTCAGACTGAAACTGCCGTCTGTCAGCTGCGTCGTTTTTATATTTGCGATTGCAAGCTGAACCTTGTCGGTTATTTCCTTCTGTTCGTCGAACCATTTTTGGGTTTGTTCGTCGAAATCATATCCCATCATTTCGCCGACCTTTACGTCTTTGAGCATGGTGTTGACCGAAAAGCTGCCGTTTGTTATGTCTGAAAGCTCCACGTCGGCAACAATCAAAACCAGATTATCCGTGACGGGAGCGTCGCCGTTCAACCATGCGTCGCTGTTTTCGTCATAGGTGAAATTCATTACGTCGCCGATTCTTGCGCCGTCAAGCAAAAACGAAACCGCGTTGCCGCCGCTGTTGAGACTTGCGACGAATGCGCCTAGGTCTTTGGAGGCAATTATTCCTTCTATGCCGGTGGTTTTGATTTGCGGCACGACGGCCTTTAAAGTGACTCCTCCGAGCACCTTGGTCATGTTGAAGCTTGTAAGGTCGTTTAATGTGGGAGGCTCGGAACTGTTCTTCCAAGCCGTAACAATTTCGTCGTTTATCGCGCCGTTTAAAAGGGGCGCGAGGGAAGAAAGCTTGATTCCGCCGAGCGCGGCTTTAAGTCCGTTTTGGTCTGCGAAATTTACGCTTTTAAGCTCGTCGAACTCCTGATTTTGACTGTCAAGCCCCAACAGGTCGATTAAGTCCACTCCGAAGGCGCTCTTGACGGAATTTATGGAAAGATTGTTGTCGTTTATGAGCTTTACGCCGTCGATGATTATGTCAAGCAAAGGCATATCGTCGAAGCTTTTGCCTGCGTCGTTTACGTAGTCGGTGTTTGCGCCGAAGGTGGACGGCTTGATGATTGCAGCCGCAAGCACAACGCCGCCGACCAAAATAATCCAACCGAAAATCATGCCTAAAAAGAATGCAAGTATTCTCCTGCCCATATTTTCCTCCGCATTTAAGATACCTTTAAATTATAACATCAATTGCTTTAAACAGTCAATGGAAAATATTGGTTTGAAAAGCTTGGATTTTTAATCAAACAAATATATACTTTGCTTGCGCCAAGACAAAAATTATTTAACAATAAATATTTTTCACATTTTTCAGGCGTTTTTTGCTTGCAATTTGCCGTATTAAATTATAAAATAAACTATATTCATCTGAGAGGTTAAACTAATGAAAGACTCGATAATGGAAAGCTTTGGTCCGAGAATCAAGAAACTGAGACTAGAACGCGGCTACACGAGCCAAAAGGTTGCGGACGAGGTAGGCGTTTCAAAGGGATGCGTCAGCTTTTGGGAAAACGGGCTGAGCGAGCCGAAAGCGTCGCATATCGTGGCGCTGTCAAGGTTTTTCGGAGTAAGCTGCGATTTTCTGCTTGGCAGAACCTCGAATAAATAATTAAACGGACGGTTTTTTTACCGTCCGTTTCTTTTTAATCTTTTTTCATGGGTTCGGAGTTTTGCCGTCTGAAATAAAAACTTTGAATAAATTCATAGTCGGGAAGAGCTTTTTTTTTCATCGCATCAAACAGCCCCTGCCTGTCGTAAGGCTCAGTTACACTGTCGTATTTAAAAGAACCGTCGCCGAAAACTTCAAGTATAATTCCCCGCGCAAAGGAACCTGCGTGGCACCCCACCGAACCGACGTCAACATACAGTTTTTTGCCGCGCATAGACATAGGAGTGTGGTCGTGACCGAAAAAAATCACGTCCGCGTCGTAATGTGCAAACATTTTGTCAAGCTTTTCGGGCGTGGGATTTTTGTCCAGCGGCTGAAACGCCGAATCGTCCGCTTCCCTCGCGTAATGGGTGAAAATCACCTTCAAGCCGAAATATTCGCGCCTGAGCGTAAAAGGTATAGTTTCCGTTTTTTTGCGCAGCTCTTCCCCCAAACTGTCGAAAACAAAATTTTTATGCGCCGTCGAAATATGAGATTTGTCCGCCTGCACCCTGTTGTTTCTCACGAAATCGTTGTCATGGTTTCCCCTGACGCATTGAATGTAGGGATGGGCGAAAAAATATTCGACGCACTCGCGCGAATACGGCCCCATGGAAATCATATCGCCCAAATGATATATTTCGTCGCATTTTTCCCTGTTAAACAACTGCACGATTGCTTCCAGCGCAGGCAAATTGCCGTGCGTATCGGAAAAAATACCTACTTTTTTGCTGTCCAAAATTGTCTACCTCTGATTTTTTCGGAACACGCCGCAAACAGATTGCTATTTTGCGGATGCAAGTTCCAGCTTCAAATCGTTTTCCTTTATCCAGCCCGCCTTTCTTAAAATCAGGCAGAATGCCCAGCTTAAAACAGCCGGCAAAACAAACATAAGCAGAACTATGCCCGTGACAAGCAGCCACGTGTCCACGACGCCTGCCGACGCTTCTATCGTGCCGAAAAGACCGACCAGCCCCGCAGTGCCCATACCTCCGCCCGAAGCATTGCACCTTAGCCCGAACAGGCAGGTTGCAAGCGGACCGCAAATTGCAGACGCAAGCGTGGGCGGTATGAGAATGCGCGGATTTTTCATGACGTTGGGAATTTGCAGCATACTCGTGCCGATTCCCTGCGATATGAGTCCCGACCAACGGTTTTCCTTGAAGCTCATGACCGCAAAACCCACCATGTGGCAGCAGCAGCCCACTACCGCAGCGCCTCCGGCAAGAAGCATTGCGTCGCTCGTATTGTTGAGCGCAATAGCCACCCATATAGCCGCGCTCGATGTAGGCAGAGTGAGCAAAATTCCCATAACCACGGCAATTATTATTCCCATAAAGAAAGGAGTAAACTCCGTGGCAAGGGCTATGCCTTCGCCGAGCTTTGCCAAAAGCCAGGTTACGGGCGGACAAAGCGTGACCGCAACGACTCCCGCGACAAGCATTGCCAAAAGCGGCAGTACGATTATATCCAGCTTTGTTCTGCCCGCAACGAGAGAGCAAATCTCCGCGGAAATCAAAGCGGCAAGATAAGCTCCTATCGGATTGCCGACGCCTACGGTTATTTGAAGCGTCGGAAGCCAGCCGCTTGCGTTTGCGCCCGCCATACCTGCGACTATGCAGGAAAAAATCGTAAGCTTGTCGCATTTGAGCGAATAGGCAATGCCAGCGCCTATTCCCGCGCCCATCATAAATTTCGCAACGGTTGCCACCTGCAAAAACAGATTGCTTATCCAATTGCCGTCCGCACCGCCGAGCAGCTTGCCCAGCTGCTCGAAAATCGTCCCCGCAATCAGCGTGGCGAAAAGCCCCAGAGCCATACCCGAAAAAGCGTCTATAAACCAACGCTTGGCCAGCCGTCTGACCACCAAACCAAAGCCGCGCTTTTTGCTTTCGGCAGGCTCTGTTTTTTGAATTTCCGTTTCCGATGTGTTTTTTTGTTCGTCCATATTTCTCCTTTATTCAAGTTGCAGAATCTTTTTCATTTCATCCACAACTTCAATAAAGGCTTCTTCGTTGAACGGACTCTTTAGGCCTACGGAGTCAAGCAGCTCCGAAAACGGCTTTGTACCGGCTTGGTTTAAGAACTTCATATATGTTTCAAACGCCTTGTCGAAATCCTTTCTCATCATGATAAGGAATTGGAAGGCAGTGAACTGCGCCAGGCAATAATCGATATAGTAAAACGGACTTTCAAAAATGTGCATTTTGAGCTGCCATTTTCGTCCCGATTTGAAATAAGGCACACCCTTGACGCTAATCCACGGCATAAATTCGCGTTCGATTGACGCCCAGAACTTGTTTCGCTCGCGTTTTGTCAGATTGTAATAATCGTAAACCGTCTGCTGAAAATAATCCACGATTGTGCCGTAAGGCAAAAAGCAGAACGACTCGGCAATATGCTGCCAGCGGTATACGTCTGCCTTTTCACCGAAAAACAATTCCATCCACCTGTGGGCGAAATACTCCATGCTCATGGAGTGCACCTCGCACGTTTCCATCGTCCCCTGACGCGCAGCCCACGCAGCGCCGCAGTTTACGTCAAAGGATTTGAAGGCGGCAAGCGCGTGACCGAACTCGTGCGTCAAAACATCCACGTCGCCGGAAGAACCGTTGAAATTTGAAAGAATGAAGGGCAGCTTGTATTCCGAAAGCTCGGTGCAGTAGCCTCCGCCCCATTTGCCCTCGCGGCTCAAAAGGTCGAAAGCCTCGCTCTCTTTCATCGTCTCAAACAGCTTTTTTGTCTCCCCGCTCATTTGTGAATACATTTTTTCCGCGTTGTCTACAATATCCTGCGCACTGCCCGACGGTACGGCTTCCTCTCTGCCGTAAACGCCGTCGTCGTAAACCATGAGCTTGTCGACGCCGCACTCCTTGCGGATTTTTTCCTTTATCTGACAACAAACGGGCACCACGTACTTTTTTACGTTTTCGCGGAAAACCGCTATATCGTTGCTGTCATAGCAATTGCGCGTCATGCGCAGATAACCCAGCTCGGAAAAGCTTTCCATGCCGAGTTTTTTCGCCATACGCGTGCGGACTTTGACCAGCTTGTCGTAAATATCGTCGATTTTTTTGCCGTTGCGCTTCATTTCCTTTCCGAGAGCCATATACGCGCCCTTTCTCAGCTCTCTGTCGGGATTCGAATCATATTTTTTGATTTGCGCCGTAGTAAGCTTTTCACCGCGATACTCGACGACAATGCCGCTCATTAGAGTGACGTACTCCGTGCACAGCTTGTTTTCCTCAACCATGTCGGCAAGTATTTTTTCGTCTATGCTCTTGGCGGAAATGAGGAAATTGGTGAATACTATTTGCGGAATCCGCTCCTTTAAAGCCGACTTGAATTTGGAGTTGAGATAACACTTGTTGAGGTTGTTTAAGGCGTTGTCGATTTCAGGAGTTATCTCGTTGATATAGTCGTACTCCTTTGCGTAAAATTCGTCCTTAGTGTTTTGAGTGAAACGGATGTTTGCCAAAGACAGGTTTGTTCTCAGCTCGGAAACAACCTTGTCGATTTCCTTGTCGATTGCAAACTGCTCCTCAACGCTCTCCGCACTGTTGAAACGGCGGATAAAATCCTCAATCTGCGCGACGATTTTATCCTTGTCCGGCCTTGTGTAAGGCATCTGAGATACTTTCATAAAAAGAACTCCTTGTTGTGTTGAATTATAATTATATATACAGTCCGCCGTTGACGGACAAAACCTGACCTGTGATGTATGACGAGTCGTCGCCGGCGAGAAAAGCAACTGCACGGGCAATTTCCTCCGGAGAGCCTGCGCGGTTCATCGGAATCTGCTCCAAAAATTCCTCCCTCTCCTTTTCGGACAGTCTGTCGTTCATTTCCGTGCCGACAAAGCCGGGACTCACGCAGTTGACGCGCACTCCCGCAAGAGCGTATTCCTTGGCAAGAGCCTTGACCAATCCGACGACTCCCGCTTTGGAAGCGGAGTAAACAGCCTCGCAGGAAGCGCCCGTTTCCCCCCATACGGAAGAAACCGCCACTATGCTGCCTTTGCCCGCGCCTGTCATATCCGGCGCGGCTGCCTTCACGCAATTGTACGCGCCTTTGAGATTTGTGCGCATAACGGCTTCGTACTCCTCCTCCGAGACGTCGTCCAACAGCCCGAAATGCGATATGCCTGCGTTAAGCACCAAGACGTCGAGACGTTTATATTTTGAAACAAATGCCTCGATTCCGCTTTTGACCTGCAAAAAATCTCCCACGTCGAAAGGGAGCTCCGACGCGTCGCCGCCCGACGACAAAATTTCCGTTACCGTCCGCAGCGCGGCCGCGCGGTTTTTTAAATAATTGACGCCTACGGTATAGCCCTGCTTTGCCAAAAGCAGGGCGACGGCTTTGCCTATGCCGCGCGACGCCCCAGTAACCAATGCCGTTTTCACGCTGTTTCTCCTTTTCGTCTCAAACGCCTGACAAATCCGCCTGCGGCGTTGACGATTTTTGCGACAAGCCACATATTGAATTTGAGTAACGGAAAAGATATAAGAACGGATGAGACAAGCAGCAAAATCTCCACGCCGTTGAGCCTGACGTAGCCGAAAAACCACGGCAAAGCAAATATGCCCAACAACACCAGAACAAGCACTCCCGCAAGCATGAGGGACTTCCACCAGTTGAGCGGTTTGCAAGCGTAGTAAAGCGCGAAATAGCTGCCGAAGGTCAACGCCAGCACCGCTATGGTGGAAAACTCGTCAAGCCCTATGCTGACCGACAGCCAGCCCGAGCTTTGCGTGGACAAAAACACGACGTACAGGGAAACTGTTACTACAAGAAACGTAAGCGACGCGGGAAAACTGCGTTTGGCTACGTTTACGAGGAACCTCCCCCGTATTATATCGTTGTTTTTTTGCAGCGCGAGTATGGTTGTGGGCAGCCCGACGATAATCATTTCCAACAGCATGACCTGCGAAGAAGTAAACGGATAAGCCACCTTTTGCCCGAAGCCGTAATTGGCTATGACGATAAGCAGGTTCAGCACAATCGTATAAATAGTCTTCATAAAATACATGCTTGTCGCCGCCTGTATGTTGTTCACGACCTGCCGCCCCTCGGCAACAACCTGAGGAAGGCTCGCAAAGTTGTCGTCCAGCAAAACCAGATGCGCCGCGTTGCACGCCGCCTGACTTCCTCCCGCAAGCGCGATTGCACAGTCGGACTCGCGCAGAGCAAGTATATCGTTTACGCCGTCCCCCGTCATTGCCACCGTGTGTCCCGCCTTTTTGATTGCCTTTACCAAAACGGCTTTCTGCTCGGGCGAAACCCTGCCGAAAACTGTGTATTTCGTAGCAATCTCGGCAACCGTTTTTTCGTCCAGACCTTCGAGACTTATATAATTTTCCGCGTTTTCCACACCCACCTTGGCGGCGATGTGGCTAACGGTCAACGGATTGTCGCCGCTTATTATCTTTGCGCCTACGCCGTTTTCCTTAAACCAATTGATTGTTTTTACCGCGTCGTCGCGTATATGGTCCTCAATCACAATCAGCGCAATCGGACGGCGCACGACGGGCAGTTTTATTTCCTCGTCCTTTTTGGCATAAATTACGCTGGACGACTGCGCCAGCAGCAACACTCTGAAACCCTTTTCGGCATATTTCCTGACCAACGAATCAACCCGTTGATTTTTCGAGTTGAGCACAAATTCGGGCGCGCCGAGAAAAAAGGTGCCTTCCTTTTCAAAGGATACCGCGGACAGCTTGCGCGAGGAGGAAAAAGGAACGATTGCCGTATGTTTAAGCACGCTTTTGGCGCCGAAATGCTTTTTTAAAGCTTTGGACGTCATGTTTTTGTCGTTTTGCGCCTTCAACACCGAACCCATGATTTCTTTTAGAGTGTAGCGGGAGCCGCTGTTGAAATCAATGGTCTCCACCACGCGCATGGTTCCGTCCGTCAATGTGCCGGTTTTGTCAAGACAAATGGTATCCACACGGGCGAGCATTTCAATACAATACAGCTCCTGCACCATTGTCTTGCGTTTTGAAAGCCTGATAACGCTTACCGCAAGCGTCATGCTCGTGAGCAGGAAAGGTCCCGCCGGTATCATACCGATAACGCTGCCCGCCGTGTTGGTCAGCGCCCTTATAAAAGCCTCGTCACTGTTCAGCCCCGAAGCCAGAAATGTCGTATAATTGGTCTGCCACATAAAGTAAATCATCAGTATGATAATCACCGCAACGACCTTGAGTATGATTTTGAGACCGCCGAGCAGCTGCGAGCGCGGCTTTTTGTATTTCCGTGCGCGGCTTGTCAGCCCTTCTATATAATTTGCCTCGGCTATTTTGTCCGCTCTTGCAAGACAGGCGCCCGAAACGACATAGCTGCCCGCAAACAAAGTATCTCCCTTTTTTTTGACAACAGACTCGGATTCTCCCGTAAGCATCGATTCGTTTACTTCGGTCTGACCTTCGAGAACAACGGCGTCGGCGCAAATCTGAACGCCCGTTTCAAGCTTCATCACGTCGTCAAGCACGATTTCTTCGACTGAAATTTCCGTTTCCTTGCCGTCGCGCACTACCTTGACGGCGGGAGCGGCAACGATTCTCAACTTGTCAAGAGACTTTTTGGATTTAATCTCCTGAAAAATCGCTATGCCCGTGTTGACAACGGCAACAATCAAAAAAGTAATCTGAGTCCATTGGGCGTAAACCATAAGTATAACGGCAATGACCAGATACAGCATATTGAAAAAAGTGAAAATATTGCCGAGAAAAATCTGAAGTACGGATTTTCCCTGTTTGCGCGGCAATTCGTTTACGTAGCCGTCCTCTTTTCTGCTTTCAACCTGTTCGCTTGTCAATCCCTCGTCCGCCCGCGGACAATATCTTTGCGCCAGACTCAAATCGGGAGTTTTGCGGCGCTTTTTTTTGCGGGAAGCTTTTTTGCTTTTTTCCTCGCCGTCGCCGTCGTCAGGCAGCCGCGGCTCGTCTGCCGACGCTTCTTCCGTCTCCGAAAGCTCGTTTCCCCGATTTTCCTCGTTTGAAGAACTTTTTTTTCTTGCGGCGAACAAATTTTTGAGCCGCGTCGAAACCGACGCTTCGGAAACCTCTTTTTCCGTTTTTTCGGCAACGCAAGGCGCGGCGGAATCCTCCGCCGCTTCCAAATCGTCTTTAAGTGTAAAAATCGGCTGCGTACCGTCGTTCTTCATGTCAATCCAACTTTTTTATTCCCTGTTCCGAGCAAACGAAAAACTCCGTATATCCCGCCTGCTTCAACGAACTAAGCTGAAATCCGAAATTTTTTATTTTTTTGAGAACAAGACACACGTTGCCCTCCGTCCGCTTTTGCGCTGCCGCAGACAACGCCGAAGACAACACTGCGGGCGAAGCGTTCTTTTCCGTAAGGAAAACTACTTTGCCCTGTCCGTCGTCCACCGTCATGCCCTTGTCTTTGAGAATATTGAAAATTCGCTCGAAGCCTATGCTGAAACCGCAGGCGCATACTTTGCCGCCGATTAACTTGCCGAGCAGCTCGTCGTACCTGCCGCCTCCGCCCACCGAAATTCCGTAATCTCCGTAGGAAATCTCGAAAATCGTGCCCGTGTAATAATTCATGCCGCGCACGAGAGAAGCGTCGAACCTGATTTTTTCAAAACCGCAAGCCCTGACCGTGCCGAAAATATTGACAAGATTTTCTCCCGCTTCGGGACAAAGGGAACAGGCCTTTTCCAGCGCAGCCTTTTCGTTTTCGTCCCCGAGGCTCTCCGTAAGCTCGACGAGCTTTTTTGCGCCGTCAGCACCGAATGCCTCCGAAAGCTCCTTTTCTACGCCGTCCGCGCCGATTTTGTCCAGCTTGTCCAAAGTTACAAACACCTTGTCGAAATCCTTTTCGCAAAAGCCGCAAGCAAGGGCAAGCGCCTTTAACAACCGTCTGTCGTTGACTCTCACGCAAAAATCAGGCAAGCCGAGCTTTTCCAAAGCTTCGCCCGTTGCGAGTATGAGCTCTGTTTCGGCAAGGAAGGACTCCTCGTTGATTATATCGATGTCGCATTGCACGAACTGACGGAAACGCCCCTTTTGCGGACGCTCGGCGCGCCAGACGCTGCCCGTCTGCATAGCCTTGAAAACGGAGGGCAGCTTGCCGCAGTTGTTGGCAAAATACCTTGTGAGCGGCACCGTCAAATCGTAACGCAAGCCCAAGTCGCACAAATCGTCGGCGGATGAGTTTTCCAGCTTTTCGCCGCGTTTGAGAATTTTGAAAATAAGCTTTTCGTTGTCGCCGCCCTGCTTGGAGGTCAAAAGTCCCAAATCCTCTACGCAGGGAGTTTCTATTCCCGTAAATCCGTATGAGCGGTAAACGCCTTTTATTGTGTCCGAAATTTTTTCCCTAAGCAGCAAATCCTCGGGAAGAATATCTCTCATACCCTTAGGGGGAGTTTTGTCAAACATTTTTTTATCCTTGTCTTAATGTTTTATTTTAACATCGAGCGGAAATATTGTCAATCAATTAAATATTCTGTCCGCCCACCTCGCCATTGCGTCAAGCACTATGTCTCCCTGCTTGTCGCTTTCGTTGGCAAACAGATACAGCTTTATCAAAGGCTCGGTTCCGCTCGGACGTATGACCAAACGGTTTCCGTGAATCATATCTACAATCAGCATGTCGCTCCTGCCGAAATCCTTGTATTTGGAAACGCGCAAATCCGTTTTGGACGTTACCGGAATTCCGTTTATATCGTCTTTTATTGCCGTGCGGACGTAATCCAGCAGCTCCTGTTTTCTTTTTTCGCCGTCGGCTCCCGCAAACTCATAGGAAATCTGCCTGTTTTTGAAATTGCCGTATTTCATTTTCAGATTTTTGAATTTGTCCACAAGCGTAAGGTTTTTGCGTTTTAAGGCTGCGCACATCTGCACGGCAACCAAAGACGCCACGACGGCGTCCTTTTCGCGAACTCTGTCCCCCACCAGATAACCGCAGCTTTCCTCCATACCCATGACGAAATCGCGCTGTCTGTCAAATTCAAGCTCTGTCACCTTGGCACCGATGTTTTTGAACCCTATCATGGTTTCAATCGTCTCTGCGTCGAAAACTTCCGCAATTTTGTCAATCATAGGCGTAGTGACCACGGATTTGACTACAACGGGATTTTGCGGCATCCTCTTGGTCTGCTTCATGCTGTAAAGCACAAATTCCGTCATGAGCGCGGCGACCGTGTTGCCGTCCAGCACGACATATTCGCCCTTGTGCAGCACGGCAAGCCCCATTCTGTCGCAGTCGGGATCCGTAAGTATGACAATATCGGATTTTTCCCGCTTGGCTTCCTCGATTGCCAGCTCAAAGGTCTGCGGCTTTTGCGGGTCGGGCGACGGGCAGGTGGTAAATTTTTCATTGGGGAAGGATTGAGCCGTAACGGTTTTGACTTCCTTGACTCCCGCCCGCTCCAAAATACGCGGAACCATATGCCAGCCCGTGCCGTTGAGCGGCGAATACATCACCTTCACGTCCTTTGCGGGCAACGGAGAAATTTCCCAGACCGCATCGAGGTAATCCCGCTTTATCTTGTCCGTCATATACTCGATTTTTTCTTCTTCCAGACAACCGTTGAGGTCTCCCATAGGCACGGAAAAATATTCTATTTTGGACATTTCCGCGGAGATTTCCGCCACGGCAGAGTCGTTTATCTGACAGCCCGTGTTGTTATAAAATTTGAAGCCGTTGTATTCCTTGGGATTGTGACTCGCGGTGAACATAATTCCGCCGTCCGCTCTGAGCGTCCTAATCGCAAAAGACAAAAACGGCGTGGGCTGCATTGTGTGCGCAAGAAACACCTTGATACCGGAGTTTGCCAAAATGCACGATGCAATCTGCGCAAAGCGCTGCGAGTTGTGGCGGGGGTTGTAGGGCTGGG
>ERZ780121.209-NODE-209-length-18944-cov-14.2432_pt1 | contig 18944 bp, 15 predicted proteins | sample MGYA00511171_ERZ780121 | MGnify/ENA primary metagenome ERZ780121 (study PRJEB29588, sample SAMEA2161876) | human gut metagenome | biome: human gut; feature: human-associated habitat; material: faeces | place: Denmark | collected 2008/2010 ... | reverse complement strand
GGCCGCGCCTGCCGTTAGAGGTGCCATTGAAGGAGGAGTGGTAGCCGCTACCGGAGGTGCTGGGTTAATGGTGGGCATTATCTCCAATGCTGGAGCATCAGTCGTAGGAAGCGCAGTGGAACAAGTGATTGCTAATGATGGCGACATTGATGTCAAAGTAGTGGGGAGAGATGCGCTTGTATCAGGTGGTCTTTCACTAGTTACCGGGAAAACCTCTGAAGCATTAAAAAAGGCTGTCGAAAAAACTGTGTCTAACCCATCATTTAAGCAAACAGTCAAAAAATCAGTTACCGATGAATTTAAAACATTAGGACGGAAGGAGAGTAAATCCACTATTGATAGAGTCGTTGAGAATAAAGTGAGACAGATCACCAAAGAAGAAACGAAAAATGTTGAGTATCTGATAAACTTTTCAAATTACTCTGCTCTTGCCACAAGTGGGTACATCTTTAACAACGAGTAAAGGCTCAATTATGATTGACTATAATAGATATATTTTGACCTCCAAGGATTCTGCGTTAGAAAGTATAATAAGTAATGCATTGCTTTTATCTATTCAGATTGTATTGCTAGTCTTCTCATCTAAATGGATGGGGGCGATTAACAAACTTAATGTTGGTATTTTCATATGTTTGCCAATAACGGCGATCATAATGATATGGAATATTTATTCGTATTATCATGATGAGACAGACATTAAATTAGAACTATCCAGCAAAGGTATAATGATGAAAGACGTGGCCTGTACATACAAAATATGCTGGGATGATATCCGCTGTTTAAGACTAGATATGGGGCAGTGTGATATTGCTGTCGAATTACGCAACACTGGCAAAAAGCATGAATTTAGTTTGAGTCTATATTCCATGAATCCTTATCAACTGCTCTCTGCGATAGAATTCTTCTCAAAAGGTCATGATATAGCAATTAACGTCAAATCAAAATTGTGGATGCCATTTCATTGTAATCCTTTCCATAACGGATTTAGACGCGACTAGCTCCGATAATTGTTTACTGGGGAGGGCAACTAAAAAGTCAACGACTTGAGGTTGCCCTCCTTTTTTAATAAACGATCGCCCTATGACAGCGTATTGCTACGGCGTAATCTACAGTTACGACAATATGGGAAATTTATTATCTTTGTCCCGCGAGGGCGACATCGTCGGCCCTTTCGTAGTGAACGATGTCAGCGGCGGAAGTGAGGAGATGTGGTCGCTGCTTGGCCGGCTTCATCTGCCGTACATAGCGATGCACACTCGGGGGACGCCTAAGAATATGCAGAACCTCACGGACTATGATAATGTCACCGAGGCTGTCCGTGAGTTCTTCGTCGGGATCGCCGCAGAGGCGGACAGGCACGGTGTGGAGGATTGGATTCTGGATCCCGGTTTCGGTTTCGCCAAGACCGTGGAGCAGAACTGGCAACTGCTGCGTGAGATGGCTGTGCTTCAGGAGTTCGGCAAAGAGATTCTCGTGGGCCTTTCCCGCAAGAGCTTCCTGTTCAGGCCTCTGGGCATCACTCCAGCTGACGCATTGCCTGCCACACAGGTCGCCGACTTCATCGCCCTACAAAACGGTGCGGACATCCTCCGCGTCCATGATGTCGCCGAGGCTGTCCGCACTGTAAAACTTTATCGTCTTTTTAATCAAGCGTCTGCTTGATTTCTGTGATCACGAACGCCTCGATATTGTCCCCGACCTTCAGGTCGTTGAACTTGTCGATGCCGATACCACACTCCATTCCGGCGGAAACCTCCTTCACGTCGTCCTTGCCCCTCTTGAGCGAGGCGAGCTCGCCGGTGTAAACCACGATACCGTCACGGATAAGCCTGCACTGCGCCGTCTTAGCGATCTTACCGTCCCTGACAAGACAGCCGGCGATCGTTCCGACCTTCGAGATCTTGAAGGTCTGCTTGACCTCCGCCGTTCCGGTGATCTCCTCCTTCTTGATAGGCTCAAGCATACCTTCGATACCGTCCTTCACATCGTTGATGGCGTCGTAGATGACGGAGTAGAGACGGATTTCGATTCCCTGCTCGTCAGCAAGTTTCCTTGCATCTGTGGAAGGACGTACCTGGAATCCGATGATCACGGCATCGGAAGCCTCTGCCAGGATCACATCTGATTCGGAGATCGCTCCCACGGCCTTATGGATCACATTCACACGTACCTGCTCCGTGGAGAGCTTGATGAGAGAGTCGGAGAGAGCCTCAACTGAACCGTCCACGTCACCCTTGACGATGACATTGAGTTCCTTGAAGTTGCCGATGGCGATCCTTCGTCCGATCTCCTCAAGGGTCATGTGCTTCTGGGTCTTGATGCCCTGGATTCGCAGGAGCTGCTCGCGCTTGTTGGCGATCGCCTTTGCTTCCTTCTCATCGCTCATGACATTGAACTTGTCTCCGGCGCTCGGCGCTCCGTTAAGACCAAGGATGGAAACCGGGGTCGAAGGACCGGCTTCTTTAACTTTCTGTCCACGTTCGTTGAACATGGCCTTCACGCGGCCGTAGTAACTGCCGCTCAGCACCATGTCTCCGGTCTTGAGGGTCCCGTCCTGCACGAGAACCGTGGCGAGGTAGCCGCGTCCCTTGTCCAAAGATGACTCGATGACCGCTCCGACACCGTTCTTGTTCGGATTGGCCTTGAGGTCGAGGAGGTCAGTCTCAAGAAGCACTTTTTCAAGAAGCTTGTCCACATTGAGGCCTTTCTTGGCGGAAATCTCCTGACACTGGTATTTGCCGCCCCATGCCTCCGTGAGTATGTTCATTTGTGCAAGTTGCTGGTAGATCCTTTCCGGCTGCGCTCCTGGTTTGTCGATCTTGTTGATGGCGAACACCATCGGTACATTGGCCGCCTGAGCGTGGTTGATGGCCTCGACCGTCTGCGGCATCACGGCGTCATCCGCCGCGATGATGATGATCGCAAGGTCGGTCAGCTGTGCTCCACGTGCGCGCATGGCGGTGAACGCCTCGTGACCAGGGGTGTCCAAAAATGTGATTCTTCTGCCGTCAGGAAGCTTCACGTTGTAGGCGCCGATGTGCTGCGTGATGCCTCCCGCCTCACCGGCGATGACATTGGATTTACGAATATAGTCGAGCAACGAGGTCTTACCGTGGTCAACGTGTCCCATCACCGTGATGATCGGCGGCCTTGGAACAAGGTCTTCCTCGCGGTCAGCCTGCTCGCTGCTACCCTTGATCTCCTCGGTCAGGTCGGCCGTGACAAACTCTACCTTGTAGCCGAACTGCTCGGCGACAAGCACAAGCGCCTCTGCGTCAAGCCTTTGGTTGATGGAAACCATAAGACCCAGATCCATGCAAGCCTTGATGACCTCGTTGACTGGAGTGTTGTTCATAAGGGTGGCGAGGTCGTTCACGGTCACGAACTCGGTGACCTTGAGGACCTTCTTCTCGGCTATCTCCTGTGCCATCTCCTCCTGGGACTTGGCCGCGGCCTGCTCCCTCTTCTCCTTTCTGTACTTGGCTCCGAAGTTGTTCTTCTTGTTGTCGTTCATCCTGGCGTAGGTCTCCTTGACCTGCTTCTGGATCTCCTTCTGCATCGCCTCCTGCTCCTCCTCGGTCATGGCCGGCTTGAAGCGATCCGCTCCGCGGTTGCGCTTCTTTCCGCCCTTGCCCTGCTCCTGTGCCTGCCTGGCGTTCTTGTTCTTGTCCTTGCGGGAACTGTTGTCCGCCTGCTTGCCTTCCTTGGCCACATCGACCTTCTGACTGCCCTTGGCGATTCTTTCCCTCTTCTTGTTGCCTTTCTTAGGCTCGAACTGGGACAAGTCTATCTTTCCAAGAACCTTGAGCCCTGGAGTGGAGCTTTCGGTGGCAGGTTTCTCTTCATTTCTCTCCGGCTTGCCCTCTGGATGCTGCTGGTGTTTGGCCTTGGCCTGTTCCTCTTTCTGCCTGGCAGCCGCCGCAAGTTTCTTTTCGTGCTTGCTCATCGGCCTTTCACCGCCACGGATGTCCTTTCCTGCAGCAGGGGTTGTCGGCTCAGGAACGGTTTCCTTGGCAGTCTCGACTTTCTTGACCTCAGGCTGAGGCTCCGGTTTACTCTCGGTCACCTCCGCTTTAGGTTTCTCCGCTGGAGTTTCCTCTACAGGTCGCTCAGCAGGCTCTGGCTTGACCTCGGGCTGAGGCTCAGGCTCTTTCACCGTCTCGGCCACAGGAGTCTCCACGACCGGTTCCGGTTGAGGCTCTGGCTTGATCTCCGGCTGTGGCTCAGGCACAACCGGCCGGATAGTCTCTGGTTCCGGCTTTGGCTCCACCGGAGTGAAGATGGTTGTCTTTATGACAGTCTCCCTGACTGGCTCGTACTCTTCCTCTTTGGCGCTTTCCTGCTGCTTCCTGGAGGTCTTCTCCAAAATCTCGTTGAGTTTGATGTCAACTTTTTCCGAAGCCTGCTTGAGCTCCAGATCCTTTCCGAACTGCTTTTCGATAGCAGGGAGATGTTCGTCTGAAATCTTGGCGTTCGGGTTGGCTTCGACCTCGACCCCCTTGCTGGACAGGAAGTCCACAAGGTTCTGAAGTCCGATGTTGTAAGTTCTTATTATTTTATTTAGTCTGATTTCTGCCATATTCAACCCCTTTAAATTAATAATTGTCCGCTGTCCGCCTTGGACGGTTACTCTTCAAATTCAGCCCTTAGGATCTTGAACACCTCAGCCACGGTCTCGTCCTCAAGGTCGGCCCTCTTGGCGATGTCCTCAGGTGTGAACGCGAGCACGCTCTTGGCCGTGTCACATCCGATGGCCTCCAGTCTGTCGATCACCCACTGGTCTATCTCGTTGCTGAATTCGCTGAGGAGAACGTCCTCCTCTTCCTGAGCCTCGTCCTTAGGAAGCTCTCTCCAGACCTCGATCTCTCTTCCGACAAGCATGCCTGCCAGCTTGATGTTGCATCCTCCGCGACCGATACCTTTCTTGACCTCGTCAGGCTGCATGTAAACCTTGATCTTGTCCTCGTCCGAGTTGCCGAGGTCGATGGATGAGACCCTTGCCGGGTTGAGGGCTCTCTGGATGAGAAGCTGAGTGTTGTTCGTCCACTGGAGCACATCGATGTTCTCGTTGCGGAGCTCACGCACGATGCCGATGATCCTGGATCCCTTCACACCGATGCACGCTCCGATCGGGTCGATCCTCTCGTCGTAGGACTCAACCGCCACCTTGGCACGCTCGCCAGGGACACGGACAACCTTCTTGATGGTGATGAGGCCATCGAATATCTCCGGAACCTCATGCTCGAAGAGTTTCTCAAGGAACTCGTTGGATGTTCTGGAAAGGGTGATGTAAGGGGTGGTGTTGTTCTTCATCTCCACGCTCTTGATGATGGCGCGGAGGGTGTCTCCCTTCTTGAACCTCTCTCCCGGAATCTGCTCGGCCTTAGGCAGATGCAGCTCGTTGTTGTCGTCGTCAAGGATGATCACCTCCTTTGACCATGTCTGGTAAATCTCACCGGTGAAGATCTCGCCGACCTTGTCGGAATATGCCTTGAAGACATTGGCCTTGTCGATGTCCATGATACGACCCTGGAGGTTCTGCCTGATGTTGAGGATTCCCCTTCGCCCGAATGACGCGAGGGACAGCTTCTTGGTGTAAACATCTCCGACCTCGTAGTCATCATCTCCTGTCTCGGCCTTGATCTGGTCGAGAGTGATCTGCGTGTTAGGGTTCTCGACCTCCTCGACGATGTCAAAGTTCTGGTAGATCTCGCAGTCTCCCTTGTCGACGTTGATGATGACATCGAAGTTGTCGGCCGAACCGTAGGTCTTCGCGATCTGGGTGAGGAACACGTCCTTGAGCACACCCATCATCACTGGTCTGTCGATGTTCTTCTCTTCCTTGAAGTCCTTAAAGGCGTCAATCAGAGTGATTTCTTCTTTCTTTTCCATGTTTATGTCCTTAATATCTTATTTCCTGAAAACAATGTGCGGCGTGACGGAATTGATCTCCTCGAATCCGAAGCGGTCCTCATGCTCCACGATCTCCTTTTTCTTCCTGCCTTCAACAGCCTCTTTCTGTGAATATCTCAGGCATATTCCATCCTCGTCGGCTCCCGTGAGGACTCCGATGATCTTCTTCCCGCCTTTAAGTCTTGCCTCCACAGCCGAGCCTATGGCCTTCCCGTATTGCTTGAGAACCTTGAACGGCTGGTCGAGTCCGGCCGAGGTGACGGTCAGGGAATAGTCCTCCGCGTCCTTGTCGAAAGCCGTCAGAAAAGCGTCGTTCACGCTGACGCAATCCTCAAGGTCCATGTCGCCGACCTCTTTCTCGATGGTGAGCACGATGTCGTTGTCATTGCTGACCGTAACATCTACAATGAAGCACCCGCGGGCTTTCACGGCCTCTTCGATGCCGGAGATTATCTGTTCTTTCCGCATAAAATCCTGGTTTTACAAAACAAAAGATAGGAGACGCTTTCGTCCTCCTATCTCTCACAACGATGCAAAGATAAGAATATTTTAGTGAATATGAAAATAAATTGCTTTCTTTGCAGACCATTTAGTAAGCGTTAAAAAAATAAGTTGAACTAAATTTGTGTCAGATTTATGAGGATGGATTTCTTTTTGAAGAAGGAGTGTGCCGGTGGCGCATGACTGATGATAAAGGAAATATAGAGCATAAAGACATACAAAATGTTCAAGTTATTTTTTAATGATCACTTAGAAATTGTAGATTAAAATTGCCAGTATAAGATGGAATTTACCGCAAAGCAATTGGCGCAGGTCCTCAAAGGGACAGTTGAAGGAGATCCGCAGGCCACTGTGACATCGTTCGCCAAGATCGAGCATGGAAAACCGGGTCAGTTGTGCTTTTTCGCCAACCCCAAGTACGAGAAATACGTTTACACATGCAGGGCAAGTGTCCTGCTGGTCAACAAGGATTTTGTCCCGAAAGAGACTGTGACTTCGACCATGGTCAAGGTCGATGACGCTTATAAGTCGTTGGCCGACCTTCTTAAATATGTTTCCACAAAAAGGCGTACGGACAAGAGGCACAGAGGCTTCCGCTCATCTTGGTTCCTGACCACCAAGTTCGGCAAGAAGGTCTATCTCGGAAGCCATTCGTATGTCGGACACCACGCCAAGGTGGGGGACTACACGAAGATCTACGAGAATGTCTATGTCGGCGACAACACCGTGATCGGCTCGCATTGCATCATCTATCCGGGGGTCGTCATCTATCCGGGAATGGTTATCGGTGACAACGTGATCATCCATGCCAACGCCGTCATCGGCTCCGACGGTTTCGGCAACGCCCCGCTTCCTGACGGCACATGGGAGAAGATCGAGCACATCGGCAATGTCATCATCGGCAACAATGTCGAGATCGGCGCCGGGACGACCATCGACAAGTCCGAGATGGAATCCACGATCATCGGCAACGGGGTCAAGATCGACAATCTTTGCCAGATCGCCCACAATGTCCAGATCGGAGACAACACCGTGATGGCCGCCCAGTGCGGAATCGCCGGTTCCACGAAGATCGGCAAGAACTGCATCCTCGCCGGCCAGGTCGGCATAGCGGGGCATCTGAACATCGCCGACAACACGACCATCGGCGCCCAGTGTGGCGTGATCGGAAATATCCGCAAGTCAGGCCAGGTGTTCCTTGGCTCGCCAGCCCTTCCGCTCAAGAACTACCTCCGCAGCTACGCCGTCTTCAAGCGTCAGGGCGAAGAATAGTAGCCAATAGCTACGAAGTGGCAGGGTAATCCTTGAATATTCAAATATTTCATGCTATCTTTGCAGACTGCTGAACTTTACGCAGCCTGCAAAAGATAGATTATGACTTTGAATAAGCAAAAGACCCTTGCGGGTGAATATGAGTTCCATGGTAAGGGGCTTCACACCGGCAAGATCTCAAAGATGATTCTCAAACCGGCTCCCGAGGACACTGGGATAGTGTTCCACAGAGTGGACCTCGGTGAAAACGCGTTCGTCGAGGCTTTGGCTGAGAATGTGTCATCGACGGCCAGAAGTACCACTATCTCCAAAGGAGAGGCGTCTGTGTCCACGATTGAGCATCTGATGTCAGCTCTGACGGGAATGGGCGTGGATAATGCCCTTGTTGAAATCGACAATGTCGAGGTTCCGATTCTGGACGGCAGCGCCCGTTATTATGTGGAGGCAATCGCCAAGGACGGCCTGAAAGAACAGAAGGCAGACAGGAAATATGTCACTATTCCAGAGGAGATTGAAATCCGTGACGAGAAGACCGGTTCGTTCGTGAGGATCACCCCGGCCGACACTCCGTCAATGGACATCACCGTGGACTTCGGCTCCAGGGTACTTGGTGTGCAGACCGCGCATTGGGATGAGTCCACGGACTATGCCAAGGAGATCGGCCCGTGCCGTACTTTCGTGTTCTTCCACGAGATAGAGTACTTGTTCCAGAACAATCTGGTCAAGGGTGGGGATGTCGATAACGCCATCGTGATAGTTGAACATCCGGTCCAGCCGGAGCAGGTCGAGAGGCTCTCCGCGCTTTTCAATGTGCCTGAGCTTGCCATAAACGACAACGGTTACCTCAACAACCTCAAGCTCCATTTCCCGAACGAGTGCGGAAGGCATAAGCTTCTTGATCTGATCGGAGATCTGAGGCTCGCCGGTGGCTGGCTCAAGGCCAAGGTGACCGCTTTCAAGCCGGGACATACAATCAACACACGGACTGCCAAGGCCATCCGTGAGAAATCTTGCTGATAAAACACTTAGAATATGAACACAATTTCACCATTAGCGTCGGTCAGCCCGAAGGCGAAACTCGGCGACAACATTGAGATCGGTCCGTTTGCGTTCATCGATGATGACGTGGAGATCGGAGACGGATGCAAGATCCATACGCATGCGATGATATATTCATACGTCAAGATGGGAAAGAATTGCCAGGTATTCCCAGGTGCTGTGGTAGGCGCCATCCCTCAGGATCTTAAATATGAGGGTGAGGTCACATACGTGGAGATCGGCGACAATGTCACAATCCGCGAGTGCGTGACCATCAACAGAGGTACCAAGGCAAGCGGCAAATGCGTGACGAAGATCGGCAGCAACACTCTGCTTATGTCCTATGTCCATGTGGCGCACGACTGTGTTGTGGGCAATCATTGCATTCTTGTAAGCTTTGTCGGCATAGCAGGCGAGACCGTTGTTGATGACTGGGCGATTGTCGGAGGCGGAGCTAAGGCTCATCAGTTCTCCACGATCGGATGCCACGCCATGGTCGGCGGCATGTCCAAGATCAACAAGGACATCCCTCCTTATGTTCTTTGCGGCCGCGATCCGATCTGCTATTCTGGCGTGAACATCGTCGGACTCCGCCGCCGCGGATTCTCCTCCGACGTGATCCGCAACATCAAGGACATCTACGACACGATCTATTTCGCCGGCTACAACATCACCGACGGCTGCGCCAAGGTCGAGGCCGGATTCCCTCAGAGCGAGGAGCGTGACACGATCCTGAATTTCATCAGAAGCTCGAAGCGTGGAATCATCAGGGCAAACGACTCCCACGAGAAGGGAGAATTCGAATAGGCCTGAAGAAGAGGCGGCGGTGCTGCTGAGTGTGGCCTGGTTCCCGCCGATCAGCTATTTCGCATTGATGGCTAAAGACTTCATCTTGTCTCCGGACAGGGTGAAGCCTTCTGTCGTTTATCTTGAGGCCTGCGAGCATTACCAGAAGCAATCCTGGAGGAACCGCTTCCGTTACTATGCCGCCGACGGCCCTCAGAGCCTTAATTTCCCGATCATTCACGAAAGCGGAACCCATGAGCTGCCGATAACGGAGATCAAGGTGGATTACTCGACTCCTTGGCTGATCCGTACCGAACGGGCGATTGCGTCCGCCTACGAGTCCTCCGCCTATTTTGAATATTACAAGGACGAACTGTTCGGAATCCTGGATTCACAACCAGAGACGTTGTTCGACCTTGATTTACAACTGATCAGGTTCTTCCTCCGGAAGACCGGCGTCTCGGTGGACCTGAGGATGACCGATGAATATGTCCCCGTCCGTTCCCGTGAGATTCCGTTGGATTCCGGCCGCTACGGAATGGATTACCGGGAACTCATCCACCCGAAACGTCCGGACAACATATTGAAAGACCTGAATCTGGAAAAACCGTACTTCCAGGTCTTTGCCCAAAAGTACGGTTTCGTTCCGAATCTTTCCATCATGGACCTCCTTTTCAACGAAGGTCCGGATTCAATCTCCTATCTGAAAAACCTTTAGAATCTCCACCCGAAGGTCGCCGTGATGCTGTAGAGGTCCCTCTTGTTGAGGATCATCGGAGAAGCCAGATCTTTAAGGTAGTCGGCGTAAGGTGAGATATATTCATCCGACAGCATAGTCAGCCTTGCCGCGATGTCCGCGAAGAACGATCCGTTTGATGAATATCCAAAGCCTACGGAGAATGCGTTGATTCTGTCGTTCAACTTCGTCTTCTCATTTCCGTTATATACATATTCAGGAGTGGTGGTGAAATTGTAGCCGGCGCGCACCGCAAATTCCGGTACCGGCTTAAATTCCGTACCGATCCTGACCATGTGCGACACTCCCATGCAGTCACGTATCTCGTCATTCAGATTTCTGAAACTGTCGTCATTCCATCCGCCTTCCTTGCTCGTGAACTTCATCGTGCTGTAGTCGGTCATCTCGTAATCCGCGCTGATGAGAGCCATCCCGGCGAAGGTGAACGCCGCTCCGGCGTTGAGTCTGTAAGGCGAGCGTAGTCTGTAGGAATTATCCCCCTCAGGCGTCTTGGCCGACCCGTTGAATGAGGCGTCGGTGTAGTTGACATTGACATCTTGTCTCCAACGTTCGTTGATTTCCATGATTGTCGGTGTCTGAACGGCTCCACCTATGCGTATCCCGTCCACAGGTCTCCAAAGAAATCCGAACTTGCCGTAGACTCCGCTTCCGTCCGCCGTGTAGGAGTAACGGGTGCGATAGTCGCTGAAGTAGGTCTTACCTTTCTCTCCGAAGTCCATCTCGAATGCCGACGGGTTCTCCGCGGCTTCCTTGAAATATTCATCATAGTTGTAGTTGAGGGAGGTTATTCCGAGATTCGCTCCGAGGAAGAACGTCTCTCCAAAATTGAACCCGACATTGAGCAACGCATCGTATTTGCTTCCTGTTACGTTCCTGCCGTATGCCTGGTTCAACGCTCCAGGAAGGGAAATGTTGTAGATGTAGTTGCCGTCGGCATCCTTCTCTCCAGTCTGCTCATAGATTTCTGTCGCACCTATGTAGCGCCAGTAATAGGCCGGATCGTTAGAGTCTCCGAAATTGGAAAGCGCTCCTGCCTGGACGTTTGCGATCACATTCCATGGCGCGTATGAGCCTTTGTTAGGGTCATTGGTGTAATCATCAGGGTAGTAGTAGGGGTAGTCCCAACCTCTGTCTACTCTCTCGTTGTTGCTGTTGATGGAATATCCGTTAAGGAAATCCATGTCATAACCTTCGGCCGCCACAGCCATGGAACTGATGTAACTTGTCTTGTCGTTCCTGCCGCCTGCCATCATCTTGCCGGTGAAATTGTTCGTCCCGTTGACGACAAATCCACAAGTGATGGCGGTCAGACCGCTCCCGCTGCCGGTTTTCCAGTTGAATGTCGCACCGATGTTCGGCATCGAGAATCTGGTGAGACTCTCGCGTCTCTCATTGGAGAAGTTGTCAACTCCTCCGACAGGGTAGGCGCTGTAGGATGAGTTCATCGAACTGAGCGTGAGATTCGGCGTGATCGTGAACTGGGAGTATCCCGCCACTGCCGATCCCGCAGGATTGATACCGATTGACCCGAGGTCGCCGCCGACTGCCGTCATCGCGTTGCCCATACCGATCGACCTTGCCGTTCCGTAGTAGTTGTTCTGGCTGAATGTCAGCCCGTCGTACATTGTCTGCGCCCCGGCCGCTACCGCGGTCAATGACAAAAGCGCAGTGAACATTGCTTTTCTCATTATTTCTATTGTTTTAGTGGTTATGGTTACCTTCTTCCGCCACCGCTTCTGGAGCCGCCTCCTCCGCCGTACGAACCACCTGAACTTCTGGATGATCCGCCACCGGAGGACCCGCCGCCGGAATAGTTGCTACTGCTGCGGCTTGAGCTGCCGGAAGAATATGAACTTGAGCTCCTGCCTGTGGAGTAGCTGCTTGAGCTCCTCGTCGAGCCGGAAGAATAATCATTGCTTGACGAAGACCTGTAGGAAGATCCCGAAGACCTGTAGCTGCCTGTTGAGGAACTTCTGCTTGATCCTGTAGAGAATACGCTGGATGTCGTTCCGCTTGAGCTTCTGCTACCGCTTGCCGGTCTTGAGTACATCGTCGAGGATGAAGAGGATGACGAACGGCTGCTGCCGTAGGATGACCTGACTGAAGATGAGCCGGTAGAGGTCCCGAATGAGGATGATCCGCTGGATCTGACAGTGCCGCCGACCGATGACCTGACGGATGAGGACCTGTCAGACGAAGACCTTACCGAGGATGATCTTGCTGATGAGGATCTTACGGATGAGGATGCCGGCCTGTTGACCGAGGATATTGATGACCTTGTGCCGCTTGTGCGTCCGCCAAGGCTTGAAGACCTTGTGGTAGTCGCTGACATTGAGGATCTTGTTGATCCGATGCCGCTTCTTGATCTGGTCATTGAGGAACTTCTCACTCCGGCGCTCCTTGAAGAGGACCCGATTCCGCTTCTTCTGCTTGAGCCGGTTGTGCTAAGACGTGGAGTGTAAACCCGTCCGCTGCCAGGACCGAAGAAGTCACGGTCGTGGTGGTGATGATGGCCGTAGCCCCAGCCTCCGTAATACCACGGATCGTACCAGCCGCCGTGCCAGCCTCCATACCATCCGCCGTACCATCCGCTATAGTACCAAGGGTCCCGGTACCACGGGTCGTACCATCCGCTGTAATACCACGGACTGCCCCATCTCCAGGAATATCCATAATACCAAGGGTCGTAGTGCCACGGTGAGTACCAACCACCGTAGTACCAAGGATTCGCGCCCCAATAGATTGACGTGTAGAAAGGACGGTTCCAGGAATACCATGACGTCGCGTACCAAGGCTGGTAGGCTGCCCAGATGTCCCATCCATTGTCGTAAAGGTAAACGGATGTGGTGTTGTCAGTGTTGTTGAAGTCTATTCTCGCCGCTTTGTTCTCAGGGATGAACAGAGTGTCAACCTTCTCACCGCTTTTCATGAAGATAGGTGAGTTCTTGGTCTTGGCTACCAGAAGATCCGTCTCTTCCTCGTTGGCTGATTCGACGGCTTCCTCGGCTTGGATCCTGGCCTTGGAGGTATAGTAGATTCCATCCTGATACTTCTGTCTGGAAGCATCACTGGCATACTGCGCCGCTGAACCGCACGAAGTCAGTGCCAGAAGCGCCGAGATAAAGAGGATTGTGCGTGTTTTCATTTCTGAATCTCCTATATTTAACAATAAATTCGTAACTTCGTGGCCGTATCCAAAGGTGTCGGCCACACAAATGTTCTCTAGTGAACAAAATCCATACCTTTCGGAATATTGCACAATAATAAGAATAATTGACAAAAAACAGCAAAGAGTATATGGCAAAGGAAGTGACAAAAAGGTCTGAGAACTATTCTCAGTGGTACAACGATCTGGTTGTTAAGGCAGACTTGGCGGAGCAGTCCGCCGTCAGGGGATGTATGGTCATTAAGCCTTATGGCTATGCGATCTGGGAGAAGATGCAGCACGCTCTGGACACAATGTTCAAGGAAACCGGCGCTGTGAACGCCTATTTCCCGCTTTTCATTCCTAAGTCCTTCTTCAGCAAGGAGGCCGAGCACGTGGCGGGATTCGCCAAGGAGTGCGCCGTCGTCACCCATCACAGGCTTATGAACGACCCTGACGGAAAGGGCGTTGTCGTGGATCCGTCCGCGAAGCTTGAGGAAGAGCTTATCGTAAGACCTACCTCCGAAACCATCATCTGGAGCACATATAAGAACTGGATCACATCATGGAGGGATCTCCCTATCATGTGCAACCAGTGGGCTAACGTTGTCCGCTGGGAGATGCGCACAAGGCTTTTCCTCCGCACCGCCGAATTCCTTTGGCAGGAGGGCCATACGGCCCACGCGACCTCGCAGGAGGCTCAGGAAGAGGCACAGAGAATGGTTCAGGTGTACGCGAAGTTCGCTCGTGAGTTTATGGCTCTGCCTGTGATCGTGGGACACAAGAGTCCTAACGAGAGATTCGCCGGCGCGCTCGACACCCTTACCATCGAGGCGATGATGCAGGACGGGAAGGCTCTCCAGGCCGGAACATCTCATTTCCTCGGCCAGAACTTCGCCAAGTCGTTCGATGTGAAATATACAGACAAGGAAGGCCTGCAGCAGTACGTGTGGGCCACATCCTGGGGCGTTTCCACGAGGCTTATGGGAGCCCTCGTGATGGCTCACGGCGATGACAACGGACTTGTCCTTCCGCCGGCTCTGGCCCCTATCCAGGTCGTTATGGTTCCGATCTACAAGACCGAAGAGGATCACACGAAGATCTTGGACAAGATGGCTCAGTTGAAGAAAGCCCTTGAGGCCGAAGGACATACTGTCAAGATTGATGACCGTGACACCCTGCGTCCTGGATTCAAGTTCGCCGAGTGGGAGCTCAAGGGAGTCCCTGTACGTCTGGCTATGGGACCTCGTGACCTGGAGAACGGCACTGTAGAGGTTCACAGAAGAGATACCCTGGAGAAGCAGACTGTCGCCCTTGAGGGGCTTGACAAGTCAATCGCCGCCCTTCTGGACGACATCCAGAAGACCATCTACCAGAAGGCGTTCGACTTCCGCGCGTCACACGTTGAGAAGTGCGACGACTGGGAGGAGTTCAAGGCCAAGATCGGCACAGGCAAGTTCCTGCTCTGCCATTGGGACGGCACGGCCGAGACCGAGCAGAAGATCAAGGACGAGACAAAGGCCACGATCCGTTGCATCCCTGTGGACAGCTTTGTCTGCGAGGAGGAGGGCAAGGACATCTACTCCGGCAAGCCTTCAAAGCAGAGGGTCGTGTTCGCGATCTCTTATTAATTGGGAATATAATAAACTGACTATGAACGTGAAAGCGATTAAACGAACAATGCTGTCCGTGGCTCTTGCGCTCGTTACGTTCGGAGCGTCCGCGCAGACGGACACGACATGGAGAAACGCCCAGTCAGCCGCGGCCGCCGCCGCAAAGCTTCTGACACAGACAGAGGAGACAAAGGTCGTGGCTCCGAAACCGGACTATTGGAACAAGTCGTTGATGACGAACCTGAACTTTGTCCAGAGTAGTTTTACGAACTGGGCGAAGGGAGGTTACAACAACTATGCGTTGAGCGCCTACATTGATGGCAACGCGAAGTGGAAGAAAGGTGAGAAGTACTGGAACAACCGTCTCCAGCTGGACTACGGATTCCTTTATTCCGCCGACAAGCCGATTATCCAGAAGAACAAGGACCGGATCCTGTTCGAGAGCACTTGGGGCTACAAGGCAACAAAGACTTTGAACTACTCCGCCAAGTTCACGTTCCTCAGCCAGTTCGCCAACGGTTACAACTACCCGACTCCGGCCGTGGAGGAGGACAAGGAGCCATCCAGCAAGGATTGGAGAAACGCCCGTGTGCTCAAGTCCAGCATTCTTTCTCCGGGAACTGTCAATCTGGGTCTTGGTATTGACTGGGTGCCGAGCAAATGGCTGACGGTCAATATGGCGCCTATCACAGGAGGCTTCACAATCGTCGGAAGCGAGAAGCTGCGAAAGAACTATGGTATGGGGAGGAAGAAGAAGTACGAGGATACCGAGGTCTATCCGGACGCCAAGGATGACAAGAACATCTACTACAAGACTGGAAACTATTATAAACCAGCCCGTTTCGAGTTCGGTGCCCAGCTGACCGCCGATGCCAAGGTCAAGGTCAATGACAATTTCGAGGGCTCGACGCATCTGCTCCTGTTCTCAAACTATCTGAAGAATCCGAAGAACATCCGTGTGAACTGGGACACCCGCATGATGTGGAAGCTCAGCAGGTTCTTCTCGCTGAACATCACGACCAACCTCATCTACGACGACACTGTCCTCATCACGGACAAGGACGGCAACACCGGCAGGAGGGTGCAGTTCGCGCAGGCTCTCCAGTTCGGCTTCACGTACACGTTCGCAAGCAAGAAATAAAATTCCTGAATATGCAGGAACGTTTTGACAGAATCCTGAAAGGGCTGCTTCCTGATGGAGAGGCGGTTCTTTTGGCTGTCAGCGGCGGGGTTGACTCGATGTGTATGGCGGAGCTGTTTCTCAATTCCTCGGTCAGGAGGTGTTTCGCGCTGGCTCACTGCAATTTCCACCTGAGGGGAGAGGAGAGTGACTCGGACGAGACTCTTGTCAGGGAATGGGCCGAAAGCCACGGCGTCATATTCATAAAAACAGATTTTTGCACAGAGGAATATGCCGCCTCGAATGGTGTAAGCATCGAGATGGCGGCGAGGGAGCTGCGTTACACTTGGTTCGCGGAGGTCTGTCGGGAGCGAGGATTTGCCGCTTTGGCTGTCGCTCACAATGCCAATGACAATGCTGAGACTATGATTCTGAATATGTTGCGTGGCACCGGGGTGAAAGGAATGACCGGAATGCGCCGCAGTTCGTCCCTTCTGGGTTCGGGCGCCCGACTTATCCGGCCGCTTCTCGATTTCTCACGCGGGGATATTTATGAATATGCCGTATCGCACGGGCTGTGTTGGCACGAGGACAGCACCAACGCTGATTCCGCCTACAAGCGCAACTGCATCCGCAATGAGATATTCCCGCTTTTTGGAAGGTTGAATCCGTCGTTCCTGACAACGTTGAACGAGGATATGGAGCGGTTCGCGCAGGTTCAATCCATCGCTGATGAATATGTCCGTTCGGTTTCGGCGGAGATTGTACGGCTTGATGGTAATGGCCTTCCTGTTATTGACCATCAGAAGCTTACGGCTAAAAAGAATTGGGAATATGTCCTTTTCCGTCTTTTGGAACCTTTCGGGTTCACTTCCTCCGTGGTCGCGGACCTTGCCTCTGTCCTGAAAAGTGACGGTACCGTCAGTGGCAGGACGTTCGTTGCTGATGAATATCTTGCCGTGACTTCGGCTCGGGAGATTGTTATATCTCCGGTCGCAGAGCTTGCCGAAGCGACTGACCTAACCATCAATGGCCCAGGAACATATTCATTGAACGGAATAAAGTTCTCCGTCTCGCTGTCGGACGATGTGAAGGACGTGAAGACAAGCGTAGGAGAGACTAAACTGGATCTCCCGTTCCCTTTCACAATAAGACATTGGCAACCAGGCGACTGGATGCGCCCGCTTGGAATGCGTGGCCGCAAGAAGCTCAGTGATATGTTCGTGGACCTTAAACTTGATATTCTTGAAAAGAAAAAAGCCCTCGTCATCGCTGACGAAGGCTTCCATATTCTCGCATTGGTAGGTCATCGCATCGATGACTCCGTGAAGGTGACGAAGGCCACAGCCACCGTCACAGTGATCCGTCTTATCTGATCTCTATCTCGAACGGCATTCTCGCGAAGACAAGGTCTCCCTGGCCTTTCGCCCAGCTCCTCTGCCAGTCAAGCAGATTCTTCGCCACGCCCTCCAGCGGAGTTCCGGCCAGTGCGTTGGCCATGGCCTCCTCCGGGTTAGTGGTCTTGCCAAACTGCTGCAGCAACTGCTCCATAATCGTCAAAGGTTTAGGGTAACTTGCTATACCCCAGTTCTCAATATCGGCGTCCCCGGCCATCGACGCCGCGTACTTTATCGCATCCTCCAACGTTCCGATCTCGTCCACGAGACCGATCTTAAGTGCGTCGGCTCCGGTCCAGACACGTCCCTGAGCGATCTCGTCCACCGCCTCGAAAGTCATATCACGTCCCTGCGCGACTATGCTCACAAAACTGTTGTAGATGTCGTCAACATAAACCTGCATCCAGGCTGTCTCCCCGGCGTCAAACGGACGGGTCAGCGAAAGCATATCGGAATGCTTGTGGGACTTGACCGGCACCATATTCACGTGCACTATGTCCTTTAGAGTCTTCCCGAACTCAGGGATGGCGGAGAACACACCGATCGAACCGGTGAGAGTCGTCGCGTTTGAGAATATGTGGTCGCAGCTGTTGGAGATCCAGTAACCGCCGGAAGCAGCATAGTCACCGTAAGAGGCGATGACCGGCTTGACTGCTCTGGTGAGGTCGATCTCTTCCTTGATCTTGCTGGCAGCCAGCACTGTACCGCCAGGAGAGTTGACCCTGAACACGACAGCCTTGACGGTTGAGTCCGCCCTTACCTTGGCGATGATGCCGGCGAAACGGTCGCCGCTGATGTTGTTCGGGTCGTCCTGCTCAAGGATATTCCCGTTGGCGTAGATGACGGCGATGTTTTTCTTGGCGTTCAGGTTCGGCGTTGCCTTGGCGGCGGCATAGTCGCAGAACGGGATGAATTTCACATCCTTGTAACTGTCCTTGCCGGCCAGGTCGGCGAGTTTCCCCTTATATTCCTCAACGGAGAGAGCCTCGTCGGCGAGGTTGTGGCTCACCATATCTTCAGGAAGGGCTATGGAAAGGTGATCGATGAAGTAGTTGAGTGAGTCCACGCTCACACCCCTGCTCCCTGCGGTCTCCGCGGCCACCGTTTCCCACATGGAGTCGATCATCGCCTGGTTCTGCTCCATATTCTCAGGGCTTGGCGCGTTCTTGACGTACATTTCGCCGGCACTCTTGTACTTGCCGTGGCGGATGAGCTGGTAGTTTACACCGAGCTTGTCGAGCAGATCCTTGAGAAACAACATCCTCCCGCTTATTCCCAACATAAAGTTGTTGCCGCCGTGATGCCTCGTCGTGTAGATCTTGTCGGCCACTGACGCGAGGTAGTAGCTTCCGGAAGTGAACGCCTCGCCGTAGGCTATAACGGCTTTGCCGCTCTTTCTGGA
>ERZ780121.73-NODE-73-length-30809-cov-7.71246_pt1 | contig 30809 bp, 33 predicted proteins | sample MGYA00511171_ERZ780121 | MGnify/ENA primary metagenome ERZ780121 (study PRJEB29588, sample SAMEA2161876) | human gut metagenome | biome: human gut; feature: human-associated habitat; material: faeces | place: Denmark | collected 2008/2010 ... | reverse complement strand
AAGATGTTTAATTTAATAGAAAAGTTTATTAAATTTTAATTTAAAATGAATTACAAACCTCTCTCAAGTATATTATATAAGCGCTTGGGGGGGGAGTATATTTTATAAATACTCCCAATATAGAAAGGAGTATTTTTTATGTCTGTACAAGCAAAATATTTAAAAGATGAAAATAATAATGTATTTAGTCCTATTACAAGTATTCAATCTGTTATAGGACCTCAAGGAAATAGTATAGCAGATTTTGTAGGATCTCAAAGTCAATCAAATGGATATTGCTATTTACCTAATGGATTATTAATACATTGGGGAAGAGCTCATAGTATGGATTTTACACCTGATGCAGCTTCAACTAAGTATGTATTTACTGTTAATTATCCAGAAAATTGTAGATATAAGGTATTTAATATGCCTATGGCTTGTTTTGAATATGGTGCTGGATCTGATACTGTAGGAATTAGTGCATCTAATAATAATTGGGTAAGATTATTTAGTAATGTTAGAGTACAAGGCTTTTTTATTAATTTTATAGTTATAGGATATTAAACTAAAAAGAAATAAATTAATGTAAAATATTAGTAGATGAATATAATCATCTACTAATTTTTTATGAAGGAGGTATATTATATGAGCTGGTTGGATATTTTAAATCAATGTTTAGATATTTTATTACCAGCTATTGCATCTGTTATAGCTATTATATTAGGTGTAGTAGGTAATAAAATTAAGAAAACATATAATGAAAAAATTCAAAATGAGACAGTTCAAACTGTTGTAGATAGTGTAGTTAAATGGGCTCAACAAGTATATAAAGAGTTAGATGGTCCTGAAAAATTACAAAAAGCTTTAACTCAAGCATCTACTATTTTAAATGAAAAAGGTATAACAATATCTGAATCAGAGTTGGACATGTTAATTGAATCTGCTGTATATGGTTTAAAGCAAGGAATTACAAATACAGATCAAGAAACAATTGAAAATAACACAGTAATTGAAGAATTACCAGAAGCAACAGAACAAGAAGAAATAAGTAAAAAATAATTATTTAATAAAGCTGGTAAATAAAAATACCAGCTTTTATTATTATAAGAAAGGAGATAAATAATGGCAACTGCATCTAGATATGTTAGTAATGTTCAAATACATGCTGGACCTACAATGAATTTTACAGGAACTGTTAGTATTACAAGAAATTCTGAATCAGATGCATCTGTTACAGTATCAGTATCAGGTAATGTATATATGCCTTATGGAGGTTCTTATGGTGAAGCTTATAGTGGGCATGGTTTATCTGCTTCATTTAATAGTACTGATAATTCACAAATTCATGGTAATGTTGAAAATGTGTATAATGGAAAACCTTTTAATGTATCTTTTTCAACTTCATGGACAAATGGTAATGGTAATGTATACATAAACTGTAGATTTGGTTCTAAAGGAAGTTCTGCTTTATATTGTGATAAAGGTTGGGCTGATACATTATTAGCTAGTATTCCTATATCAGAATTACCTTATAATCCATATAGACAACCTACAATTGGTTGTAGTACAAGTTATATTATATCTAGATATGATACTAGAAGAGAAATGTGGATAGATGGAAATGCCTCAGGGGATAATACTGATACAGATACATGGGTTATTGTAAATGGAAATAGAGAAAATTGGGATATAGGTAATAGTGGTGGTACTTATGGATTCTATCCTAATCAAAAAGGTGTTAGTGATGGTTCTTCTTATTCTTTTCAAGCTTATAGACAACACACTCGAAGAAGAGATTGGACAGCTAGTACTTCTATTACTTTATATACATATAGAACTCCTTTAATATCTTCTTTTAGTTTAAATAATCTTAATTTTTCAGGAACTGGAAATACAACCTTAACTTGGCAAACAAATGCTAAAAGATGGAATAATTATATAGGAAATTATACAGGAGAAAATAATTTTATAACGTATTTAAAATTTAATACAGATAATGTTTGGTTTCAAAGTTCTAATAATAATCCTACACAATCTGAGAATAATGCTTTAGTAAATGAAACTCAAACATTAAATAAAACAATTATAGATGAACATTTTAGTGTAGCTCAAAGAAGTCAAGATAAAGTAGATACTGTTATTTCTATTAAAAGAAATAATCCATCTTCAAGTGTTGATAGTACTGTTCTTCAACAAAATATATCTGTACAATTTAGACCTAAGTATAGACCTGATAATGATACTAATATAAATAATCCTCCTGTATCTTTAATATACAGAGAAAATAATAGCACAGGCAATTCCATATCTGCTGGAAGTAATGTATATGTTGATGATGTACCTAATGTTTATGTTCAATGGACATATCCTTCAAATGCTGATGGTGGAGTTATAGATGGATATATTATAAGAATATATGAAGATAAAGCAAAAACAAAATTATTTAAAATCTTTGAAGTTAATACTTCAAATTTAACAGCAAGTAGAATTTTTGATATAACTAAAGAATTAAAAAGAGGTATTTTAAATTATATATCTATAACAGCATTTTATAATAAGCCTAATAATTCAGGTAAAGCTGAAGGACCTGCATTAGATTATCCATTTATATTACCTTTAGGAAGATTACATAAACCTGTTATTTCTTATCCTATTAATAATACACAATGGCATAATCCAAATTTCAGAATATTATTTGAATTACCTGAAGATACAGACTATGATACTTATGACGATGATATTTTAAATAATTATAATTATAGAAATATTGAAGTTCGTATTAATAATAATTTTATATTTGCATTTAAAGCTAATACAGAGAATATGACAAGTAGTGCTATAATAGAAGATAAAGCATTCAGTACATCTGATTTAAGTTATAAATTAAGGATTTGTATTAATCCTTCATTAGTTACTGGATTTCCAATTACAACTTTATATAGCATGCAAGTTAGAGTTCAAAAAAATTATTATCAACCTGTATGGTCAGAATGGTCAGATTTAGTAAATCTAAGTCAATCATCTATATCTTTTAGTGTTAATAAAGGTGATTTAATATTAGCTGATCATTTTAATAGAATGAGGAATTGGAGTATTAGATTATATAATGTATATCCAATAAATTCTTTATCAACTGGAAATATAACTGTTAATATTGATGATATTATATACAAGGATATATATGATATTGTTTATAATACTGTATTAGGTATACAAACAGGTGTTAATAATTGGGCAGTGTTTGATGCAAATAGAAGTAATGTTAAATTTAATCAAAATATATATGAATTAAGTGGAGATAATAAAGTTAAAGTAGAAGTTATTACAGCTTTACCAAATAACGCAAGTGAGAATGGTAGAAACTATATAAAATTAATTGTAGATTGTATGAACAAGTTATATTAATATAGAAGGGAGCTAATTTAATGAGTAATGTTAATGGAAAATATTTAAAAGATGAAAATAATCAAGCTTTTTCACCTATTGTAAGTCCTTTCACTGTAGTCATGGGGGGGGGGACAACCATTAAGCAATAAATTAGAATATGCTAGTTTGACTAGTTTAGGTGGTAATTTAACTTATAATTTACAAGGTGGATTTGCAAAACAAGTTGTTAATACCTCTAACTATTGGGCATATCCTTATAATAGATTTCTAGTAAACAATAGAGATGGTCAATCAATTGGTGTTAAACAAGGAGTAGGAACTTTACATGCAAAAATAGAAGCTTTTGCAACAATTGCTTCCTCTATTGCAAGAGAAGTATACTTGGGTATTGCAATAGATGCTTCAAATGAAAATATTTCAGCTGAAGCTTATGTTACAACAACATATGATGTTCCTATTTCAAATATATATGTTTGTAATCCATTTATTGAATTACATGGAGGAGAAAAAATCAGATTATTTGTGTATTCTAATAACCCTGGTAATGTATCTATAGAAAGAAATGCTAGTATATCAAAAGTTGGTATAATAGTAACTGGTATTTATTAATTATTATATCAGTTATTAACAAGGGTCAATTTTATCATTTTGACGTAATAGGATTTAAAATTGAAACCACTGATTCAAATTATTTTAGTGTAAATAATTTTAATTTTAGAATAACAGATAGATTTGGTAAAGTAATGTAAAATATTAATAGAATAAGTAAAGAGGTGATAATTTATGGAAGAAGAAAACTTAGGAAATGCGGAATTACAAAGAACAGAACCTGAATACAATGAAGACGAAATGTCTATGGAAGGGGTTGAAGAATAATGGCAAAAAGAGGAATTGATATATCAGCTCATCAAGGCAACATTGATTTAGCTACTTTAAAAAGTCAAATAGACTTTGTTATTATACGTGTTGGATATGGAACACAAGGAACAATTGATAATAAATTTAAAAGAAATGCTGATTTATGTAAGTCTTTAGGAATACCTTTTGGATTTTATTGGTATTCATATGCATTAAATGTAAGCGGAGCTGAAAAAGAAGCTAATGCTTTCTTAAATGCTGTTGCACCATATAAAGACAGTTATTCATATGGTTGTTGGTTTGATATGGAAGATGCTGATGGATACAAACAAAGAAATGGTATGCCATCAAATAGTACTTTAAGAGCTATATGTGCTAAATTCTGTAGCATGGTTGAAGCTCAAGGATATTATGTAGGTGTATATGCATCATCTAGTTGGTTTAGTGGTAAACTTGCTGGTAGTGAATTAAATTCATATGATAAATGGGTAGCTCAATGGCCAACAAGTGGTGGAAGTCAAAGAGGATTAAATGTTCAAGCTTCTGAAAGAAGTGATAAAACATTATGGCAATTCACATCACAAGCTAGATTTTCAGGATATAGCGGAAGTTTAGATGCAAACTATGCATATTTAGATTATCCTAACTTAATTCAAGGTATTGATTCAGGAGAATCTAATACACCTGTTATAACAAAAACAAATGAGCAATTAGCTGAAGAAGTAAAAGCTGGACTTTGGGGTAATGGTAAAGAAAGAGAAGATGCTTTAACAGCTGCTGGATATGATTATGATGCAATACAAAAACTTGTAAATCAAAGTTATGGAGGAACTGCAACAACAGATAAAACCTATACAGTTAAATCAGGAGATAATTTATCAAAAATTGCTTCTCAATATGGTATGAGTTGGAAAGATTTAGCATCTATTAATAATATAGCTGGTCCAAAATATATTATATATCCTGGACAAGTTTTAAAACTTTCATCAAGTTCACACCCATCAAATAATGCATCAAGAAGTACATATACAGTTAAATCTGGAGATACTTTATCAGGAATAGGACAAAAATTAGGAGTTAATTGGAAATCAATTGCATCTGCAAATAACATTAGTTCTCCATATACAATTTATGCTGGTCAAATTTTAACAATACCTGGAGAAGGTGGAAATACAGATGCAAAAACATATACAGTTAAATCAGGAGATACATTATCTGGTATTGGAGAAAAATTAGGAGTTAATTGGAAAGATATAGCTTCTAAAAATGGAATACAATCACCTTATACTATATATCCAGGACAAGTTTTAAAATATTAATAATAATTAAATATTTATATTTGATAAGGTTAGATAATAAAAATCTAACCTTATTTAAATGTAAAATAATATTGAAGGTATAAATTATATAAAAGTTTATAAAAACCCGTTACATTTTTTAAAATTTATTATATAATACAGATAGTAAAAAAGATAGGAGTAAAATTATATGTGGGATAGACAAAAAACTGATATATTCAATAAAATAAAAGCTATAAATCCTAATGCTAAAGCATCTAATTATGAAAATAAAACAGCTAATGAAATGTTAAAAATTTTGCAATCTTATAAAAACAGGTCAATGAAATTTAAATCTTCTAATAAATCTGATAAAGACAATAAAGATAATAGTATTAGTAATAAAGATTATGATACAGATGAAAGTACTGAAAGTAAATTTGGTCAAGGTTTAGAGTATTATGATTTAAAAGATATAGATACTAAAAGTTTTGATATATTAGAAAAAGAAGAAAATAAATTAGAAGAAAAAGCTAGTATAGATTGGAATAACTACTTAACTAAAGAAGAAGTAAAAGCTTTTCTTAGTAAAGATGATAAAGAAGAATCTGCTGAAAATATTATTTATTCCAAAGAGTTTAGAAAAAGATATCAAGATTTGCATAATGATTTGCAAAAGAAATATAATAACTCTTGGACTAAACAAGAATTAGTTAAAGATTTAGAAAATTTTTATACTAATGGTCATTTAATAACAGAAGGTATGCATTTAGTTGCCTATGTTAGAAGTCCATATAAACCTGGTGTACAAGCTATTGAGGATAGTGATTATGCCTCTAAAACTGACTTTGCAAAAGATTTAAGAGCAAATGAATTTACTGTTTTAGGTGTAAATGATAATAGAGATTTATATGTAGTTGATAATTCTGACTTTGGTAATTTAGCACAGTTAAAGAAAAAGATGAAATTTTATAAAATGATGTGGGATGATGCTAAAAAGGAAAATCCAGAAAGTACTTTATTTAAAGATGACTATGAAAGACTTAAAAAAATTTATGATGAGGCAATGAGACAACCCCTTAATGAGAATTATATACTAAAAGGAATACAAGATGGAAAATCATTTGATATATCATATAATGATGATAAAGAAAAATTACAAAAATTTAAAGATGAATTACAAAAAAGTCATAAGGATATAGGAATGTATATTATAGAAGAAAGTTTTAATTATTTACATGATACAGATAAACCTAAATATAATGATTATATAGGTTTAAGTATGCAAATTGATGGAACTAAAACAAAAATAAAAACATTAAAATCTAAAATAAATAACGATAAATATGATTCTGATAAAAATAAACACACCTATCAATTAAATTATTATAAACAATTATTAACTAAGTATGAGGATGCCTTACAAAACATTAAAGATAAAAAAACAGAATCAGATAATTTATTAATAACTTTATACCATAATACAACTAATGAAAATGCTATTAAAATAGCAAAAGAGGGACTTAAAGGCGGTATGAGATTAGATGTATATGGAAAAGGTAGTGAAGCAGAAGGTTCTGGGATTTGGTGTTCAACTGTAAGAGGATATGGATATGGTGGAGCTACAATAACATTTCAAGTAAATAAAAATGAAAAAGAATTAAGACAACAAAACGATACAGAATATATATTATATAGAGATGTAACACCAAAGGAAATAATAGATATAGATTTAGTAATTTCAAATATACCTTGTATTAAACATTTCGATAAATCTAGTAATACAACTGTAGAATCAGATATTCCAAATGGAATAAAAAAATGGGGAAAAGATAAATTATTAAAAGTATTTAAAAATAATACACAAAGTTTTGTCGAACCATATAATTATGAACAGTTGTTAAAATTAATAGAAACTGGAAATAAATATTGTAAAGGAAAAATAACTCTAAATGAAAGTAACTGTTTAAATAATGAATTTAAAGATAAATTAGAAGAAGTAAGTAGAAATGATATGTTAGCAAAAGCTAAATCTCAAACAATAACAAGATATAATAAAGCTCCTGGATATAAAGGATTTTCAATTGTTGATATTGATACTACATCTGTATTTACAACTAATTCATTAAGAGTTACTTGTAGAGTAGGAGATTATTGGGATACTGTAGAAATGGAAAATATTTTATATTGGATTCAAGTAGAAGCTGAAAAAAATCCAAATTATCAAATTAATACAAAAGGAATTACTGCTGCAATAATGAATTCAATTGATGGTATGGATATAAAAGTAGATTGTACTTGTCCTGATTTTAAATATAGATTTGCATATATGGCAACTAAACTTGGTTATAAATATGGTAAACCTGAAAATAGAGAAGCTAAAATAACTAATCCAAATGATTATGGTTCAATTTGTAAACATTTAATTTCTATGTTAAGTAACAAGAAATGGCTACAACAAGTAACAAGTACTGTTATGGATTTCATAGTTAAACGTATAGATGATGTAAATAAATTTTTAAGAGTAAAAGAAGGAGAAGAATTAACATTGCCAAATGAATTAGCAAGACAAAATGCTAAGAAAGGATTCTATACGAAATTATTTGGTAAGGATGATGCTAATAATGAACAAGATGAAGAAAATAATGAAGAAGATTTGCAAGATGTTGATAAAGATATTAGCAACGATAATGAAGATAGTAATAATAACGATAATACTATTGATAATCAAAGTAATGTAGATACAGAAGAAGATCCTGAAAATAATGAAAAATAAATAAAGGAGATGAAAATTAATGCAAATATCAGAAACTTTAGGAAATGAAATCAAAAATAAATTTGAAGAAGATTGGCAAGATTATATTGATGAAAATAGTATACCTGAAGAAGAACAAGCTGAAAATAAAGAAGCTTATAAAGAAATATGGGTTACTGAGAACGAGGATTTCTTAGATGCAATAATTGAAAATGTAGATTATCTTGATGAAGTAGAATATTTAACTGATGCTTTAGATTATGAAACATATCAAGAAGCTGGAGTAATATTAAATAATTTTATTGATGAATTATAAAAAAAGGAGGATATAAAATGGATTTACAAAAAGCTACAATGAATTTAATAAATAGTGAATCAAACAAAAGTTTAAAAGAATCAATAGATTAGAGTTATTATAAAAAATTTCATCCAATTAATGATAAGTATTTACCTGATATGGATGAAGGTGATACTATGGCTAATCAAATAGTTACAGCTATTAATAAATTAGTTTATAAATGGTATAATGATGGAGATGTATTTGATAATGTTAATAGTGGATTAACAGGATGGGCAAATGATTTATCTGATTATGCAAATTGGTTATATCAATATGTTCCTGAAACAAAAAATATTTTAAGTGATGTATTTGATATTCATAATACTTCTGATTATGAAATAATTTTAAAAGAACTAGCCGATTTATGTTTAAATGAAGATTTTTTATCTAAATATAATGAAAAACCTAAAAAAGCTTCTATTTATGAATGTGATGGTCCTTTTGAATTTTCAATGCAAGATGAAGATGAAGATGAAGACGATGAAGAATGGTATTAAAATATAAATAAGGAGATGATATTTCGTGTATAATAAAGATCAAGAATATACATTAAAATATATCGTTAAAAATGGAGAGGAAAAAGAATTAAAATATACTCCAGATAAAGATATGTCAACACCTCAAATAATAAATATGTTAAAAAATAAAGATAAGGATTTCTTTAAATTATTAGAAAATAAAAACTTAATAAATGAAAAGGAGGATTTAAAAATGAAAAAGAAAAAAGAAGAAGGAATTACTTTAAATGCATATACATTTGATGATTTAGAAGAACAAATAGAAAATTTATATGAAAATGGAGAAATAGATGATGATGTATATGATGAAATAATAGATATGATAGATACTGAAAAATCTAATACACAAGATTATATAAATAAAAGAAGTAAAGTAACAAATACAGATCTTGAAGATGAAATAGGTATTGAAGAAGATAATGTACTTGCTTTAATAAAAAATATAAAAGAAAAATTAAATGAAAATAAATCAATAAAAACAGAATCAGATCAAATGGATACTTTATATGATTTATTAGAATATAAAGATTTTGAAGATATTGATATTGGAGATAATACCTACGATATGGTTGTAGCATATAGTGTAGATATAGAAGATGCTGATAACGATCCAGCTCAAGAATTCTTAGTAAGATTGGCTAAAAGTTTAAGAATAACTACACCTTTAGAAATTGAAAAATTAAATAGTATTGATTTTGTTAATGTAGACCTAACTGGTTGGGTTAAAAATAATTTTGATTTACTTAGTTCTATATTTGATTTTGGAGGAACAAGTAAAGAAGAAGCTATTGAACAAATGGTTGTTGTGGGAATGGATGCTTTAATTACAGGAGCTACAACCGATAGTGTTTATGAACAATTAAATAAAGGAGCTGAATTTACAGAATCAAAACAATTACATGAAGAAGAGGAATTAGAAGGTACTGGAGAAGATCAAACTCAAACTCAAGAAGATGTAGAACGAGCTGTAAGTGAAGTTGAAAATCCAACAGAAGAAGATAAATTAGCTGTAGAAACAACAAACAGTACAATTGATGTATTAATTGTTGATGAACAATCAGCTATTGATGGTTATAATTCATTTTTAAAACAAGCTAAAGAAACATTAATACCTAGTTTATATCAAGTATTAGAAAAAGAAATAAATGAAATTATAGCAGATGAAGAAGATCATATAAATAAATTAAATACAATCAAAAGTGCTTTTCATTTAGAAGATATACCATTAGATGAATCTAAAAAAGTTGAAGGTGTAAAAAATGTAAATGATTTAGAAGTTGGAGATGAAATAACAATACCGTATGCAAGAGGACCTAGATATACTCAAAATAGATCTGAATGGGTAAAAGGTAAAGTTATAGATATAAATCCTGATTATGCAGATTTAGAAGTACCAACAACTTTAACTGTAACAACAAAACAATTGAGTGATTGGTTAACTAAATTAGAATCTAAATTAGATTTAAAAGAAGAATCAAACTTAAAATATAAAAAAGGTGATATAGTACCTTATAAAGGAAAAGAATATAAAATAGTAAAAGCTATTCCAGCTCATTATTGGAAAGGACAAAATGCTTCTGATGAAGAAGGAGAAGATAATTCATTTGTAGAATTTACTGATGATATGTATGAAATACAAAATCCAAATGATGAAAGTGATTGGGGATATGTAAAAGCTGCTCAACTAAATGAAACATATGAATTAACTCCTGATGAATTAACTCCTGAAGAACAAGCAATTCAAACTAAATATGATCTAGTATTAGATGAATTAGAAATAGATTTAGATTCACCAGCTGAAGTAGAAGAAGGTCATATGATTAAAAAATATATAATAAATCATCCAGAAGCCTCTGTAGATGAAATAGTTGAGTTATATAATAATTATACAGAAACAGGAGATACTACTATATTAGAAAATAAAAATTAAATGAATCTGATAAAAAATGTATGCAGATTTAGCTGAAAAAATGGAAAAAGAAATATATAATTATTTAATAGAAAATGAATTTAATGCATGTTGAATTAATATGGGAATGTGACTTAAATCATTTTAAACCATATGAAATAGAAGTAACTATTTGGGAAGTTTAATTTAAAATTTAAATATTTATATTTAAAAGAATTGGTATATAAAAAATATATCAATTCTTTTTATTTGTTTAAGTAAAATATTAATGATAATAATAAATAATTAGGAGGCATAATAAATATGTTTATTAAATTGAATTCTGGAGATATGTTAAATTTATTTTGGTTAGATAATTTCTATATAGATAAACATGATGATACAAGAATTATATATGTTTATGTTAATGGAGCTAAAAAAATAGAAACATTTGAAACTAATACAGAAGCTTCATCTAGATATACTGAAATAGAACAAAAAATTTATGGATAAAGGAGGTTTGTTAAATGGCTAATATTGATTTTTATAGAAAAGCCATACCTTCTGAACAAATTGATGTAGGCGATATAATAATGCTAGATCCTGATACATCTTTAATAAAAAAAGCTGTATATAACAATAAAGAAGAATTATTCATAAATTCTCGTTTAATTATAGGTGTTTGTATTTCTAGTGATAATACAATATTAAATATTGAAACTGTAAATGCTGGTAATTCTAAAGTTAGAGAAAATGATATTATACTTGATGGAGGTAATTCATTAAAAGTAGATACTATAATGATTGATGCAGGTGATTCTTCTATTGATAAATCTAAAGTTATACAAGTAGCTTATAATGGCACACAAAAAGTAAATGTAACAGGTTATGTAGATTTAGGAGATCGTTTATGTATAAGTAGAGAAGCTGGTAAGGCAAAATCTAAAGACTTTTTAGATAAAGAGTATTTTGATAGTAGATCAATTGGTAAAGTAATAAAATTTACAAATAGAAAAGATCAAGTTATAGCTTTATTAGATATAGAATAAAAGGAGTTGTTTTTATTGAAATTTAAAAAATTAAAAGATTTTGAACCTTTTATAGAAAATGAAGAAACTCATAAACAATTAATAAAATATTTAGATGAAGATAACCAAGTAAAACAATGGGAATATTGTGTAGGTTCATGTAAAGGATATATACAAAGAAGAAAAGAACTTTTAAAAAATAAAAAATTAGATAAAGAAGAAAGAAAAAGACAAAAAATACTTTTAAAATTTGATAAAGCATCATTAAAAGATTGTTACAAAATATATAAGCAAAAAGCATATTTCTATTGGTTATTAGGTTTTTAAATTAAATAAGGAGGTTATTTTAGTGGAAGAAGAAAATAAATATTATACAATCATTTTAAGACATGATACAAGCACACAATGGACAATAAATGATCCTATATTAGCCCTAGGTGAGTATGGTGTTGAAGATGATACTCATAGAATAAAAAGAGGAGATGGAGTTACTCCTTGGTCAGAATTATTATATGAAACAATGGGATTAGATTATTTGGTAACATTTGCAAATTTAAAAGGTAGTGTAGATGATAATCAAGATTTAAAAACAGCATTACAAGGTAAAGTAGCTATAAGTACATTTGATGATATGAATGCTAAAACTGTTACAGCTTTAAATATCACAAATGAAAATACAAATCAAATAATGACTGTTTCAAAAACTTTAAAAGATGTTAGAACAGGTGGTAATACTTTACAAAAGACTATATTTAAATCTGATGATAGTTCAGTTCAATCATTTTGGGGTGTAGATGAGTTAGGTAATACTGTTGTTAATTTAAAAGCTACTGGTTCTATTGGTAATTTTACTCCATATTTTAGATATGGTTTAAACCAAATGTGTTTATATGATAATAAATTATATAAAGCAAATAAAGAATTAGTATCAGAAGAAACATTTAATGCTGATAATTGGGATTTATTATTTTCTAGAAAAGCATCAGATATAACATTTGATCCTAGTCAAACATCACTTGCTTCTACTGATGTTCAAAGCGCTTTGGTTGAATTGACTAAATTTAGTCAAGATAAAGTTACTTTAAGTAAAGAAACAAATAAAATATATGGAACTGATAATTTAGGATTAACTAAAATGTATGACTTGACAGATTTAAGTAGTGTTAGTACTGTTAATAATGTAAGTCCTGATAGAAATAAGAATATAACTTTAACAGGAGAAGATATAAATATAAATGCTGGAAGTAATACAACTATTAAATCTGAATTAGATACTTTAAATAATAATAAATTAAATATAAAACAAGATGCCTCAGATGCTGGAAAATATTTATATATAAATAATCAAGGAAATATTCAAGCAAGTAATAAAAATATTGTAAATACAGTTACATCAGATTATAATTTGGTAGATAATACAGATGAAACAAATCCTAAAATATTAAGAGATAATACGAAATTAGATAGTAATATTGCTCAAACTCTTTTAACTGATTTTAATATAGCTAATACAGAAGAAGATATTACAATGCAATTTAATAAAGTTACAATTGAAAATAAATCAAAAAGTAATTCATTTGTACATATTTTAAAAGAAGGAAATATCAATATAAATTTAGTTGATGATAAATTAACTATTTCAAGTAAAGTAATTGATAATAATATAACTCAAATATCTAATAATAAATTAGATAAAACATTTTTAGGGGAAGGTAATAAATTAGTTGAATCAATTCTAATAGATAATAGTGAAACAGGTAACGGATTTAAAATAACACAAACTTCTGTATCACCAGCAGATAATAGTCAAGCAATTCAAATAGTAAATATTACATCAAATGATAATTCTTTAGATATTAATTTTGAATCTGATGACTCAATTGATATTGATATTTCAGCTAATGCAAATAATATTAAATATGATAATACAACTTCACAATTAGAAGCAACAAATATTAAAGCTGCAATTGATGAACTAAAATCAATAATAGAATTACAAAAAATTATACCATTTGCAAAAAATACAGATTATAAACAAAATCAACTTGTTTTTGTAATTAATGAAAATAATATAACTTTATTAGCTAGAGTATTAAATGATTATACATCAGATAATACAGGTTCTACTTTATTAGAAGCTTTTGAAAATGATGTAACAAATAATAAATTATCTAGAATCGGAATTCCTAATGAAGTAGCTTAAAATATAGGCTATTGTACATAAATAATATACAATAGCCTTTTTTATGTAAATTTTTGAAAGGAGTGAGTAAATTCAATATGATGAAAACAAAATATAATATTAAAAAATTTTCAATATTATTACCTTTGTTATTATGTGTTATTTTAATAGCGTATTTTCTTTATATATTTAATTATTTTAATGAATCTTATTACATGAGTAGATATACTGATGCAAAGCATACAGTTGATATTATAGCTGATTCTATTGAATCTTTAAAAAGAGAGAATGTACCAGATCAAGTAATATTTGATAAAATTTTAGACGAAGCATTATCTTCTTTAGATGATGATCAAGGAATTTATTTAAGATTATTAAATTTAGACTTTGAAAATATTTTATTATCAAGTCAAGAAGATAAAAAAGATTTTGATTGGCTAGGTGGGGTGGATACAAATACAGAGCAGATGCAATCTTTAAGGTGTAGTATAGAAAATAACATGGTAGGCGAATATGTTGTAACTACTCCAATTGGTGATTTAAATATATATTGGAAACAAATTCCTTATACAGATCCACAATATTACTTAATTGTGTGTGTTGATAAATATACAACCTTTGAACAAACAACTATGATTCAATTTACAATAGGAGTTTTCTTTATAGCAATTATAACAATGCTTGCTGTATATGATAGTGTATGGTCTAGGATTAAAGCAAAAAATGGAAACTAAAGAAAGGATATAATTAAATGGAAAAATTCAATTTTTTGGAATTTATTATAAATGCCTTGTTGGCTTCTTTTGGGGGATTAGTAAGGAGATTAGCTGAAATGGAAAATAAAAAGAGTGATCCTAGAAAAATGTCATTATTTTATTATATTGTAGGTTGTGCAATATCAATGTTTGTAGGAGTTGTAATATATTTATTATGTAAAAATTTTGGAGTTAGTCAATATTTAACTGCTGGGTTGACTAGTTTAGGTGGATATATGGGTGTTCCAATCCTAGATTTATTATCAAATATAGCTGTGAAAAAAGTAAAAGATGCTGCAGGATATCAAGATGAAGTAAAATCAGAAAATAATGAAGATGAAGAAGATACTAACAAAAAGAAAACAACAACAAAGAAAACAAATAAAAAAAGTAAATAATTTAGATATGTGTATAATTTTTTATACACATATTTTTATGTAAAATAATAATATAAGGAGGAGTTATTATGATTATGTATAATTTAGAAAGTATAGCACAGAAAATAGCTACAAAAGCATCAAGTATAGCTGTTTTAGATAATTTGTTTAAAAATGAATATTTAATAGATAATGTTACAGAAGAAATATTAACAGATATTGGATTTAAATTTGTAAGTTATGATAATAGAGATAATACACCAATATATACAATGGAAAATTTAATGGCATGTTATAAAGATAATGTTTTACATTTATTTCAAATAGATTAGGAGATTATTATGGATAATGTATATGAAAAATTATTTGATGAAACAATAGAAGTAGGAGATATTATTTCTCAAAATGCTATTAATAATAAAGTATATAAAAGTTGTAATTATAAAAAAGATAGAATTATTGGGGTTTGTACAAATGTCAATAATAATGAAATTACTATATCTAATAGTGGATGTGTTGATGCAAATATCATAGGGATAGCTTGTATTGGAGACAAAGTAACTTGTTCTGATATACCTGGAAAAGGTGTAGCAATCCGATATGATCAAGATGAAACTATTTTTAATATAAGAAGTATAGGTAAAATTATTGGATTATATGACAATTATGATAAAGTAAAAATATTATTAGATATAGAATAAATAGAAAGGAGTTACTATGGGACTATTAAATAGACAAGATGCTCTAATATATAGAAGATATTTTAAAGAGATGTGTAAATTAATAGGAATATCTGTTGGATATCAATATATTGTAAAAAAAGAATTAACTATACATTCAGAGGATAATAGTACTTTTTCTATGCCAACTAGAATTGATGTAATATTTGATGAAAATCCTTCAATAGATACATTAAAAAGATATGGTTGGGTATCTGAGTTAAATGAACAACAGCCAATATTATGTCATTTTGCTTATGATACACCTAAACTACAAATTGGGTGTCGTGTTATGGTTGAAGCTACAAAAGGAACTCCAAGACCTAGAGTATTTAGTATATCTAAAATAAGTAATGATTTGGAATATCCGGATTCATATGCTTGCGCTTTAGTTCCTGTATTTGATCAATTACCTCAAAAAAATCAATATACATTAGTTAATACAGAAAAAATTAATCAAGCTGAATCAGATAGAACATCTAAAGATCAATCAGCTAAATATATTACAAATGATCATGATATTGATACTACTCCACAAGAATATATTAATTGGGAGAATCAATATAAATTCATAAATGAAGAAAATAGTCCTTATAGTGGTTAAGCTTATGTTAATATTGCAATTTCAATTTACGAATGTTAGAGATGATGAATTAAATATTATCCCAGAATTTGTAGAATGGATATCTGATCAAATATTTCAATATATAAATACTTCTATAAATAGAAAAAAAATTCAATTGAGAATAAATTATTTATATCAAGTTAAATGGATTGATTGGATCAATACTAAATATATAGATACTCAAAGTATTATGGAAGCTATATATGATTCGTTTACATATAAACAACGTAAAGATAATACCTGGATCATTGAAATAGATAATAATATAAGAATTCCTAATACATATACATCTATTGGAAAATTGATAAGATTTCTTAATTCTGGGGATATAAATTTAAAAGGAACAGGAATGTTCATAGCTGCTTCTAAACATTTTAATCATAAAAAATTAAATAATTTATGGCAAATATTTGCTATGAGAACTTTAGGAAGTATGACTAAAGTAAAAATAATAGCTGAATAGAAGGAGATATAAATGAGTGAAGATATTAATAAAAAGAGTCTAGTTGATAAAAAAATTCATGAGCAAGATGTATCTGTTTATGCTTATGATAGAGCTATTGTAGAAGACTTTAGAGCTAGATTTAAAAATACTAAAAATAATGAAATAAATCCAAATGTTCAAATTGGACCAGCTGATAGAATGTTTAATATCTTAGGTCAATTAGATGATGATAAGGTAGTATTACCTTTTATAAGTTTGCAAAGGACTGATTGGCAATTAAATTTAGATAGACAAGGATATCAAACTTTCATAGGTGAAAAAGTATTTAAAAGAGTAAATGAAAATAATCAAATTATAGAAGTTAGAGCTCAGGTTATACCTATAACAATTAATTATCAATTAAGTGTATGGTCTAAAGATCAAGTTACTAATGATGCTTTAGTTAGAGAATTTTTATTTTATTATCATTTAAGACCTTCATTACTAGTTTATGTAGGTCATGGTTTAAATATAGCTCATAAATTTAATATATATTTCAATTCAGGAATTGAAAATAATTCTGATATAGCTAATCATATTAATAGAGGAGTATATTTTAGACAAGATTTATCTTTTTATACAGATGATGCTTACTTGTGGAGAGCTAATTATCAAAATGTTGTTAAAATTGATCCTAATATTAATTTTTATTATGATGATTTAAGTAAATTTAATGTATCATATAAAGATTTAATAGAGGAAGAAAATAATCCTAATTTAAATTAAATAAATATATAAATGAAGAAGATTAACTATTGTTAAGATTCTTCTTCATTTTCTTGTAAAATAATATTAGAGGTGAACGTAATGAAAATTAAAAAAGTAATTAATATTTCTGATAGAGTATTAACTATTGATAATATAAAATTAAAACCTAAAGAAGATCATATTTGGAGAGAAGATTTTTTTACTGAAAGATTAATAACAAGATTAAGAATTTTAGAAAATTTAAAATTTGTTAGAGTTTTTGATTATGATGAAGACGATACTGGTTATTATTCATATATACTTAAAGAATCAGAATTTAAAATTAATTTAGTACAAGATACAAGTAATGTTCAAGATAATACTACTACATCTACTGAAGCTCAATTGACAGAAAACACAACAGAAGAAGACTCAAAATCTACAAAGAAATCTACAAAGAAAACAAATAAAGGAGATAAATAATAATGAAAAAATCTATAAAGAAAGAAGCTTATGAATTACATCCTATTTTAAATCCAAAATTATGGTTTAATAATAAATTAAAACCTGAAGTAGCTGAAAAATTAAATGATATTTCTAAAGAGTTTCTTGATTTTATTGAATTACCAATTAATTTAGTTGATATTGACATTATAGGATCTAATGCATCTTATAATTATAATAGTCAAAGTGATATTGATTTACATTTTGTTGTAAATAATGAGTTAAGTTATATAGATGAAACTATTTTACAGCAATTATATGATTCTAAAAAATCATCATTCAATAGAAATTTTGATATAGATATTTATGGTATTCCTGTAGAATTATATATAGAAGATGTTAATGCTGGTAATGCTACTAATGGTAGATATAGTATTTTAAAAAATACATGGATTCAAAAACCTAAACCAGTTGAATATGATATTCCAGATATTTCTGAAGAATTAGATGCAACATTAGCTAAATGTAATGAAATGTTAAATAGTAATGATATGGAAGCTGTTCAAAAATATATTAATGAGTTATACATGAATAGAAAAGTTGGATTAGCTGAAGAAGGAGAAATGAGTTTAGGTAATTTAATTTTTAAAGCTTTAAGAAATCAAGATATGCTTCAAAAATTAAAGGATCATTATTTTGATTTAAAAGGTAAAAGTTTAAGTTTAGAAGAATCTAAAAGAAAAGTTGTTACTAAATTAGAAAGTGCTATGCAAGAGTTTTTAAAAGATATAAAAAGTTTATAAAAACCCGTTACATTTTTTAAATTTTATAATATAATAGGAATCAGTTAAAGGAGGATAATAAATTTATATGGATCAAAGTAAAAAAGAATTAAAATCTATAATTAAATCGCTTTTAAATACAAAATCTCAAGAAGATTTAAATAAAATAATTGATAAAATTTGTAATATAAAAAATATTAATAAAGATGTATGTTATGCTTGTCAAAAAATTAATAAAGGTAAAGATGTTCTATCTAATAAAATAGATGATATTAATGATATATGTACTGAATATATAGTAGAAAGTTATTTGAAAGAAGCTGATGAAGGTTCTTATGTTATTGGATTATCAAAAAATTCAAATACTGATATAGCAAATGGTTATAATGATTATGATTGTTATATAAAAGATATCATTGAAAATGGTGAATATTTAGTTGATCCAAATAAATTAGGTTATATAACAACTACTAATATAAATGAAGCTAAAATATTTACAGATAAACAAAAAGCTGATAGTTATGTTAAAACTTTAAAAAATGAAACTGACTGGAAAACTATAAGTACTATATCATATACTAAAAAAGAAGAAGCATTATCATCATCTGATATTTTTGCAAATTTATCTCAAATTCAAAAAACGATTCAACAAAAAACAGGCTGTACTGTAACAATTGAATCTGATAAAAATACAATAACTATTGTTATAAGCGGAGATAGTAATAACTTAATGAATGCAATGACATATGGAGATGAAATCAGAAAATATTTTGAAGATTTAAATAATGAAGTAACTTTTGAAACACAAAATAATAAATTCATATATACAATAAAATCTAATTAAAGGAGGTAATTTAAATTGAAAAGAGAATTAACACATAAAGCTCTAGCACAGGCTATGAATAAAAGAAATAAAATAGAAGAAGATAATAGCCTTTTTGATGAATATAAAGATAAAGTTGATTATACTTATATAATTAAAGGATTAGCTCCTTATAAATTAAATGCAACTAAAGCTGATAGTATTTGGCATGATGAGAAAGGAGATCTTTCTTGGGATCAAGAAACTGATGCAATTGAAGAATTTGAAAAAGAAGTTGAAGATTTATTAAAAGATGAAGCATATTTAAAGGATAGTTTTGAAGAAGAAGGATTAGATAAAGTTTATCCTAAGCTTGATGCTATTGATGAATATGTTGAAATAACTTTTGGTATTACTACTATAAAAGATAAAAATGTTGCAATAGAAGAAATAATTGCTGATATAAAAGAATATATGAAAAATATAGATAGTAATATAGATGGAGTTATTGTTTCAGGAGTTAGTGGAAATGAAGATCCTAGTTATGATACAGAACCAATGTATGTAACTTTAAAAATAAATGGAGAAATAAAAACAGAAATATTAAAAAGTGAAGATAAAACTAAAATAGAAAATTTTGTAAATTTTCTAAATGAAAATAAAATTACAGAATCAGTTGAAGATAATACTAATATAATACAACAATATTGTGATGCTAATAATTTAGTTATGCAAACACAAAAATTAGATGATGGTAAAGGTGAATTATATACTTATGATGGTACTGATAGTTATTTCTTAGGAAATATTGTATATGATGAAAATAATAATGCATGGGAATATACTTTAACAATATATCCAGAAAAAATAGAAGAACCAATAGAAATTGATGCACCTGAAGCTGAATTTAATAATTATGAAGAAATAAATCCTGAAAAAATTGAAATAGATAAAATATTAGTTAATGAGGGAAAAGTTACTTTTAAAAAAGAGAATGATATAAAAACAATTTCTTTAAATGATGATGGTATCGTAGAATATTATGAAAATAAACAATGTATTACAAATAAACCTTTTTCAAAATCAAATTTACAAAAAGAATACAAACAATTAATAGAAGAAGGATATAAAATTGTTAAAGAAGTTGAAGATATAAATAATGTACCTGATAATAATGATTTAGAACAAACTAAACAGAATTTAGAACAAGGTATTGAAAAAGTAGATCAGCTTCAAGATTTAAAAGATGAATTGATTGATAAAGTTGATACTTTAGTAAATGAATCTGAAGATAGAACTAAATTTCCAAGTTCAGATTTTACTAAAAAACCTTTTAGTTTAGATGATTTAAAAAATTTAGATTTAGAACATAATTTAAATCAAGAACAAATAGATTGGATAGATAAAACATATGGTTCTTTAGATGATGTTACATTAGCTTTAAGAGATGTATTTGCTTTATTATCATTTATTGAAGGATCTGAACCTATAATAAGTTTAGATGATTATTTAAATAATATTAATGATTAAATATAGGAGGTTTATAAATAATGAAAAAATATTATAATCTTAATGAAGGTTATTTATCTAAATTAGATGACAATAATGAAACTCTTATATCTGCTGTAGATGTTGATAATATAGATAAATATTCAAAAATTGAAAAAGATGATAAACAATCTTTTGAAGATTTTAAAACACAATATAAAGGTGTTATTGATATGAAATGTACACAAGATTATGGTAATTGTGAAGATAAAGATCTTTGGGAAGATTGTGCAAAAGAATTATTTTTAACATCAAAAAATTATCTATTACAAGGAGATGAATATAAAGCTTCTGATTTAGAAAAAAAGACAGAAAATAAACAATTGACTGAATCAAATGATATAAATGTAGGTGATGAATATATAAATGATTACGGAGCTAAAATAACAATACTTGAACCTACCAAAGATGGTGAATATCAATTTAAAGTGACAAATACTAAAACAGGAGTTGAAGGAGATGTTTTAGCAACAAGAAGCATGAAACATGTTTTAGATATGAATGGTTATAAAAAAGTTGAAAGTAAAAATTCTTCTGATAGATATCAATTAAGAAAATTTCCTAGTGAACAAGAATATAAAGGTGAATGGGGAGCATATGATACAAAAGAAGATAAATTTGTTCAAAAAGGTTCTAGATATGTAATGAAAGCTGCTATAATAGATCTTAATAGAAAAGATTCAAAAACTGAATCTAAAATAAATGATATTATAGCTAATAAGGGTATATTAAATGAAATTAAAACATTTAATGATAAAACAATAAGGGATTCATTTTTAAATATGTGTGAATTAGAACAAATATCTATAAGAAATCAAATACAAGTATTGCAAGAATGTAGAAGATTAATAGGTAAAGAGCCTTTAACAGAATCTGAAGATAAAGAATATACTAATCGAAATATAAGAACAGCTATTAAAAAAGTATTAGATAAAGATCATAATATATTTACTGATGATTCTATTTATGATGTAGTAGAAGTTTTAACAGGAATTTCAGATATAGATAAAATGCCTAAGGAACTTTTAAATCGAATTAGAAATATAGTAGAAAAAGATCGTTATAGAAAAGTTAAAAAAGAAGATAAAAATGATAGAAAAGAATTTAATTATATGTTATTAGATCGTTTAAGAGATGATTGTGAATATTTTTTAAATTACGGAAATGGATATGAACCTAATCTATGGGCAGGAGATATAGATAGTCAAATTTCTAAAATGAAAAAATTATATAATTCATTTGCTGATGATGAAAAACCTGAATGGATAACAATAGAAGATATAAATAATTATGAAAAGAAAATGAAAGAATTAAAAACAAATAAACAAAAGAAAACAGAAGGTACAGCACAAAAACGTATAGCTAGATATGGAGAATTTGATAATGGTTATGTTTTACATAATGATTGGAAAGAAATGTCAGATGAAGAAGCTGAAGAATTGGCAAAACAAGCTTCTATTAAAGATCCAACAGATGTTTATTATGTGCAGTATGATGATATAATGAATCCATCAAATGATATAAGATGGTATAAAGGTAAGTCTTATACAGTAGATGAAATTATTGAAATTAGAAAAAAAGAAAAATATGCTTTATATAAAAAGATGATGCAAGCTGAATTAGAAGAACAATGTAAAAGATTCAAAGATCTAACTTCATTAACAGAAGATCAATATGAAAACGAGAGAAGAAAAGGAAGACCTAATATAAATAAAATAGCTAAAGCCGAGTTCTATGATAATCAAGATTGGTACATTCAACATATAAAAGATTATAAAGATGAAAAAGATTTTATAGAAAAAGAAAAAGCTGAAATTGCATCTGAATATAATTTAACTGAAATAAGATCTGAATTGGTATGTAAACAAATATATCAATTAGCTAAAGAAAATGATTTAATCTAATTATTTAAAAGGATAATATTTCAAGTATTATCCTTTTTTAATTGTAAAATATTATTGAAATATAAATCTAAAGGGGAATGAGATGATATGAAAAGTGATGCTTTATTAGAAGCTACAATATTAGCTTTACAAGGTAAATTATTAAAAGAAGGTAATCCATCTAATTTAAAAAAATTTAAAAATAAAGATAAAAATATTCATTATGAACCATTAGAAGGTGATTATGAACATATTCCTTTTGATTATAAATTATCAGGTAATGATTATCAAGGAACTATTCAAGATAAAAAAGGAAATCAATATAAAGTATTAGCTCAAGTACAAGAAAAAGATACAGGATCTATTGCAGGTGGTACTTATAATTTTTATGTTACTATATTATATAATAATCATGAAATCAGTTTAAACGATTATACTGCTTTGTTTTCTAAAAATGAAGGTCCAGGAAGTAACTTACTTAGTGATATTGAAGAAGGTATATATTTAGAGGATTATTTACAAAAATATATTAAATATATAAATAATGTTTCAAATATTGAAGATTGGATAAAAATGAAAAAAGATAACGGTGAATCTATATCAACTTATCGTTATTCTAGTCAATGGGTTGAAGAAAATGTAATAAATGAAAATAATGATTATGATGCAAGAACTTCTTTAGATAAAAAAATAGATAAGAAAAATGAAAATATTTTTGTTAGTATTTGGGGAGATGCTAATGTTTATATTAATGATTCTTCTATTAAATTAGCTGAAGATTATAATATGACTAGATATTTATATACAGTGGGTAAAGGTAGCGATAAATATAGAGCTTCTAATGAATCTATAACTGTACCTAAAGGAACTGAAATTGTAGTTTCAGATTCTACAAAAGAAAATATTTATAAACAAATAGATTCTAGTAAATATAATGTAGATATTAATTTAAATGAATTATCTGATATAATATTTACTTTAGGTCCTATGTATAGTTTTTTCAAATATGATAAAAATAAATTAAAAGTTGTATATAAGGATTTTAAATTTGAAACTATAAATGTAAGATATTATCCTAGAATTCAAATAAATAAAAATAATAAATTAAATGAATTAATGTCTCAAGCAAAAATTGATTTAGAAGATGCTCCTAAAAGAGTTTATAATATTTATAAAGAAATTCAATCAAGAATAGATGGAATGAAAGAAGCTAAAGTTGAAATAGTTTATGATAGAAATGAATTAAGAGCTCGTGGTGATGATGGAATACATGGAGAAGCATGGGTTCAATTTCCTAAAGATTTAAGAAAATATGGTAAAGTTTATAAAGTAGATCAATTAATTTGGAATGGAAAAAATTATAGAGCTAAAGGTAATATAGAAGAAATTCAACAATAAATAAAATAGTAGGTAAGTTAATTACCTACTATTTTTATGCTTTTTACATATTTTAAAAACTGTCTTATGTAAAATATTAATGAATGATAAAAAAAATAATCTATTTGTAAAATATTAATATATTGAAAGAAGGATGAGGTATCAATATGGGAAAAGCAATGATTATAGAAGCTCAAGATTCTAATACTGTATATGAAGAAGGAAAAAGCAAAGGTATATTAGGTAAATTAAAAGGTATATTTGCTGATTTTAAACATGGTACTAGAAATGCTGATAGATTATACAGTGAAGAACTTTGGGATAATAGAGTTTTTAATAATGAAGATGTTATGGAAGCATTAGAAACAAAAACATTGTTTGGAGAATTAGATCATCCAGATGGTGATAGATGTGAAACAAAAGCACAAAATGCTGCTATAACTATAACAAAATTAGAAAAAAGACCTGAAGAAGGTGTTATTTATGGTGAAGCAGAAATATTAGATACACCAACAGGAAAAATAGTTAAAGCTTTAGCTGATAGTGGAGCTAAATTAGGAATTAGTTCTCGTGGTATAGGAGAAGAAATATATGAGAATGGTCAAAATATTATAGATCCTGAAACCTATGATTTTATAACATTTGATGTTGTAGTAACTCCTGCAAATAAAAAAGCTAGAGTTAGTTTAGCAGAAAGCAAACAAATCAATAAATTAAACGAAAGTTTTGAAAGAGCTATAAATGAAAGTGATACTAAAAATCAATTAAATCAAATTAAAGAAGCTGTTGATAATACAAATAATATTAATAAATCTAATTTGTTAAATTTAATTGAAACTAAAAAATTATCTTTAAGCTCTAATAAAGAAAATAAATTATTAGAATCTAATAAACAATTAGCTTTTAACTTATTAAAAGAAAAATATATTGAAAATAAAAATGAATTAAAAGAAAGTATTACTGCATCTAATAATTTAGGAGAAGAAAATAAAAAATTAATTGAAGAATTAGATTATTATAAAAATTCTAAAGAAGATTTAAAAACTAAATTAAAAGAAAGTATTTCTTCAAAAAATGAATTAAATGCAATAGTTGAAAATTTACAAAATGAAACTCAATCACAAAAAGCTTTATTAGAAGAAAGCAATAAAAAAATTCAAAGATTACAAACAAAAACTAAAATTTTAGAAAAACAAAAATCTAATATTATTAATAAAAAAGTAGAAGATTTACAAAGTAGATTAAATGCAGAATTATCAAAAAACGAATCATTGGCGAAATCTAATGCAGAATTATCAAAAAATTTAGAGGACTACAGTAAAATAATATTAGAGAACAAACAATTAACAGAACAATTAAATAATTTAAATAAAAATAAGTTAATTGAAAGTAAAAAAATAGAACAAGAAAAATCATTACAAGAAAATAAAATTAAAGAGTTACAACAAAAAATTACATTATTAGAACAACAAGCTAAAAAGACAGAAAATATAGAAGATAGATTTTCTAAATTAGCTTTTGATCCAATAGGAAATATTAAAGTAGTAGCTGAAAACTTTAAACGTAATGATTTATCTCAAGAAGATATTGATTTATATAATGCTTTAACAAATAAATAATTAACATCTAAAAAATATTTGATGTATTAAATTATATATTTTAGTTAAATAAGATATGTTTAACAAGGTAAGGAGATATACCTAAAATTAATCTCAAAAATTTATATTAAAAAATTAAAAATTAAAATATTGAAATTTAGAGGAGGAATTTATAATGCCAGGAATGACAAAAGAGTCTTTAAGAAGACAAGTTGAATCAAGTCCTGTTATAGCTAAATATGCAAAAAGAATTGGTTTACTAGAAGCAGCTAGAAAAGAAGTTGGAGCTAGACCAATGAGCACATTTGAAAAATACTATGCAGGTCAATTATTTGAAAATATCCAAAAAGGAAATTTATTTGAAGGTTATACACAACCTACAAACGTTGGAAACTTCAAAAGAGATGCTTTCAACATTACATCTCTTGCAATTCAAAATACAATATTACCAGAAATAGTTTCTGTACAACCAATGAGTACAGCAGCTCAATTAATTCCATTATTAGAATTAAGATATGGAACAAACAAAGGTGAAACAGCTCAAGGTGATCTAGTATTAGATTCAACAGGAGCTGGTAAAACAGATAAATTCTATGATAGCAAAGTTGTAAATAAAGCACCATTTGCTAATGGATCAAAAACATATTTAGCAGCTTTCACACCAATTGACGCAGGAAGTGTTGTAGTTGTAAAAGCTGATGGAACAACTATTACAGATGAAGGAGATGGAACATTATCAGATGGTGGTACAGTAAATTATGCAACTGGTGAAGTTACATTAAATGCTGCTGTATCTGATGAAGCAACAACAATCTCTTATACATATAATAATTCAGTAGTTCCAAACTATTTATATCCAGAATTAGATGGACATAATCAACAACAAGTTGGAGATGTTACATTAGGAATTAACCCAGTTCTTATTGAAGCTGAAGAACATAAAATCAGAGCTGTATATGCATTAACAGCAGCATACAGAATCAATAAAGAATATGGTGTAAATATGCCATTAGAATTTGAAAAACAAGTTGCTAATGAAATGAACAAAGAGAGAGAAAGATATGTAATGTCAGATATCTTCACTCAAGCAGCTGGTGGAAATGCTATCGTATGGTCAGCAACACCAAGACCAGGTGTATCAGATGCTGAACATATTGAAGGATTACCAATCGCTATCAATTTAGCAGCAGCTGAAATTTATAATAGAACAGGTGGTAACTTAACACCTAACTTCGTAGTAGCTGGAGCAAACGTTGTAGCATATCTTGCTAAAACTAAAAACTTCCAAGCAAACGAAGCACCAAAAAACGGTGGATCTTTCTTAGCTGGAACTTTAGGAACACTTAAAGTATATCAAACACCAGCTATAGGAACAAACGACTTCTTCCTAGGAGCAATCGGAAATGAATTCTGGCAAGCAGGATATGTAGTTGGTGATTATATGCCAATCACATACACAACACCAGTAACATTAGCTGATTATACAACTCAACAAGGTTGGGTATCAATCTATGGTAAGAAAATGGTTAATGCTAACCTATATATCAGAGGAAGAGTTACTGTTTAAGATAATCTTTTCACTTCCTATTAATTATATATTAGAGATGCAGAAATGCATCTCTTTTTAATTTGTTTAATATTTCAACAAGGTTGGGTATTGATATTTTGTAATAAATGAGATATAATATAATTATATCGGAGGTAAATTATGAAATATAAATGTGATTGGTGTCAAAAAGAATTTGAGATGACAATAAATCAAATAAAAAATTATAAAAAAGATCCAAATAAAAAATATTTTTGTTGCTTATCTTGTTCTGGAAAATATTATGCAAAAAAATCACATGAAGGTAAATCTATTGAAGAAGAACAAAAAAGAAGAGAAAAAATAAGTAAAACTTTGAAAACTAAAGAAATATATTTATCAGAAGAACAAAAAAGAAAAAGAACTGAGAAATTAAATAATTATTGGAAATATTTAGATAAAGAAGCTAGAAGTATTAGAAATAAGAAAAATGCTATTAAATCTAAACAAACTAAATTAAAAAAATATGGAAATGAAAATTACAATAATTCTAAACAAATAGCAATTACTTATAAGAAAAATAATACAATAAATAATCCAGCTTATAATTGGAGTCATATTACACCAGAACATTTAAATATAATTAGAAATAAAGAGTTATTTAAACAATTTATATTAAATATACCTTTAGAAGATAGATGTATATATACTATCGCAAAAAAATTAAATATCAGTAGATCTTATTGCAGTACTTTAATAAATGAATATAATTTATATAATGATTCTGAAATTAAAATACATCGTAATTTGTCTCAACCACAAATTGAACTTCAAGAATATATCAAATCAATTTATAAAGGTGAAATTATAATAAATACGAAAAAGATAATAACTCCTTATGAATTAGATATTTATATTCCTGAAAAACAATTAGCTATAGAATTTAATGGTAATTATTATCATACTACAAATAATATAGATAAAAAAGCTCACTATAATAAATCAAAATTATGTGAAGAAAAAGGAATAAGATTAATTCATATATTTGAATATGAATGGGATGATGAAAGACAAAGGCCCATACTTGAAAATATAATTAAAAGTGCTTTAGGAATTAATAAAACTATATATGCTCGTAAATTAAATATTATCGTAAAAGAATCCAAAGAAATGAAAGAATTTTTTAATAAAAATAATATTCAAGGATTTAGAGGAGGAAAATTTGCAATATGCTTAATTGATAAAATTACAAAAGAAGTATATATGTCATATTTATTTGGAGATGCCTTTTTTGGTAAAGGTAAATATGAATATGAAGTTATAAGAGGAGCTACGAAGTTAGGATATAATGTAGTTGGTGGAGCTTCTAAAATTTGGAAATATTTTATAAAAACATATAAACCAGAATCATGTGTATATTATATAGATTATAATTATTTTAATGGTAACTCTCTTAAAAATTTAGCTAATATGAAATATATAAAAACTCAATTTAGTTTTAAAAATTATTTTGTTAATAATGGTAAAGTTAAAAATAGAGATCCAATGCATCATAAAGAAATTAAACAATTACAAGAACAAGGTTTAGTATATCCTATATATAATGCAGGAACTAAAGTATATGTATGGGAAAATAAGTAAAATATTAATAAGATAATAACTAAAGGAGGAATAATAATAATGACTGAAAAAGAGAAATTGACAGAATCTTTAATCAATTTATTAAATGAAAGTTATGTATATGATAATTATGAACAAAATTATTTTGATAATAAAACAGGTAATATTATTGAAATTGTTTATCCTGGAGATAGTGAACCATATTTAAATGGATGGAGAAATTCTGAAACTTATGAAGGACCTTATATAAAAGATAAAAATAATTTAACTGAAGATGAATTATGGACAGTTGGTTGGGTAGGATATATCCGAAACATAAAAGAAGGACCTTTTAAATCATTTGACGATATGAAGATTAAATGTTTAAATGATGACGAAACTAAAGAATATAAATTACCTGAAATACCTAAAAATATACAAAAAGAATTTTTAGAAAAAGTTAATAAATGGATCAAAAAAAATAAATAATAGAGGCAGGTAAATTATGAAAATTTTATTTGTTGGAGATATACATACTCATGATTATATATTAGATGATATAAAAAGATTAGATAAAAAATATAAATTTAATAAAATAGTATTATTTGGAGATTATGTTGATGATTGGTTAAGTAGTGGATATGATTCAATTGAAACATTAAATAAAATAATAGAATTAAAAAATAGTAATAATAAATATACTTTATTATTAGGTAATCATGAATTAAGTTATTTAGGATTTCCTTGTTCAGGGCATCAATATGGTCAAGAAAAAGAAATAGAAAATATATTATTAAAAAATATTGATTTATTTGACTTTTATACATCAGTTCAATGTGGAGATAAAAAATATTATTGTTCTCATGCAGGATTTACTAATGAATATTTAGAAAATGTATTTAATCAAAATGATTATGATGATATTAATTATGAAGAACATTTACAAAAGATAAATAAAAATAAGCTAAATAATTTATTTTTAGCCTCACTTTGTTCTTATATGAGAGGTGGTAGTAATAATTGTAGTTCATTTTTATGGGCTGATAGAAAAGAGCATTTATATTTTAATGAAAATGAAGAACCTATAATACCTTATCAAATTATAGGACATACACCTGTAACTCATATAGATTTAAATAATAATTTTATATTTATAGATACTCATTCCACTTATAGAGATGGAACACCTTTTGGAGATAAATCATATTTAGGATGGATCAATAATAAATTTGTAATATTAAATTAATCAAATAATCGTATAAGTTTAAAAGATAAGTAAGTTAATTACTTATCTTTTTTATTATTTACTTGTTATAATTAATATAAAATAATGAATATAATTTTTTTAAAAAACCGTTACATTTTTTAAATTTTATAATATAATAATAT
>ERZ780121.11-NODE-11-length-60860-cov-13.0478_pt1 | contig 60860 bp, 49 predicted proteins | sample MGYA00511171_ERZ780121 | MGnify/ENA primary metagenome ERZ780121 (study PRJEB29588, sample SAMEA2161876) | human gut metagenome | biome: human gut; feature: human-associated habitat; material: faeces | place: Denmark | collected 2008/2010 ... | reverse complement strand
CCAAGCTGAAGCACCTCTATCCTATATTGAACTTTTAAGTGTTACAAAGTACTAGACATATCGAAGTTAAGTCTTTGACAAATCTATTTTTATCGAAGTTTATTCTGACGTATTTTGATTTTTATCGATGTTTTCGTATCTTACATAAGATGGTTTCGTTCACAACGGTAGCGATGTTATTTCATGTTCAAAGGCAAACCTTGCCGGCTGGCCAATATGTGACGGACGAGGATATGAGGTACGTCGTGGATTGCATTCGGGAGGCGATTGTTAAGTAGGGTAGGAGCTGTTTGGCTTGGCACCTTAGTGCTTGGCTTGAGCTACGCATGTGCTCCTTTCATTTAGCTAGCTCACGCTTAGGCTTTCGGCTTTAGGCATGGGCGCTTAACTTCGCCCCGTCAGGCAGAGTGGGAAGCCTCTCGATGTACCGTGGTGTCATGCGTCCATATCCTCACCCACGATCAACGGAAGCCCTTGAAGGCTTCGCCGCTTATCGCGGCTGTCAGGCCGGGTGTAACTATGCGGAGGCGTTCGAGGTTATACTAAGAAGGCAGTGAGTGTCAAGTGTGAGTTGTGATTTCGTTGAGATAGAGCATGTTTTTTGCGCTAATAACCATTAATGCACTTTGGAATATCTTTGAAAAAGATTATCTTTGTGAAAGATATTTAAAACTGTATGTTATTCAAGAAGTTTATTGACAGAAAGTCTGATGTTGTGAGGCTAGGGGAGGCATTGAAGAGGCCTGACAGCCAATTCATCGTGGTTTATGGGCGGAGACGAATCGGAAAGTCTTCACTCATAAAAAACGTGATGGACTTAGGCAGGGATTTCTACTTCTTGAGTGATCAGACTTCGGAGCAGAATCAGCGGGTCTTGTTCTCTCGCATAGTGTCCGGGAGTGTGGATGGCTTCGACAAGGTGGTTTATCCTGACTGGGAGACATTATTCCGGGCACTCAACAACCAACTGAAGTCAAGGGTGACAGTCTGCCTCGATGAGTTCCCCTACATGGTCAAAAGTTGTCCTTCATTGCCATCTGTCCTTCAGAAGCTGCTTAATTTCCATATCTTCAAGTTTAATCTTATCTTGTGTGGCTCATCACAGCAAATGATGTACAGTTGCGTCATGGACAAGAAGTCTCCGTTGTACGGACTTGCTGATGAGATCATAAAGCTCTCCCCGATTCCTGCGAAATTTGTCCCAGAAGCACTGAATTGTGATGCAGTACATGCTGTAAAGGAATATTCCGTCTGGGGAGGAATCCCCAGATATTGGGAACTGCGGAATGACTATCCTGATTGTGAGACGGCGATAAGAAAATTGCTTCTGGACACCCAAGGGATTCTGTTGGAGGAGCCGCAAAGGTTGCTTCGGGATGACATGCGTGACATAGTCCAGTCCATGACTTTGCTATCTATAATCGGAGACGGCGCCAACAAACTGTCCGAGATAGCGTCCCGGGCCGGCAAGCCTGCAAGCGAAATTACAGAGCCACTTAAGAAACTTAGGGATTTAGGCTATGTGCGTCGGGAGATTCCATATGGCGAGAACGAGAAGAATAGCAAGAAGGGGCTTTACTTCATCACGGATCCTTTGTTCCGGTTTCACTTTAGATTTGTCTCCCCGTATGCCTCGTTACTGGAGGTTGGAGCGGAAGAGACTGTTATGTCAATGGTAAAAAAGCAGTTTTCATCCTTTACCAGTGAGTGTTGGGAGTTGATGTGCCGGAAGTATGTGAGTGGAAGGGGCATCGATGGAGTCATTTACAACAAGGCTTCCCGCTGGTGGGGAAAGATATTCACAGACAATGACAAAGATGGGCGAATGGTTGAGCTTGATGTCGTCGCTGAATCATTGGATAGAAAGCACATCCTTGTCGGTGAGTGCAAATGGACCGGAAATGAGGATGCCGCCGCTCTGACCGCCAGACTTCAGGCAATAATTCCTCACCTTCCGTTTCTGAAGAAGGCGCAGGCCGTACATGTGGTCCTGTTCACCAAAGTGCCGCCTAAGAATGCTGGGGCGGCCAGAGTGTTCCTTCCGGAAGATGTCTTGAAATAACCTTTGTTTGAACCGAGACCTTTTTTGTATCTTTGTGGTGTTGATGATTGATTAGGAGAAGTGATTATGCTTATAGATTCCACTTTGTTAGACAACCTGACCGAGGAGGCGAGGCGGTCGCCGAGGTTGAGGATGAATTATGATCTGCGGAACTCTTCGGGGGATGGGTCGCAGAGGATGTTGAACGCTATGGAGCCGGGAACGTTGATTCCGGTGCACCGGCACACGAAGTCGTCGGAGACGGTGGTGGTGATCAGGGGGGCGATACGGCAGAATTTCTATGACGATGGCGGGAACGTGACCGAGTCCGTCATCTACAGGGCGGGGGCGCCGGTCCCGATCTGCGTTGTCCCTATCAATGCCTGGCACAATTCTGAATCACTGGAGACAGGGACCATCATATTCGAAGCCAAGGACGGAGCGTACGAACCGCTTGGAGATGAGGACATATTGAAAAGATAATGCGGCATGCCGCCGTGTACATAAGGCTATGTCCGGAAGTAGCGGCGACAGCTCAGACAGGATTACTCAGAACAATTGAATATGTGGCCTTTCACGAGAAAACGCACCCTTGGCGACATCGGAATATTCAATGGCCTCACTGACTGTCACTCCCACATTCTTCCGGGGGTGGATGACGGGGTGAGGACGATGGAGGAGTCTCTGGCGATTCTGGACCGCTACGAAAGATTGGGGATGAAGACCGTTTGGTTGACTCCGCACATCATGGAGGATGTCCCCAACAAGACGGCTGACCTGAAAGAACGCTTCAACCTCCTCTGCCAGAATTACAAAGGAGGATTGCGCCTTCACCTTGGGGCGGAGAATATGATAGACAACCTCTTCGAGGAGCGTCTCGCGGCAGGGGATCTGCTGACAATGGGGGAGGGACACGATCATCTTTTGGTGGAGACCTCCTATTTCACGCCGCCTTACGGATTCTATGACACACTCGAGACCATAAAGTCCAAAGGTATGTACCCGATTATAGCCCACCCGGAAAGGTACATCTACATGTCGGAAGATGACTATGCCCGCCTCCGGTCCATGGGGGTTCTCTTCCAGCTGAATCTGTTCTCTCTTGCCGGCCTGTATGGACGGCGGGCAAAGAAAGTGGCCGAGTTGCTGCTGAAAAAAGGTTATTATGATTTCACTGGAACCGACATCCACACGATCCGCATCCTTGACGGCTGTCTGGAGGCTCCGATAACGCCAAAAACATTGAACGGTTTTAAAGATTTGTGATGAAATCGCAAAATGTGTTAAAGTTTGAAAGAAATTTTTGAATATTTGAGATTTTTCGTAACTTGTAGCCGAAATAACACAAAAACTGTAAACCGCTACGAGTTATGTCAGAGAAGAAACTTCTATTGGGTGACGAGGCCTTGGCCCTGGGAGCGTTGCATGCCGGACTATCCGGCGTGTATGCCTATCCCGGCACGCCTTCGACTGAAATAACTGAATATATCCAGTCCCACCCTCTCACAAAAGAGCGCGGAATCCATTGCGACTGGTCTTCCAACGAGAAGACGGCGATGGAGTCCGCGCTTGGCGTTTCATATTCGGGAAAACGAGCCCTTGTGTGCATGAAGCACGTCGGCATGAATGTCTGCGCCGACGCTTTCGTCAATTCGGCTGTCACCGGGGCCAACGGTGGCCTTGTGGTCGTGGCTTGCGATGACCCGTCCCAGCATTCCTCTCAGAATGAGCAGGATTCCAGATTCTACGCAGACTTCGCCATGATGCCGTGCTTCGAGCCTTCGAACCAACAGGAGGCCTACGACATGGTGCGCGAGGCGTTCGACTATTCCGAGGCCAATCATATTCCTGTGCTCATGCGCCTTACAACCCGCATGGCGCATTCCAGGGCTGTCGTTGAGGCGGGGGAGATCCGCCGCGAGAACGAGGTTCATTTCCCGGACGAGCTTCACGAGAAGAACTGGGTGACCCTGCCGGTCAACGCCAGGAAGCGTATCTGTCAGCTGGCTGACGATGTGTTGTCATTCGAGAACGATTCCGTGGCCTCTTCGGACAATAGTTATGTCGAGGGGCACAACCACAGGATGGGAATCATCGCCTGCGGAATCGCCTGGAACTATCTGATGGAGAGCTTCCCTGACGGATGCCCGTATCCGACTTTGAAGGTGACCCGCTATCCGTTCCCTAAGGCTTTGGCAAGGGAGATGGCAGCCACGTGCGACGCCATCCTTGTGCTTGAGGAGGGACAGCCTCTCATCGAGGAGAAGCTGCGCGGCATCCTTTACGATCCGGAGGACAGAAGGTGGACGAAGATCCAAGGCCGTCTTGACGGCACTCTTCCAAGGACCGGCGAACTCACACCTGACTGCGTGCGCGTCGCCCTTGGCCTGCCGCCGATGGAGACATATTCAAAATCAGAGGTAGCTGTCCCTCGTCCGCCGGCGCTTTGCCAGGGATGCGGCCACAGGGATTTCTACACCGCGCTTAATGTGGTGCTTAAGGAATATGCCCCTACGGCACGTGTGTTCAGTGACATAGGTTGCTACACTCTTGGATATATGCCGCCTTTCAACTCGTTCCAGACCTGCGTCGAGATGGGTGCTTCCATCACTATGGCGCTTGGTGCCGCCAATTCCGGTGTGTGGCCTGCCGTGGCGGTGATCGGAGACTCCACATTCACCCACAGCGGGATGACCGGCCTTCTGGACTGCGTCAACGCCGGGGCGAGCGTCACGATCTGCATCTCGGACAACCTGACGACCGGAATGACCGGAGGTCAGGACTCCGCCGGAACGGGAAAACTGGAGGAGATCTGCAAGGGACTCGGAGTCGAGCCGGAGCACATTAGGACAATCATTCCTCTTCCTAAGAATTATCCGGATATGGAGAAGGTGATCGACGAGGAACTCAACTACAGCGGCGTGTCAGTAATCATCTGTCGCCGTGAATGCATTCAGACAGCTAAACGCCACGCGGCTGCCAACAAAAAAGCGTAATCGATATGGCAAAGAAAGACATTATATTATCTGGTGTCGGGGGACAGGGGATTCTCTCGATAGCAACGGTGATCGGTTGGGCGGCGCTTGACCAAAACCTTCATCTGAAACAGGCCGAGGTGCACGGAATGAGCCAGAGAGGCGGAGATGTGCAGAGTAACCTGCGCATCAGCACCGAGAGAATCTGGAGCGACCTGATCCCGAAAGGGGAGTGCGACCTCATCCTTTCGCTGGAGCCGATGGAGGCCCTCCGCTACCTGCCTTGGCTCTCAAAGGGCGGCTGGATAGTGACAAACTCCACCCCGTTTGTGAATATTCCGAATTACCCTCCTGTCGAGGAGATCACCGCCGAGCTTCAGAAAATCGGCAATGTCATAACATTGGACTGTGATGAGATCGCGAAACAGACGGGCTCTCCACGCAGCGCTAATATGGTCCTGCTGGGCGCTTCCGCCGCAGTTTTGGAGATCCTTGATCCTGAGAAACTCCGTGAGGGAATCACCAACGTATTCTCCCGCAAGGGCGGGAAGATAGTTGAAATGAATATAGCGGCCTTCAACGCCGGACTGGAGGTCTCCAAAAACTTCTCGAAATGAAACCGGTCTCCAGACAATCCATAGACGAAGTCCTGCGAAGACTTGACATAGCGGACATCGGCCGGACCACAATCCGCCAGTGTGTCAACGTCTCCCACGAACTGGAGAAGCTGTCCGGAGAGAAGTTCGTGCATCTTGAGTTCGGTATTCCCGGCCTGAACGCTTGCCAGATAGGAATCGACGCTCAGAAAAAGGCGTTGGATTCCGGAGAGGCTTCGGTCTATCCTCCCGTCTGCGGAATCCCTGAGCTGAAGGAGAACGGCTCGCGCTTCATCAAGGCCTTTGTCGGCGTGGACATCTCTCCGGAGGGAATAGTCCCGACTGTCGGCTCGATGCAGGGATGCTACAACCTTCTGCTGGAGTGCATCCAGATGAATCCCTCGAAAGACACAGTTGTCTATCTCAATCCTGGTTTCCCGTCGCATTACGTTCAGGCAAAGGTGCTTGGATTCAAGACGCGGATGTTCGACCTCTATGATTTCCGGGGTGAGAAGTTCCGTGAGAAGATCGAGGAGGTATTCGGTGACGGACGGGTCGCCGCTATAATATATTCAAACCCTAACAATCCGTCCTGGGTCTGCCTGACCGAGGATGAGTTGAAGAGTCTGGGTGAGCTTTGCACCAAGTACGATGTGGTCGCTCTGGAGGATATGGCGTACCTTTGTATGGATTTCCGGAAGAACCGTTCCGTGCCGTTCGAGCCGCCATATCAGCCGACCGTCGCCCGCTATACCGACAACTGCGTGCTGATGATCTCCGCCTCGAAGATATTCAGTTACGCCGGGGAACGAATCGCTATGGTCGCTATTTCGGACAAACTCTATCACAGGGAATATCCCGCGCTCCGCGAACGCTACGGCCTCGGCCGCTTCGGCGACAATTTCTCACTTACCTACCTCTATGTCAATTCATCAAGCTGCTCTCACTCAGCGCAGTTCGCTTTCGCGGCGATGCTTAAAGCGGCGGCGGACGGTGAATATGACTTCGTCGGTGAGATGCGTGAATATGGCCGTAGGGCAGGAAAGGCAAAGGAAATATTTCTGCGCCACGGGTTCCACATCGTGTATGACAAGGATCTGGATGAGGCTGTGAGTGATGGTTTCTTCTTCACGATCGGCTATGATGGCCTGACAGGTAGCCAGTTGCTGCTGAATCTGCTTCGCTGCGGAATCTGCGCCATCACGATGGTCGCCACGAGAAGCACCCAGGAAGGCATAAGGGTCTGTGTTTCGATGCTGAATTCCGAGGATGATTTCCGTGCGCTGGATGAGCGTCTTGGACTCTTTGTCGGACTTTATGAGTCTGGTGATTAATTATTTAGAGAATATTGCTTATGAAATACGTTAGTGCCGACGAGGCCGTAAAACTCGTGAAGTCAGGAGACTGGGTCTTCTTTCAGGGTAGCACCGCCGTGCCTGTGATAATCCAGGAGGCATTGGCCCGCCGTGCTGATGAGCTCCGGGGTGTGAACATCGTTTCGGGATTCAACATCACGAAAGGTCCGGCTCCGTTCTGCAAGCCGGAGTACAAGGACTCGTTCTTTGTGAACAGCCTGTTTCTGTGCGCCGACCAGCGTCAATATGTCGCGGAGGGTTACGGAAGCCTCATTCCGGGATTCTTGGGTGAGCTTCCGTCATTGATCCGCCGTCACGAGATTCCGATCGATGTGGCGTGCATCAACTGCTCTCTTCCGGATGAGAACGGCTATTGCAGCTACAACATCTCCGCTGACCTGGCCCAGCCGGCCGTCGAGGCCGCCAAAATTGTGATCGCCCAGGTGAACAAGAGCATTCCGTACCTTTACGGCACGGCTATGATTCACGAGTCTCAGATCACGGCCGCCATCGAGTGCGATGACCCTCCTGTGGATATGCAGTTCGGTCCTCCGACCGAGATCGAGTCGGCCATAGGCTCGTACATCGCCGCCGAGATTCCGGATGGAGCCACCCTACAGATAGGTGTCGGCGGCATTCCGAACGCCATTCTGAACGGCCTCAAGGACCACAAGCATCTCGGCCTGCACACCGAGGCGATGACCGACGGGGTGTTCCGTCTGATGCAGACGGGCGTGATTGACAATTCGTTGAAGAAGGTTGAGCCCGGCCGCAGTGTCGCATGTCTGGCCCTTGGTTCCCGACATATGTACGAGTACCTCGACCACAACAAGGACGCGATGTTCTACGATGTGAGCTGGACGAACGATCCGCAGCGCATCCGTCAGAACCCGAACGCTATGGCCATCAATTCCGCCATCGAGGTGGATCTGACCGGCCAGATCTGCGCTGACAGCATCGGTGACATGATCTTCTCCAGCGTCGGCGGCCAGCACGACTTTATGTACGGTGCTGCCCTTTCGGAAGGCGGAAAGACTTTCATCGCCCTGCCGTCCCGCACCGCCAAAGGCCGCGGCAAGATTGTCGCCCACCTCGCTCCGGGAGCCGGTGTGGTCACAACCCGTTTCCAGACCCAATACGTTGTCACTGAATATGGTTGTGTCTATCTCCGCAACAAGAACCTTGCGCAGCGAGCCAAGGCCCTCATCTCCATCGCCCACCCGGACGACCGTGAAGCCCTTGAGCGTGCCGCCTGCGAACGCTTCGGCTATTCCTTCCTGCGTTTGAAGTAGTTCTTAAACATTCCTGACAAACTCCAGCAGAACAGAATTGTAGGCCTTGTCCTCCTCCGGCATTCCGGACGAACCGGTGATGAAATGCTCGTCACCCTCTACAATGTATGTACTGATGTCATTGCTGACTGTCGCGGCCTTTTTCGTCAGCTTCTCGAAACAGATGAACGGCACCTGACTGTCTTTGCGGCTGTGCATCATCAGAGCGGGCCTTCCATGCAGATTGCCGATTGACTCCAAAGGTGTGGCATTGAATCCGTTGACTCCGAACTTGAGTCCGGCGTAAAGCGCTGTCGTGAGCTTTACCGGGTAGGCGAGCACCGGCGTGATGAATCTACTGAACTGCCAGCCCATGAAATCCTGAACCGATGAATATGCCGACAGGGTGATGAGTGCGTCGCTGTCCCCGTGCCCACGGAGATCCGGCATTAGAGTGGTGAGTCCAATCTCGCGGAACTCTCTGGCGTGACCGTAAAACGCTGTGACCGAAGGATTCTCGATGCCTGAGATGCAGATGACCGCACCCTTGACCTCACCTTCCGGCTTGACTTCAAGCGTGTGGATCCTGAATCCGTCCGCTGTTGTGAGCCAAAGCGTGTCCGGATCCGGCAGCCCGGCCTCCTCCGCCCTGTACACCCGATGGTAAGTGACGTGCTTGTCGCAGAACAGATGCAGCAACCCCGCCGCCTCACCGCTGTCCACCCAGCGTGTAACTCGTACGGAATCATATTGCAAAATTAGTCAGAATACGCCTCCCGCCAATGCTTCCTGATGGACAATGGTGTTGTGCAATGTCTTGATACACTTCCAGTCACCGGGCTTGTCGAAGTGCCAGTGATGGACAATGGTGTTGTGCAACGTCTTGATACACTGATCAGTTCTTTCGAGTGCTGTGGACATTAAGCGGCTTTCCCTATTCTAACCTGTCTGACGGCGGCTGCTTCCCCTCTTGGAATATGGTAGGACATCAACACGTGTGAATATTCAACCTATTTTCACCCGAGTTGATCGTTTGTGAACCTGACGGGTGAGATTAGGGCATATTCTCACCCGGTTCTGTTAGGTGGAGAAAAAAAGTTATGGCAATTGCGGGTGTGAAACGGTTGACTTCCCGGATATTATTCTTACATTTGCGACGTACTGAATGCCGCGGAACATAGAATCCGCAAAGCGAGTTAGGTTATATCGCACCTGACTCGTTTTTTTGTTTTCAGTAAGCCTCGGGTGCCGAAAGGCCATTATCGCCCCCGAGACTGATTACCAATAACATTCTGGGTGAGAATATGGCGGTTTCTCACCCGAGTTAAACTTGAACATTATGAAAAAGATCTCTTATGCTGAGTCTGAAAGAATGTGTGAGGCTACATTCCTTGGCTGTGATACCTGGTGGCATCTTTACACTGCCGGGAAAATGTCATCGATATTGTTTGTTGACGATGACGATTATCGTTATGCGATGAATCTGCTGGCCAGATGTCATAAGGAAACCGGCTCCATCACCATCGTCGCCTTTGAGATTATGAGCAATCATATTCATATAGTGTTGTGTGGAAGTGAACATAACGCAAGGCATCTTTTCGATCTTTTTCGGCGGAGACTCTGCCGGTATCTCACAAAAAAGAACAGCGGCGCGGATATGAAATCATTCCGGATGAGCCTGAAATCTGTCTGTGATCTGAGAACACTCAGAAACACAATCGTCTATGTGAACCGTAACGGGTACGTCGTGAACCCGGCGTACACTCCTTTCTCTTACCCGTGGGGTACAGGGAGGTATTATTTCAATGACTTTCCTTTGGAAAAAAGGCTGGAGGATCTGGGCTACATTCAAACCCGGAAAATGTTAAGAAGCCGTAGCCCTGAACTGCCGGGAGACTATCTTGTGATTGAAGGGCATATCGCTCCGCCTTCATATTGCTCCTTGAAACTGGGAATGTCTCTTTTCCGCAATGCGCATCATTATTTCTCAATGGTCAGCAAGAGCGTCGAGGCTTATGGAGAGTTGGCCGCGGAATTGGATGATGGTGAGTTCTTGACTGACACGGAGTTGTTCACACAGGTTGTCAAATTGTTGAAGGCCGATTATGGAGCCGTAAAGGTGAAAGATCTGAGTCCCGCGCAGAAACAAGACTTGGCAAGGAAACTTCGTTATGATTACCATTCGTCCAACGGCCAGATAAGGCGTACTCTTAATATGACTCAGTATGAGGTTGACTCTCTGTTTCCGTTAACTGCCGGTGGCTCGTAACCATCTCGGGAGCGGTACCGGCCTTCCCGCACCGGAGGCTGATAACCAGAAACTTATGGGGTGAGGATATGGCGGTTTCTCACCCATGAATATCATCGTACGGTCTTTGGGGTGAAAATCGGTTGTTATCTCACCCGTGAGGTTGTCGATGGCTGACGAGTCAATTACACAAAACGAGGACGGCTATGAATTATTAGCCGTCCTCGTTTTTATACTTGGAACTCCCTTGGGGTTACTGCTTTACGAAAAGGGAGGCGAAACCGAACATTTCCGAACTGAAAGCACTGTCATCCCACCAGTTCTCTCCGAACGGCGGCTTGTCATAGTCACGGAATTCAGTAACAAGCCTGCCGTCGAGTATTGTGAACACGATAACGGACTCGCCGATGACCTCTTTGTCCTTGCTGAATGCCCGGTTGGCTGCTGAGAGTTTGTAGTACATGTTTGTATGTATGCCATACTTGTCCTCTTCATCAGCTGCCATGAACATATTGCTTTCTGAGGCGGTATTCTTACCTATTATTGTTCCTTTCGCTATCAGGTTCTTTGGCTCGGTTGGTGTTACTGTCGCCTCTCTGAAGTAATTCGCGAAATCGCCCTTGTCGTTAGGTGTTACGGTCACCACGCCCGAGTCATCCTTGGAAAAGGTCAGGGTGAATCCTTCATTCTTCAACGGGAGAAGTTCTGGCTTATCTTCCATTCCTTCAAAGAAGAAATCCACCTCATCTTTCGCGAACACCTTGCTGAACGTCCATGTTCCGAGAATAGCGTCCGGAACTTTTACTGAATAGAGGGTGTACTCCGCGCTCTCATTGTCACCCGGGATGAACCTCACGGCTGCGTCCATGTCCACAGTCACCCCAACCTTGTCCCCGTCCTTGAAGCCGTCCTTGAGGGAGAACTTGAACGTGGCTGTCGACTTGCCGGCCTTGAGGACGGCGTGAGGACCTGAATAGGGTTTGTACGTGTCTCTGGTGGCCGGGTCGAAGACCACGTACGGAGCCGCCTCGCCGGTGATCTTGAGAGGAATGATCACGTCGTCGCTCAGGGAGAGCTTGTCACCGGAGGTCACGCCGGTCACCTTGATCTTGGCGACATAGGAGCCTAGCACGTCCGCTTTGGTCAACTCGAATGAATATACAAGCGTCTCTTCCGGATCCGGAGCCACGATGGTGACGAACTTGGTTCCGAGGTCGTAGCCTGACGGACACTCGATCCCGAGGTTCAGAGGACTGGCCTGGGTCAGATTAAGATTCTTTACGCTGAATGTGCCGGAGGTCTCTCCGGCCTTGATTGTGACCGGGACGCCGGTCAGCTCGAAATCAGTCCCCGCATTCGCTCCTGAGGAGTTGATCATGACACTGACATTCTCGGTGGCCGGCTCGCTGAGGATGACCTTCACATCGACGCTGCGCTTGGCATAGGCGGTGTAGAGGCTTTTCTCAAACTCGACAGTCGGCTTGTCATCCTTCTGGCATGACGAGATCGTCACCGCGGCCGCCGCGGCCGCCACAAATGTTAGAATTCTTTTAAACATACTGCTATAAATTAAAAAACAAAACTCTTTTCTTAAAAACACGAACCTCACTTGCCCTTGCCTGCGCTGACCGCCGCCTCGTATTCAGCCCTGATGGCCTTCAACTCTTCCCTTTCGGCAGCGGTGGGAATCTCACCTTTCGGTTTGATATAGCTTTTGGAGGCATCGGAAGTCTTCGGTGGAAGCTCATTGTAGGAACATCCACAGAGGGTAGCGCCGACAAAAACAGCGACTAATATAGCAATTATATTTCTTTTTGTGTTCATAATGCTTGAAAATTGTAAGTTGTCATTAATAAACATAGCCGGGGTTCTGCTCCAGTCCCGGATTCAGATCCACGTCGGACTTGGAGATCGGAGAGGTGTAGAGGTACTCTCTCGTGGTGTATTTCAATCCGTTGCTGATCACCCACCACTCCGGGCAGCCGTTGCGCTTGAGCTCGTACCAGCGGTCGCCTTCCATGTAGAGTTCCTTACGTCTTTCATCGAAGATGGCCTGGAGAAGGGGAGTGACGGCCTTCCCCTGACAATCCACAACAATCCTGTCGTCGGGGCGGACAGCCGGAAGCGAAGCCATTGTCAGGTCGGAGACATCCTCGATCCTGTTGCGGCGCAGCTCGTTCAGCCATCTGAGGGCGGAATCGTTGTCCCCTTTGTGATAGTAGGCCTCGGCCAGCATCAGCACGATCTCGGAAAGGCGGACCTTGCACTCGGGAGTCTTGACATTCATCCTTTTGCTGTTGAAGCTGGCCGCATAGCGGACATCCTTTTCAGGATTCTCTCCGAACAGCCTGATGAGTCTTGCGCTTGCCGGTCGGGAGGCCAGATAGCTTTTCGAGTAACTGAAGTACCAGTCCAGCTCGCTGGAGTTGTTGATGTGCGAGCGGACAAGCACCTCGCCCTTGGCTTCATATTGCGCGTTGATCATCCCGGCATATTCGGAAATCGTGGTGAGGGAGACGCCGCTGCTGGCGATGATGTCCTCGCAGAGAGAGACGACGCTGTCCCAGTTCTGGCACCAGAACTCCAGCTTCGCCTTGTAGGCCTTGATGATCCACTCCGTGAACAGGTACTTCGGATCCGTCGGGTTGAGCGCCAACGCCTTGTCCAACTGAGCCTTGGCGTAGTCGTAGGTCTGTCGGATGGTGCCTCGCAGCGGCTTGTCGTTGATGCCGAAACTCTCCACGACAGGGATGCCCGGAAGCTCGCCGGCCTTGGTGTCCGACCACGGCTGGCAGAACTCCCTCAGCAGGTTGTAGTAGATGATTCCTTTCATTGAATATGCCGCCGAAAGCGCGCCCCGGGCGATGTCCGTGTCCCGGCCTGACATATTCTCAATCACTATGTTGCAGTCTCTGACAATCTTCCAGCTTTCCTCGTAGGCACGCTGGCGGCTGTCGATCTCCTCGCCGGCGAAGAACGTGAGGCTGGCGCTGGTGCGGATGTTGGCGTCGAGATTGTCGGCGCAGCCCTCAAGATGCTTGATGGCGTCCATATTCCCGATGACATATTCATCACCGCCGCCCTCGATGTCCCGCAGGCGGTTATGGATGATAGCGGCGAATTCCTCGTCCGTCTCGGGGATGACCTCCCCCTGGGGCTGGACGTTGAGGTAGCCCCGGCAGCCGGTGGCGCTGACCAGAAGGACGAGGGCGGCGGCGCGCTTGAAGATGTTCATGAATATTCCCATGTTTTTCATTTCCGATTCTTTAGAATTCGACATTGATGCCTCCGGACACGCTTCTGGTGGTCGGGTAGGTCGCTCCCGGGATTTCCGGGTCCATACCGTCGTAGCCCGTGAACGTGAAGAAGTTGTTCATCGAGATGTTGAAGCTCAATCCTCTCATCCTCAGTTTCTTGACAGCCTCCGATGGCAGCGAGTAGGTCAGGATTATGGACTTGATGCGGACGTAGGAGTTGTTCTTCAGGTAGACCGCGTCGATGATGCTGTAGTCCATCGGGTTGTAGGACGAGAAGTTGTACCTGGCGTCGTAGTAGTCGTAGACGCGCGGGTACTTGACTCCGGTCGTGTGGGAAGGTGTCCATCTGTTCGTCCTGTCCTTCTCCACGTTGAGGTGGTTGCCGTAAAGGTCGCTGAACTGGGACTGGACGGTCTCCGTGCTGACTCCGCTGTGGGAGGTGTTGCTGTAGCTGGCCGGGTAGCGCATCTTCTCGTAGGTCTTCGAGCCGAGGGAGAACATTCCGCTGACGCTGAGTTTCAGCTGCTTCCACGATGCGCTGAGGTTGAAGCCGCCGGTGTACGGCGCGATGGTGGTGCCGAGGAAGTAGCGGTAGTTGTCCGGCTTGTTGAGGTCGGTGGCCGTGGCGATCTGCGCGTCCGGACGGAGCCTGAACTGGTAGAGTCCTGTGTCGGAGGCTATCCCGGAATACTTCCCGCTGAAGATCGCCCCGGTCGGGTAGCCTTCCACGTAGCGGTCCTTGGAGGTTATCCCGCTCTGGGAGACGGGCTTATATTTCAGAACCTTGTTGAAGTTGTAGGCGAAGTTGACGGCTGCCCCCAGGGTCCAGTCCTTTTTCTGGAGCAGTTTGCCGTTGACCGTGACCTCCACGCCGTTGTTCATGATGTCGGCGGCGTTGAAGTAGACATAGGTGAATCCTGTCGTGCTCTGGACGGGCGAGGATGTGACCACGTCCGTGCTGAGGCGGTAGTAATATTCAGTGTTCACCGTGAGCCGGTCCTTCCAGAGGCCGAAGTCCAGTCCCACCTTCGCGTCTTGGGTCTTCTCCCAGCCGAGGTCCGGGTTCGGGGCGGACGGGATCGTGCCGAGGTTGAAAGTCTCGTCGCCGAAGTAGCGGTACTGCTGCTGGAGGTACTGCATCACAAGCAGGTGGGAGGTGCTGGTGTTCACGTCGCCCGTGAAACCGTAGGCTGCCCTGAGGGTAGCGTGCGAGAGATTCGGAATGGCTTTCCTGATCCATTCCTCCTCGCCAAGGTGCCAGGCCGCTCCCGCGCTCCATGTCGGATTGAACTGCCTGTTGCTTCCGAAGTTGGAGCTGCCGTCGGTACGGAACGACGCGTTAAGGACGATCGTCTTTCCGAGATAGTAGTCCGCCGAGGCGTAGAACGAGGCGTAGCGGGTCTTGCTGAAATATTCCCCGTTGAGTTTCTCGACCTGCCTCACCCATTCGTCCTGCGGGCCGCTGACTGACGGCAGGGAAGTGGTGCCGGTCTTCGGATCGTAGTTGTAGCGCTTTGTGAAGATCGTGTTGGCGTCCGAGCCTCGGACTTCCGCTCCCGCCAGCACATTGACGGTGTGAAGTTCCCCGAAAGTCTTGTTGAAAGCGAAATGCCCACGGACTACATAGCTGTTCCTGTCGGTCCTGTTCTGGGAGATGCTTCCGTAGAGATTTGTCTGCGAGCGGTCGTCGCTTCCGAGCCTGTCCCGGAAGGCCGTATAAGTGTCCTTGTCCACGACCTTGTCGGTGGAGTTGTTTGCGAATGAATATGACGCCAGCCCGACGAAGTGCAGAGGCTCCAGAATCTTGAGATCCACCTGCGTCCTGAACGTTCCGTTCGTGTTTTTTGTGGAGCTGTAGTTTGAGTCCAGCTCGCGGAGGAGGCTGAATCCGTTCTTCGGCATCACCTGTTCGACTCCGCGTCCGTTGTAGTACCCGAGGGTGAACCAGGTGTTGTCGGCGGCGTAGGAACCGTCATCGTTGTACGCCTTCTCGTACGGATTGGAGAAGTAGGCGTAGTTGAACGGATCCACGCTTGAATATGGCATCCTGGATTCCTGCCTTGCGGCCTCCATTCCGATGTCGATGCGGACCCAGTCCACAGGCTTGAGGGTCATCTTCGAGTTGACATTGTACCTTCTGTAGCTGTTGTGTATCAGCATTCCGTCCTCGTCGTTGACTCCGAGAGCGACATAATATGTGCTCTTGTCCGAACCGCCGCTGAGGGAGAGATGGTGCCCCTGCGAGAAAGCGTTCCGGAACAGGAGATTGTACCAGTTGGTGTCGTTCTCCCTTAATGACGCTATGTATGCGTCCTGCGCCGCCGTGTCGCCTTTGAGTTTGGTGAAGCCCCCAAGCCCGGCCCTGATCTGACCTACGATTCCGACAACCGGATAGACCACAGTGTTGTCCGTCAGGGATTCCTCGTACTTGCTTGCCGAGAACTCGTTCCACAGCTCGTCCTCCCAGGCCAGTTTCTCCGCCGAGTTCATCAGATTCAGGGTTCTCTGAGGCTTGATCGAGAGGGTGAACGTGTTGTTGTAGTTGATCCTCATCCTTCCCGCCTCGCCTTTCTTCGTGGTCACGACGATGACACCGTTAGCCGCCCGGGAACCGTAGATGGCGGCCGCCGCGGCATCCTTGAGGATGGTGATGCTCTCGATGTCGTTAGGGTTGATGTTGCCGATGCCATTCACGAATATGTCATCGAAGCCTCCGGTGGCGAGCTGCTCGGAACTGAGGCTTGGCGAGTCACTTTGCATCGGGACTCCGTCCACAACCCAAAGTGGCTGGCTGGTTCCAGAGAGGTTGTTAGCGCCTCTGATCCGGATCCTTGACTGCGTTCCTGGCTGTCCGGAAGTCGCCGAGACGGCCACACCGGCGACCTCACCCTGCATCAGCGCATCGACTGACGAGATGGCCTTGGCCTCGAACTTATCTGAATTGATGACAGCCACGGAGCCAGTTATCCTTTTGACAGTTGTCTGCGCGTAACCCGTGACCACGACCTGATCCAGCTGCGTGCTCTCCCATTCCATCACGACAGTGATGCCGTCTGTTTTGCCGGGAACTATCTTATAGACAACGTCTTTCATCCCGACCGAGGAGAACAGCACGGATTCCGTTCCATCCGGAACCTTGAAACTGAACTTTCCGTCCAGATCCGAGGTCGTTCCCGTGGTCTTTTTCTGCATAGAGATTATCCCCGCCCCGATCACCGGAGCTCCGTCCGTGTCCACAACCTTTCCGGTAAGCAGTACGCTCTGCGCCGCCGCCGTCATCTGTGTCAGCAAGACGGCCGCGATCCAGACAATCCCGCATCTTTGAAGTTTGGATAGTAACTCGTTCATATCCTGTACTTTTGTTTAGACAAAATCCATTTCCGTCTTTACGAGACCTTGAATGGTGCAAGAAGGAAAATACAAATGTACAAAATTGTCGATAAATTCGTTAAGATGAATCAGATTTATAAAACATTGTTTTATGTAACATCCTTTACTATAAACATAAGTTTTTATGTAAATTTGTAGAGTATCGTCACGGTAGTGACACAAATGCTTGTCAAATATGGTTTGTGAGGTTTTATGAAATCGAATTTAACAAAATCAGTTGTTGCCCTGGCTGGATTCGCACTGCTTTATGTCCTGACACGCATCCCTTTGGCACATGTCGGTGAACGTGTCGTGTCGTGTGACAGTTATGCCGCGGCCGCTTTTTGACTCTCCCTTTCGCAAATCCAGAGCCACGCTTGGCGTTTACATTTTTTACGGCTGATAAGTCACTGACGGAAAGAAGAAAAGAGTGAAATGAAAACGAACAGGATAACACTGCGGCCTTGGCAGGAAAGCGATGCCGAGGCGTTGTTCAAATATGCTTCCGATCCGGAGGTCGGTCCGCGTGCTGGATGGCCGGTGCACAAGAGCCTCGAGGAAAGCCTTGATGTGATCAGGAATATATTCACAAATGACCACACTTGGGCGATCGAGCTGAATGAGACAGGTGAGGCGATCGGCTGTATTGGTTATTATCCGAGCGGCGAGAGCAACATCGGCATCGGCGAGGATGACGCCGAAATCGGCTACTGGGTGGCCAAACCATATTGGAACAAAGGAATATGTACGGAGGCCCTTCGCCTGATGATCGACTACTGCTTCAATGTTAAAGGTTTCCATACTCTCTGGTGTGATTATTTCGTTGATAACCCCGCTTCCGGCCGAGTCATGGAGAAATGCGGCTTCCAAGACACCGGCAAGATCAACTGGTGCAGCCAACTCTACCAGGGCGATGAGAGGCCAGTGAAAGTGATGCGGCTGGATCCGTGATTTATAAGCGATTGATAGACAAGGAATAAAGCCGTTATCTTTAGTTGGCTCTAACTAAGGGTGATGAACTAATGGGTTGATTTACAGTTTATTGTGTATTACGGCGCTTTAAGCGGGTTAAAGAGCGTATAAAAAGAAACGACAGCGAAAAAATCAAAAGTCAAATTTTGGTAACGTGCAAAATTTGACTTTTGCCTTTTTTTCGCTGTCGCCTGCACATAAAACCGCTTTGCCTTTTCTACACTTTGTCACTTCGACAAGCTAAGTGACCAGTGTGTCTAAGTGCCAGGTGGTGATATGCCGCTACTCGTAGCGGATGGCCTCAATCGGGTCGAGGTTGGAGGCTTTGCGTGCCGGGTACCAACCGAAGAAGACACCGATGATGATGCCGAGCATCGTCAGGAATCCTCTGAACTTGTTGTTGCCCAGTGCTTTCAGGGCTATTCTGAATAGATTGGCGAAATTCATTGCAAAAATCTTTTATGAATATGTCAGCAGTCGTTCTCTGCCGGAAGCTTGGCGAGCGCCTGGGCACCGGCGGTCAGAGAGACGACCGTCAGGGCTGTGATAATGATGATAACGTACTTTTTCATATTCATTGATGATCAAAATCCGGTGGCGAAAGTAGTCGCGCGGTGGATTTTATTCAACTCAAATCGACGAACACCCGTTTTTCATCGACGAAAATGATTATATTTGTCTTTCAACCTTGGCGCGGAACTTCCAAGGTCCGGCCGCTGCTGGCCATTTAACACGAGAGTTAGTAATCAATGTATATGACAATGAAACTTTCAAATCTGATCAGAAAGACCGCCATCGCCGCGGCCTTGACCCTTGCTTCGGCCTCATTCGCCGGCGCGGAGTCCCGTTCCGACTGGAAGGCCCATTGGATCACTCATCCTTGGGTCCAGAGCACGACAAACACCTGGATTTCCTACCGAAAGGAAGTCAATGTGACAAAACGTCCGGACAAACTTATCGCCAGGATCGCGGTGGATTCAAAGTACTGGATGTGGATCAATGGCGAACTCGCTGTCTTCGAGGGTGGACTCAAGCGTGGACCGTTCCCGAACGGAACCTATTACGACAAGGTTGACATCGCACCTTTCCTCAAGGAGGGCAACAACACGATCGCCATCCTGCTCTGGCACTTCGGAAAGCAGGGGTTCAGCCACAACAGCAGCGGTCAGGCGGCGCTGATCTTCGAGGCCATATCTCCTGAACTGAAGATCCTTTCCGACAAATCCTGGCTCTGCGTTCCTAACCCAGCCTACAGCAGCACGGACGCCCCGCATCCGAACTACCGTCTCCCGGAAAGCAACATCCGCTTCGACGCGCGCAAAGAGATGCAAGGTTGGAATATGCCTGGCTTTGACGTCCGCCGCAAGATGCACGGGGCCGACAATGTGGATGAGATGGCGTGGCCGGCGATGGGCGAGCTTGTCGAGCGCCCGATCCCGATGTGGAAGGATTACGGACTCAAGGAATATGTCTCTGTACGTCAATCCAATGACACCGTCTATTGCAAGCTGCCTTACAACGCCCAGATAACTCCATACCTCAAGGTCGAGGCGAACGGTGGCGAGATGGTCAGGATAATGACCGACAACTATCGTGGCGGCAGCGAGAACAATGTCCGCGCTGAGTACATTGCCCGCAAAGGTGTTCAGGAATATGAGAACCTCGGCTGGATGAACGGCCACGAGGTTTGGTACATCGTACCCTCGGGAGTGAAAGTCATTGATCTTAAGTACCGTGAGACTGGTTATGACACCGAGTTCTCTGGCTCGTTCGAGTGCGAGGATCCGTTCCTTAATGAACTTTGGAAACGCGCGGCGAGGACGCTTTACATCACAATGCGTGACACCTATATGGATTGTCCTGACCGTGAGCGCGCCCAGTGGTGGGGAGATGAGGTAAACGAACTGGGAGAGGCGTTCTACGCGTTGTCTCCGTCAGGCCAGCTGCTTGCCAGAAAGGGGATCCTTGAGCTTGTGAACTGGCAGGAGGCGAACGGGGTGGTCTATTCTCCGGTGCCGGCCGGCAACCGTGTGATAGAACTCCCGCTCCAGATGCTCGCTTCCGTGGGCTGGTACGGTTTCCACACCCAGTACTGGTTCAGCGGTGACAGCACCTTCGTGGCCGAGGTCTATCCTAAGGTGCAGCGCTATCTGCTTGGAACCGGTCTTTGGGAATTCAAGGAAAATGGTCTTCTGAACGTCCGTCAGGGCGACTGGAACTGGGGCGACTGGGGCGATGACATCGACACCGAGGTTCTGACGAACTGCTGGTATTACCTTGCCCTCAAGTCTCAAAAGGAGTTCGCACGCATTCTCGGCAAGCAGAGGGATGCGGAGACTATCGAAGCTTTGATGAAAAGAATCTCCGATGCGTTTGACGCGCAGTATTGGACCGGTTCCGCCTACCGTGACCCTAACTATAAAAAACAGACAGATGACCGCGCTCAGGCTATGGCCGTTGTCTCCGGTCTTGCCTCACCGGACAAGTATCCGGCTCTGTTCGAGACGCTTAAAAAGGAATATCACGCCAGTCCTTACATGGAAAAGTATGTCCTTGAGGCTCTCTTCAAGATGGGACACGCCGACTTCGCCATCGAAAGGATGAAGTCCCGCTACGCCAAGATGCTTAAGTATGACTATACGACCTTGTTCGAGGGTTGGGGAATCGGCAGCGAAGGCTTTGGCGGCGGCACGATCAACCACGCCTGGAGTGGAGGCCCGCTTACGATCCTGAGCCAGAAACTCTGCGGGATCGATCCGACGGCTCCAGGCTTCCAGACTTTCGAAGTCAAGCCTCAGCTGGGAACTTTGAAGACCGCTTCCGCCGCTCTTGAGACCCATTACGGAATGATCCGCGTCTCAATCAGCAGGAAATCCGCCAAGGCGCATACAGCCTCGCTCACAATCGAGGTCCCGGAAGGCACAACGGCGACCGTCGCAGCTTCCAACGGCAAGCCTAAGTCTCTGGCCGCAGGGAAATATTCATTGAAAATCAAGGTTGACTGATGTCTGCACATCGTGATTTTGGTGCGGCCGTGAGCGATGATGCTTGCGGCCGCATCTGGTTTCAAGGCTGGCTTTCGGCCGCATTGTTGACCAGAAAAACAATAAATTGAGCGCATCAAGAGCTGATTATATTGCCACGGAGTTGTGTAAGCGCGGAGTGGCTGTTGAAAATATAACAAAGGTCAGTCAAGGAGGTATTTCCAATTATGTGCCCACTGAAGCTAACAGACATACCAAAGTTATGCTATATATGAAATAGGAAAGTGTAAGATTCTTTTTGTTCAAATTGATTAGTTGAAAGTTAATTTGTAAAAAGAGAGTCTGTCCGTGATGAATCGGCCCTCTTGTTTAATTTTAGTCCAATTCAATGAATTTTCCTGGATTAAATGTCAGATGCTCATTGTGAAAGACATAACCCAATTGATTTGTGACACATTGAGTATTGCCAATTTTCATATCCACATTATAGTGTGAGTGTCCGTAAATCCAATACTCGATGTCGCAGCTTTGTATGTAGCCTTCTAATTCCACGGTAAAAGCCCCATTTGCCTTGCTATTTGCAAATTTGGGATGCTGCATACGAAACGAAGGAACATGATGTGTCATAACGATTTTATGCTTTGCTCGACTTGCGATAACAGCGTTCTGGATAAACTCAACGCACCTTTCACATTCTTTGTTAAACTCGGCAAATGTCAATTTCTCTCCCTTATATAGGATTCTGCGAAAATCCGAGATGACGCTTTCTGTAAAATAGGCTTCTTGCAAAGGAATGTGGCCCCACAATGTGGAAACGATGATGTCAGTATCATCCAAATGTATGGTGTCGTTATAATAGCTATGTACATTATGACGTATTTCCAGACAATACCCGTTTGCAAGTGTAGCGATGTCGTAATATTTGTAAAATTCATGATTTCCCATACAGATAATTACCTGTCTGTTTCCGTTTCTCCGGCCGATAACCGGCTTCACGCACGAATTGCCAAAAGCGTTCACCGAAAGCCTCTGTCATATTCTCTACGATGACAATCATGTCAATATCATGTGTCGCACGTGGACGGACAACCGTTCCGGTCATTGCTATGTCGCAAGCCGTTCCTCCAATAACCACATAATTGTTAGTAAACTCCGCGAAAGCCTCGCAAAACTTTTCTAATCCTTCCATTGTATTTCTTTTATCATTCGTTCTACTTCTTTCTCAACACGGGGGTCTTCATCCGTTTTCAACGAAAGGGCAAGAGACAGGCGGTCAACCCTAGTTTTGTTTTCGTTTATATGTCCCACTGCCGGATATTTCCAAACCTCAATGATAACACGACCGTCATACACATTGGGATTGTCAAACACTTCCGATTCTCTCAATGACCTGTATTCCTTGTCTGTGAGCATAAACATTTTCTCCTTGTCCGGATTGAGCCATGAATAATGTGCCAAGGCATTTATTCCGCAAACCGGATATTCCACATTCGAGCGTATATCATCGCAATATATACGCTGAATCACTGGAGATTCGAGAAATTCCTGGGATTTAGTCCATAACTCTTCGCCTTTCAGTTCAAAATGAAGTATCTTTTTTCGTTGACCTTGTAGCCTTTTTTCCCCTAAACCCAAATCATCCAAGCAAGTAATTCCCAATGTTGTACTTTCGTATGAATAAGGTATCAAAGTTGAAATCTCCTTGGCCGAAAGTCCTTCAAGACTGCCCACTTGCAAGTGGTATAGCAGAATATATTGTGCTACCGCTGTAAGAACCGTTGCCTTTTTGCGATTACTTGTCTTTTCCAATGCAATAAGCATGGGTAAATAGGCATATTGATCAGACATGATGAAATAGACACCATTGTCTGTCAGTCTTTGCCGCTCGTATGTCGGTCCCGGTATCAGTATAAAAACTACTGGAAGTCCATACAAACCAGACATTCTCTCAGATGTGATTTGGCACTCTTTGGGTGTCGGGTTACCTTTCCGTGGTTTCAAGAATAATAATGGAGTGTTCTGATAGATACCGTCATAGAATGTATAGGACAATTTCTCACCGACAGTCAATCCCTTCAGATTTTCTTTTGGGCGAGGGCTAATTTGGATCTTTCGCTTTAGTATGGTTATTTCCTTTAATTCCATTTGCTCTATTTTAATGGTTCATTAAAACGTAGCAAAATTATAAATAAAATTCGATATAACAATGAGATACGATATATTTTTGATATCTTATCAAATCTATTCTGTTATAGCATGCAAGAATTGATATTTTTGTCCGTATAGAATTTCTTCGGTTTATCTTGTCGGTCCTATTTTCCTTTGCGAAGGTACTGCGGTGAGGGAACGCCAAGTACCACTATGCAGGTCGCTCCGCTAATGGCTTGGTGGACTTGACAACTACTTTTCCACAATTTCCACCAACCAAGTGAAAATTGGGTATTTCATCAACTCCTCTGCCATTTACTTGTCTTATCCCTCTGTTTCCACATTCTCTTGGTTGCACGTAAAATTCAGATCCCGACAAGAAAGCTGATAAAGGCTTAAAATAGAGGGAAAATAAAAATAAAAAAATTCCTTTGTCATTCTCTTTGAGAACAGCCACTTGAGCCTTGGCAGGAGTTCATTGCCAGAGGCATAGCGAGGATCGCAAGGCAAAATATTAATAAACACTCCCTTGCGGTTACGGCCGAATGATGCGCTGATGCGGTAGTGACCACGCTGTAACCGGCTCCGGCACTTATCATGCCGACAGCCAGTCCGGTTTCAAGTAGTTGTTGGAGACGTAGTCATCCCTGTCCGTGTGCCAGACATCGCTTGACTCAAAGCACCAGTGCCAGGACAAAAGTCCTGGCACTGGAGATTGAGATTAGTCCCAGCGCTAGCGCTGGGAGTGTGGATATTCTTGACTTTGGCATCATTTGTCAACCATGACCATCACCGGCGGGGCGAGAGGGATGAAATTGGCCTTGTCAACGGCAGCGCATTGAGCGGCGGCTCTGGTGACGGCCTTGGCGCTTCTTGCCGGAGCGTCGAACGCCACGAATGTCTCGTAGTCGTAAGTCCATGCGTCACCCTCGGAGAACTTCATGATTTTCTTGTAGATAGCCTCTCTGGACGGGGCGTTGAAACCTCCCGTGTTGTAGCGCATGATGCTGTTATGAGTCGGTCTATAGACTCCGTAAGGGTAGGTATAGCCACCTTCATGGACGCCAACCTTGCCTGAATATCTTGAGTCGGAGATGAATTTTGACCAGAGGATGGTGTTCGGATCGGATGTCAGGTCCACATTCTCGTGAAATCCATAGGCGAAACCTTTCCATTTCTTCAGTTCTGAGACCTCGTCATCAGGAATTCTGCCCATGGAGTCATAGAAGTATTCATCCGCCAGTTTTCCGAATCCGTGGCCGCAGCCTTCGTGTCTGAGTGTCTGGGCGTACTCGTTTTCGTTGCGGCAGAGAGGAACGTAGCAGACAGCCTGATTGTTACTGAACATATGACAGGTTCCGGCGTATTTTGCTTTGTTGATGATCACGAATATGATTGTTTTTGTCAGATCCACGGACGGGATCGATGCCTTGACGAAACTGTTGACAAGATTGTTGTCTCCTCCTACGTACGTTCCCTGTCCAAACTGTGCCGAGAACTTGGTGTCGCCGCCTTCCTGAGTGATGATTCCGTTCTTCGAGACTGAACCGATCCTGTAGATGTTGAACCTGTTCATCGTGCTCCTGAACGGCTCCTCGGTGAAGAAAGCCTCCTTGCCAAGCTCGACGTACTTGTTGAAAAGATCCTGATCCTTGTCCGCGAACGCGTCTCCGACAAACACCACGTCGATTCCCTTGCCGACAGTCGCCGAATGAATCCTGGTCACCTGTCCGTCCTGACTGTAGTCAGATGATGTGTAGGTTTGGATTCTCTGCTTGACCGTCACCGTCAGAAACGAGTTGTTGGCATTCTTGAATATGATTTCGCCTCTTCTTGAGGAAGAAGTCGTGTTCGCGCTGACCGTGAATGTGTACACGCCTGAGTTATCGGACTTTTTGCTGATCCATTCTGGCTGCGAGTCAATCGAATAGCTTATGTTCGCCGTCACTGTCATCGTGATGTCCTGCTCGTAGCCGTCAATGTCGAACAGAGTCGGGGTGACTGTGAACACCTCGTCCTCACCGGGTTCGGTGCCTTTCACCACAATTTTTGTGGTTGATGGAATCTCTTTGTTATTGATTGCATCAATCTGCCCATCAAAGACGTACAGTGTCTCAAGTGGATTGCCTGAACAATAGAAATCAAACAGACTTGTCAACTCGGAAATGTCCATCTCTTTGATAAGGTTGTTATTTGCTTTCAATGTTTTGATTTCCGGACAACAATTCACCGTAAGGGATGAGAGACTGTTGTCGTTGACGGTCAATTGCCTCAGTTTTGTGTTGTTGCTTAGATCGAGTTCGGAAATCTTGTTTTTCTCACAGAATAAATGAGTCAGCTCAGAATTGTTTCTGAGATCAATCTGAGGTATGCTGTTGCCTATAATAACCAATTTAGCAAGCTTTTGGTTCTTGCGGACATTGATCGAAGACAAGTTGTTATTTGAACAGTAAATGTTTGTGAGTTTCTGGTTATTGCTTGGATCTAGTTCTGTCAGCAGGTTGTCGTCACAATTGAACGTGGCCAGCGACTCGTTCTTGCTTATGTCAATTGACTTGATCTGGTTGTTGGACAGATCGATAACCTCCAGTTTTGTGTTGTAGCTTACATCAATCAATGAAAGATGATTGTTATAGGCAGTTAGACGCGTCAATTCTGTGTTCTTGCTGACATCAAGGTTGTTAAGATCATTGCCGGCGCAACGTAGTCTCTCAAGCAGGACGTTGCTTGTCAAGTCCAGCGATGAAAACTGGTTGAAACCGCAGTATAATTTTGTCAATTTCGTGTTTTTCGACACATCCAGAGTTTTTAGTTTTCCTCTGCCTTCCTCTGGTTCATAGCCACTCATCACAAAAGGTCCCTCGCAGTTGAGTTCCGTAAGGTTCGCCATGTGCTCAATGCCGGCCAGAGACTCGATGTTGTCGGTATCGACATCTATCATCGTGATTGCCAGCGCTTCCTCATAACTGATCTCGCCATCGCCATCCGTGTCGAAGTTGGCGACCAGATAAGCCTTGAAGTTAGCGTCCTCGAAGATGATGTTCTCCTTACTGTCAATCTTGCATTCGAAGGCCTCGATAGGGTAGAGTACCGAACGGTCAAGGGTTATGTCAGATTTGAGAGTCTTGACAACGTCTCCTTTGTCTGTGGCGATTGTGAGCGTGAAGCCGCCGGGATATATCTGCGCCGGAACCACAAAATGGAAATCGGTCGGCTGAGCGGACAGTTTCACGTCCGGACAATCAAGTTTTACGGATGGCTTGGAGTTGTCGTCCATCTCCAGTTGTGTCGAATTGACATTGATGACAGCCTTGCCAGAGGCTTTGACACCGGCATTGTTCGGGGTGAAAGTGATTGACTTGACTGTCGCGTCTCCAAACATAGGAACCTTCAGAACCGAGCACAGGTTTCTGAACGAAAATGTCTCGTCGCCGTAGATTCCGAGCATAGGATAGGCGCCGAGCGGGATGTTTCCGCTGACATATTCCTGAACTTCAGGCAGTCCGACTTCGATACTCGCCCCAGTCCTGCTGAACCCGATTGACAAAGGATAGACGGCCACAAGATCTTCCGAGTTTCCATACCCCTCGAATACGCCTTTGTTGGTGTTCTCTCCGGATTTGAGGATGTAGCGACATGCTAAATCTCCGGAAAAGACCATTATCTGATCTCCGGGTGACCAGACCGTCTTGTAGACTCCGTTCGCATCCGGACCGTTCAATGATGTTCTTGTGTCTGGCTGCACTATCACCGCGTTGATGGTGCGTGCCTCGGAGCCGCGCTCTTCTGTCTCATTGCAGGCTACAGAAACCGCCATCGATGACAGAACCAGGATATTCGTGAATATATTCAATAACTTCATTTTTCGGCTATGTTTAATTGGTTATTCCAAAGTGATCTTTCCGCCGGTGGTCGTGTCGTCGTTGCCGCCGTCGGCCTTGCTTCCGAATTGTTTGATCGTGACTGTTCCGTAGATTCCATCACCGTTGAATATGATTTCTCCCTGACGCTTGTAGCCTGGGTTGTGCTGAACAGCGAAAGAGATGTTGTCAGTGTCGCCGCTGACAGTCTTGTTTGTCTGATTGACCCAATCAGGCATTGATTTGACGGAATATGCTGAGTTGTGTTTTATCTTGATCGTAATCTCCTCTCCTTTCGCATCAATGCTGAATTCCTTGATGTCTATGCTGAAAACGACATCGGCCGGGTTCTGTGTAACTTTGATCGTGGCTGTTGCTTTGCCGTCGGTTGTCTTGAGTGTGATGGTGGCGGTGCGCTGTGTTGTTGCTGTGTTTTCTTCTGCGGAGGCTGTCACATGTGCGTTCCCGCTGCCACTTGTCGTGCCAATCTTCACCCAGTCCGCACTTGAGGCTACGCTCCAATCGGTGTTTGAACTTACGGAGAAAGACTTGCTTTCCGGCTTGGCTGTGAATGTCAGTTCGGCAGGGGAGACGGAAAGTGAAGCTTTTGCTCCAGCCTGCTTGACGGTGACTTGGATGCACTCGTTGTTGTCGTTGCAGAATACGATGACACCCTCGCGGGCTTCGGTGGAGGTATTTGCCTCGGCAGTGAACGTGTAGGTGTCGGTGTTCCCGCTGGGCACCTTGCCCGTCTGTTTCACCCATTCCGGCTGCGAGTTGATCTTGTAGCCGATGTTGCGTGTGACCTTGACGGTGAAGTCTCCTCCGGCTGCGGCAACACTGTGCTCGTTCTTGTCAACGGAGAAGATGACGTTGGCGGCGCTCTGAGTTACCTTGACGGTTGCGCTGGCTTTCCCGTCGGCGGTCTTGATGGTGATCGTGGCGGAGCGCTGCGTGATGGCAGTGTTCTCCTCGGCGGTGACAGCAATCTGAGCGTTGCCGCTACCGTTGGTTTTATTCAGCTTCGCCCAAGATGCGCCTGAAGCCGCGGTCCAAGCCGTGTTGGAGGTGACGTCCAGGGACTTGGATTCGGTATTCGCCGTGAACGTCAGCTCGGCAGGCGAGACGGAAAGCGTTGCATTGGCCCCGGCCTGCTTGACGGTGACCGGTACGCACTCGTTGTTGTCGTTGCAGAATACGATGACACCCTCGCGGGCTTCGGTGGAGGTATTTGCCTCGGCAGTGAACGTGTAGGTGTCGGTGTTCCCGCTGGGCACCTTGCCCGTCTGTTTCACCCATTCCGGCTGCGAGTTGATCTTGTAGCCGATGTTGCGTGTGACCTTGACGGTGAAGTCTCCTCCGGCTGCGGCAACACTGTGCTCGTTCTTGTCAACGGAGAATACTACATCGGCGCCGGATTGCCGCACAGAGACGGTCTTCTTGACGCTGCCGTCCGAGGTGGAGACAGTGATGGAGCCTGTTCTTGATGTCAACGAGGTGTTCTCTGTGACACCGGCTGCGATTGTGGCCAGCCCTTTTCCTTTGTCTGAATCCAGGGTGATCCACTCCGCGTCCTTGGTGATCACCCAGTCTGTGTTGGAAGTTACATTCAGCATTTCCTCTCCTTTGTTAGCGGAGAATTCCAAGGATTCTGGACTGACGGTCAACGATGCTTTTAGAGCCTCCTGACGGACAGTGACAGAAACTTTTTGCATTGATTCCTTGTCAGAGATTGTAATGGTCGCGCTTCTTGGCTGCCCGGTCCTGTTCTCCTCGACTTCAACTTTTACCGAGTTCTTTCCCGCCTCTCCGGACGATGGGGAAATTGTGAGCCAATCCGCAGAAACTGTCGCCGACCAAGCCACGTTGGTGCTGAAACTCAGTGTGATTGACTGCTCCGCGCTTTCGACAGAAATACCGGAGGTGACAATGTCCTCGGTAAACTTGATTTCAGGTGTGATCTCCGGTTCGTTCTCTGTTCCGGTCCCGCCACAGCCAGCTATTAGTGTGGCGATGGCGACAGCCTTGAGGAAAGTGAGTAATTTTCTCATCATGGTCTTGAATGCTAATTTATTGATTGCTATTGATCATCAGGCTAAACGGAATGACCGTGATTATTTCGAGTTCATTGGTGGATTGCTCATAACACGCATATTTGCAAAAATAGTTATATTTTTCAATTTTTCAACTGATTTTGAATCATCGCGTGAATATTCAAAGATAGTTTGTATCTTTATCACCGAAAAAAACAACACATTATTTATATTTAATATGAATTTCAAAGCTATTTTGGTATCATTTGTGGTTATTACCGCAACTCTTCTTCCATCCGCGGCCAAGGATGCGACCTATAAAGTCACATCCCCGGACGGACACCTCACAGCCACGGTCTCCATCGGAAAGACAGTTTCTTACTCGGTGGCGAGGGACGCCGTCAGCCTCATCGAACCGTCAGAGATTTCCATGACCCTGTCCGGCGGCATCGTGTTCGGAGAGAATGACAAGGTCCGCAAAGTGAGGAAGGCAAGTGTGGACCAGACTCTTCCTGCCATTGCCTACAAGAAGGCTGTGGTCCGCGACAATTACAATGAGATCTCCATCATATTCAAAGAGTTCACGCTGACGTTCCGCGCCTATGACGAAGGTGTGGCCTACCGTTTCACAAGTTCCTTGAAGGATGAGTCGAAGGTTTTGGCGGAGAAGGCGCAGTTCAATTTCGCCAAGGACTGGGATGCCTATGTCCCTTATGTGAAACAGCACACCGAAACCCTTGAGAGCCAGTATTGGAACTCCTTTGAGAACACTTATTCCATCCATGCCCTGTCGCAGTGGAACAAGGAGAGGCTTGCGTTTCTTCCGATCGCGGTGTCTGCGGAAGGTGGAATGAAGGTTCTGATCACTGAGTCCGATCTGGTTGACTATCCTGGAATGTACCTTTACAACGAAGGTGACGCGACAACTCTTTCAGGACGTTTCGCTCCGTACCCAAAGACTGTCGAGCAGGGCGGACATAATATGCTTCAGGGCATTGTCAAGGAGCGTGAGGAATATCTTGCCGCCTGCACAGCTGCTGAATCCTTCCCTTGGAGGATTATAATGGTGTCAACGAATGATGCCGATCTGGCTGTTAATGATATGGTCTGGAAGCTTGGCAAGCCGGCCGATTCATCGCAGGATTTCAGCTGGGTGAAGCCTGGAAAAGTCGCTTGGGACTGGTGGAACGCATGGAACCTCTACGGGGTGGACTTCCGCGCCGGCATCAACAACGACACCTACAAGTACTACATCGACTTCGCCCAAAAGCATGGCATCGAATATGTCATCCTCGATGAAGGCTGGGCTGTCAACAAGAAAGCCGATCTGATGCAGATCATCCCTGAGATCGATCTCCCGATGCTTTGTGAATATGCCAAAGCGCACAACGTAGGCCTCATCCTTTGGGCCGGCTACTATGCTTTCGACAGGGATATGGAGAACGTCTGCAAGCATTACTCCGAGATGGGAATCAAGGGCTTCAAGGTAGATTTTATGGATCGTGACGACCAATATATGGTTGATTTCTTCAGGCGTACCGCCGAGACCGCGGCTAAATACGGACTTCTGATTGATTTCCACGGTGCGTTCAAGCCTGTCGGACTCAACCGTACGTACCCTAACGTCATCAATTATGAAGGAGTTTTCGGTCTGGAACAGATGAAGTGGAGCAAGCCTACGGTCGATCAGGTGACCTACGATGTCACGGTTCCTTTCATCAGAATGGCCGCCGGCCCGATGGACTACACTCAGGGTGCGATGCGCAACGCCATTCAGAAGAACTATCATCCTGTGAATTCCGAGGCGATGAGCCAGGGTACCCGCTGTCACCAGCTCGCTGAATATGTCGTCTTCGACTCTCCTTTGAATATGCTGTGTGACTCTCCGTCTAACTATATGGCCGAGCCGGAGTGCACGAAGTACATCGCGGACTGCCCGACAGTCTGGGATGAGAGCGTGGCCGTGAACGGAGTCCTCGGACGTTTCATCACCCTTGCCCGCCGCAGCGGCGATGTCTGGTACGTCGGTTCTCTCAACGATTGGAAAGCCCGTGACCTCACCTTGGATCTCGGTTTCCTCGGAGAAGGCGACTGGACAATGGAGATATTCCGTGACGGCATCAACGCCGACCGCGCCGCCCGTGACTACAAGCGTGAACTCGTTTCGGTTCCCGCTGACCGCAAAGTCAAGATCCACATGGCTCCAGGCGGCGGCTGGACAGCCCGTATAACAAAGAAGTAGGGATATTCACAATCCTTATTTTGGATAAAACTTCAGGCGTCCGCTCTGGTTACAGGGCGGGCGTTATTTTTACATATTCACGCTTCTGAAGATCTTTTTTACTTTCCCAAAGCGTAATAGTCCATGAATTACGCTCTTCGGAATCGTTAATATTGTTATCTTCGTGTTTTCTTAGGTAAGAGCGTCTTAGAGAAATGTCTGACACGATGACACGGGAGCAGCGGCATTACTGCATGTCGCGGATCAGGGGAAAGGACACACGGCCGGAGATGGTCGTGCGGAGGTGGCTGCACTCGGAAGGGTTCAGATATTCGTTGCATTCCAGAAGGCTGCCGGGATGTCCGGACATCGTGCTGAGGAGGTACCATACTGTGATATTCATAAACGGGTGTTTCTGGCACGGGCATCCAGGATGCGACAAGTTCAGGATGCCTCGGTCGAATGTGGAGTTCTGGCAGGAGAAGATCCGGCGGAACAAGGAGAGGGACGCGCAGGAAGTGGCGGCTCTTGAGGCGCTGGGATGGAATGTGATTGTGGTTTGGGAGTGTGAGCTGTCCAGGTGGGCCAGAGATTTGACACTGCGAAATTTGGTGGATGCGGTGAGACGGAATATCGAGCCGGAGTCAATTCATCCTATTCCATTGTCTGTGCGGAAACTATCCTTGAAGGAATAGGTTGCAAACGGGAATATTATTGCGTATATTCACGGAAATATTCAATGAATATGAAGTCTTTAAAGATGCCGCGTCAGTTGACGCTCTGTATTTTCATCTTTTCATCGGTCGGGAATCTCGCCGGCAAATTCGTTGGCGGACATATTCTTGCGATGTGCACCAAGCCTTTGATCGTGCCGTCGCTGGCGTTGTTTTGTTGGCTGCTTTTGAAGGAAAATGATGTCCGTGGGTGCAAGGTCGCCACTTTAATGCTGGCTATGGCGTTCGGGGCGTTGGGGGATGTCTTGCTTATGTTCAGCGATCAGGGCTTTTTTCTTGCGGGGCTGTTCGCGTTTCTCATAGGACACCTGTTCTATTTATGCACAATTCCATATCCTGACAAGAATGGACATAAAAGAATATTCAGCTTTGTCATTCTTGCGCTGTTGATCACCATTATGAGCATAGCCTCTCAATTATTTGCTGTGAAGGGCTTTATGGGAATGTGCGTCACGGCTTATGCCTGCGTTTTCGCTTTTGTCATCCACGCCGGAATAATGGCCGCGATTGAAACTAAAAGCCGTCTTTACGTTGTGACCGTCATCGGTTATGTCCTTTTTGTCATATCTGACACGATTCTGGCGACAGGTGTCTTTACTGATCTAAAAGTTCCGATGCGTGGTTTCTGGGTGATGCTGACGTATATTCTCGCCCAGTTCCTCATCGCCGTTTCGCTGACCAAGGAGGAAATCCGGAAACATCTTATGATAAATCCGTCCACAAATTGATAATTATTCCGAAATTTATTAATTTTGCATCGCAAAACACGGAGGATTGTCCGAGTGGTTTATGGTGCTTGTCTCGAAAACAAGTCGGCTGAAAGGCCCCACAGGTTCGAATCCTGTATCCTCCGCTTTCACTGATTAATAATAAGTTATGTCTATCAAGAAATTGTCCGATGCCGCCTCGATGATGGTTGTCGCGGCTATGGTTGGTTGCTCACCGAACGACACGACTGTTAATATCGCCTTGAACAAGGCTGCATACGCTTCGTCTTCTTATGATTATAACCTTACGGCACAGCTGGTCACAGATGGGGGTGTGGCGGCTTCAGAGCCGGCTTGGCTGAAAGTCTGCACGGCTGAGGGGGAACTGCCACGGCGCGAGAAGGAATGGACGCTGGACGCGGGACCATATTCAAGCAACAGGTTGGAAGGTGCGTCTGATTTCATTGAATATGAATGGAGTGCCCAGAAGTTTTCAGCTGCCTGCGTGCGTGTCCGGGGATATGTGGTTTATGAGGAACCTGCGAAAGGGTGGTCGATTTCTTGTCTTGCTGGGGACTCGAAGGTCGGAATGAGACAGGTCGGATTCATCGGAAATTCCGGACTGCCGGGAAACAAGCGTTATCCGGAGGTCATCACTGACCCGAACAAGCAGACTGAGACGATCACATGCCCTGTCCGTGAGTTGGATTTGGAAATACCTTTGAATGACGCTGTTGATTTCAATCATTTCAAGATTGAGTTCAATATGGAAGGGGCTCTTTTTTGGGTGGTATATGCTGTGGATTTCTCAACGGAACCATCATTCGGGAAGAGTTCTGACACCGGGCCTTATGATTCAAAAGAGTCCCGTGGTTTCAATGTTCTACCATCCGAAGTCTACTCAAGCGCGTGGATGAGTGCTGACGACAAACCGCAGTGGGTCTATGTTGATCTTGGTTCTAAAAAGAGATTCAATGAATTACGCCTTCATTGGATCCATAAGGCTAAAAATGGTAGTGTTGAGATCTCGGACGACGCGGAGAACTGGAAAAAGGTCGCAGATCTTCCACAGACAGATTCGCTGACATATTCATTCAAAGCGGTAGGTAACGCCCGTTATGTCCGTCTTTCGATGGAAGGCGCTGATGAGAGCGGCCATTTCGCATTGGGCGAGATGGAAGTCTTTGGACCTCAGGCGAAAAAAGATACCAAACCTGAATGGCGACTTCAACGTGCTTCCGCTGTCGCCGGGAGCGGAGAGGCTGTCTCCACCAATGAATATGACGATTCGTCCTGGCTGCCTGCTGTCGTGCCGGGAACAGTTCTTTACAGCTATATAGCCGCCGGGGCAGTTCCGGATCCGGGAATCGCTGACAATAACCTTCAGATTTCGGAGTCGTATTTCAATTCTGATTTCTGGTACAGATGGACACCAAGTTCTGTCGCTGGGCTTGTCGAAGCGACAAAGCGTCAGGAAGGCGAGCGGCTTTTCCTATCCTTTGACGGAATCAATTGGAAAGCCGAAGTTTATCTAAACGGGAGTTATGTCGGAAACATTGCGGGAGCGTTCAAGCGCGCAAGTTTCGACATCACGGATCTGATTCAAAACGAGAACAATGTCATAGCCGTGCACATCATAAAGCCAGCCCACTTTGCCGCTGTCAAGGAAAAGAACGCAGAGAGTCCTGACTTCAATGGAGGTCAGCTTGGTGCTGATAACCCGACGTTCCACGCCACGGTAGGCTGGGATTGGATGCCGACAGTCAGAGGCCGTGATATGGGAATCTGGAACGATGTCCGGATAGAAAAAGTTGAGGCTGTAAGATTAAGCGATCCGCTTGTCCAAAGCAAAGTGACAGACGGCCTTGCCTCGATGACATTCTCTGTGAAAGTCGAGGACATCTCTTCCAAGGACATCAGCGGAATCTTGCGCGGTTCTGTCGGAAATATTGAATTCGCGAGGCCTGTCTCATTGAAGGCAGGGGAGAGCGGCGCGGTCATATTCACACCGGAGGAATATTCACAACTGAAAGATCAGAAGATCGACCTTTGGTGGCCGAATGGCTATGGTGAGCCGACGCTTCACGAAGCCTCGTTCTCCTTCACACCTGACGGTGCGGCCGAGGCGATGACCTCAATCAAATGGCAGGCGGGCATCAGGGAATTCACATACAGCGATGTGATGAGCGACCTGAAAATGTTCATCAACGGCCGCCGCTTCTTCCCGAAGGGCGGCAACTGGGGCTTCAGTGAATATAATCTCCGCTACCGTGCTGAGGAATATGACACCGCGGCGCGTATGCACAGGGATATGAACCTGAATATGATCCGTAACTGGGTTGGTCAGACAGGCGACGAGGAGTTCTACGATGCCTGCGACAAGTATGGAATCGTGGTTTGGCAGGACTTCTGGCTTGCGAATCCGGCTGACGGTCCTGATCCGGATGACAATGAGATGTTCCTTGACAATGCCAGGGATTATGTCAGCCTTATCCGCAAGCATCCAAGCATCGGACTATACTGCGGACGTAACGAGGGCTATCCTCCGGCTGTTTTGAACGCTGGCCTGATAGAGACCGTCAACACCCTGCATTCCGACATCGTCTATATTCCAAGTTCGGCTGATGATGGAGTAAGCGGCCACGGCCCGTACCGTGCGGTCGAGCCTTCGTTCTACTTCGAGAACCCGACCTCCAAGTTTCACAGCGAGAGGGGAATGCCTGCGATTATGGAATATGAGAGCCTGTCTCGGATGCTTACTTCAGACCATCTTTGGCCAACGAACGATGTCTGGGGACAGCACGATTTCACCCGCACCGGCGCTCAGGGTGACACCGCATTTGTCGGAATGGTCAGAAGGCGTTTCGGTGAGCAGGCTATGGAATCCGCCGAGACTTTCGCGAAATATGCCCAGTGGGTCAACTATGACGGCTACCGTGCGATGTACGAGGCCAACAATGTTGGACACAAGGGACTTCTGATCTGGATGTCTCACAGCGCCTGGCCAAGCCTCGCCTGGCAGACCTACGACTATTGGTTCCGTCCTACAGCCGCCTGTGCCGCCGTGAAGAAAGCCTGTGAGCCTCTGCACATTCAGATGAATCCGGCCACATGTCGGATTGAGGTGGTCAACGCCAGCTGTGGTGATCAGAAAAACCTTACCGCCAGCGTTTCCGTAGTCAATCCGAATGGTGAGGAAGTATATTCAAAAACAGCTCAAGTAAGTCCCGCGGAAGACACGACGACTCAGGTAATTGATATCGCTGACGTACCGGACGGCCTCTGCATCGTGACCCTCAAACTGACCTCCGCTGACGGGAAAGTCCTTTCGCAGAACCAATATTTCCGTAATTTCCGCTCAGGCAAAGACACCGGCAACTATCAATCTCTTGTAGGAACCAAGTGGCTGGACAACACCCTGCTCAAGTTTGATTGACAATCGGGATTTTCGTTTTTTTTCATACCGCTCTGAGCGGAAAATGTTGCTTCACGCAACCGAACTATTTAGATTTGCATAGTCCGCCTGGTGGCCTAATGCGAAGTTGTCAATGTAACTTCAGTCTCCAACCTTGACGTCAGCCATAACAAAGTAGTGGTCGCTCGGCAGGATGCCATTGACCCCTTCTGTGATCATGCGGCAGTGAACCGGCTTGACCTTGCCGTGCAGGTAGATGAAATCGATGCGGGTGTTCTTCTTGGTGTACTTCTCGCCTTTGAACCCGTGAAAGGAGAAACGGTCCGGGAATCCCATCCATTCGTAGGCGTCTTTCCATCCTGCCACGTGCAGCGTCTGGGCCGCGCCGTCAGAGATGCTTGAATTGAAATCTCCACAGATGATCTGCGGAAAATCATCAGCATATTGCCCGGCTTCCTCGGCAAGCATCCTGGCCTGTTCCCGTCTTGCATTGTCTGACTTGTGGTCAAGGTGGGTGTCGATTATACGGAACTCCTCACCGGTTTTCTTGTCACGGAGTCTTAGGTAGTTACAATGCCTTGCACGAGTTGTTCCCCATGAGACAGTACCTCCGATGAGAGGTTCTTCAGACAGCCAGTAACAACCCGCGCCGAGCATCTCGTACTTGGATGTCGAGAAGAAGATCACGTTCTTTCCAATGAAATGGTAGCCCTCCGTAAACGGGTCCATTTCAGGACCGGCGAATCCGAACGAGGTGTAGCCTTTCAACTCTTTCTTCATGTACTCATTAGAGTCATAGATGACCTCCTGCAAGCAGATGATGTCGGGTTTCTGGGCCAATATGACGTCCCGGCAGACCTCACGTCTTTCTTCCCAGGTGCAGCCCGGCTTCTTGGCGTCTTCCGGCAGTCCGGTTATGCGGATGTTGCATGTCATTATCCTGTGCGTGCCTTTTTCCTGAGGGTCACGGCTGAGACCTTTCCCGGCGGCCATTGCCGGAGTGATGCTCACGGCAGCGAGCAACGCAATCAGGATTACGGTCTTGTTTTTCAATATATTCATAAGAGAACGAATGTTGGTTGAACGGTCATATTCATTAGTCCCTGAGGTAGGCACCGGTTTCTTTGAGCTCCTTGCGCACTTCGGCCACATTGACCTTGGCGACAGGCACGCCTTCCGACAAGGCGATCCTTGCAGCCCTTCCGGCAGCCTCACCCATTGCCATGCACGTGGACATCACTCTGGCCGAGGCCATCGCCTCGTGAGTCATGGAGGCGCACCGTCCGGCTACGAGCAGGTTTCCGACCTTTTCCGGAACCAGCATGCGGTATGGCAGATCGTAGCAGTCTGGGCACCACATCATCGTGCAGTCATCTCCGTGGCTGTGATGAATGTCCACAGGATAACTTCCAACTCCTATCGCGTCCTCGAACTTGTGGCAGTTCAGGATGTCGTCCGCAGTCAGGACATATTCTCCCTTGATGACACGGCTTTCGCGGATACCCATGAACGGAGCCACCCTGTCTCTCCACGCGTTCTCGAATCCTGGTATGAAATCCCTGAGGTATCTTTCCACCTCATCATTCTGGAAGCGGGCCTTGATTTCCCCTTCGGTGTAGCTTTCTGGATTGGTTGAGTCCACGCCGCAGACTCTGGACATATTCACCCAAATCTCATCATCGGCAAGACCTGTGATGAGGATTGTCCTTGCCACTGGGATCTCATAGCCCTTCTCTCTGGCCTCGTTGATCTTCTTCCTGAAACCGACCACAATGAACGGACCGTCCTTGAACTGCTCGGTCGGCATCACATCCATGTCGAATTCCTCCGAATGGTTCACGATCGCGTCCCTGAGCTCAGGCATATTGACCCCTCTCATGGAGAACATCAATGTCGGCGGCTGCATGCCTCCGTCAGCGTCGCCCTTGTGGCATTCCACTCCGGCCTTGAACGCGACATCAGCGTCTCCGGTGCAGTCAATGACTGTTTTCGCCATGATCACCTCACGGCCTTCCTTGCTTTCTATGAAGACACCCTTGACATCATCTCCCTCCTTGATTACTCCAGAGCAGAACACGTACATCAGGATTTTCACCCCGACTTCCTCCAGCATGGCCAAAGCCTCGTCCTTTACGGCTTCCGGGTCGATGATCGTGAGGCTGACGTGGTTCTTGCACGGTTTGTGTTCAGAAGCCTTGCCCTTGGCTCTGAGTCTGCTGATGAGCATCTGAGGCAGGCCTTCGATGACTTGATTGCCTTTCCGGCCTAGAAATCCGAGGATCGGCAGACCGAGGGTCAGGTTGCCTCCGACATAGCCACGGCTTTCGATGAGCATCACTTTAAGACCTTTGCCGGCAGCGGCGCGTGCGGCCATGATGCCCGAAGGTCCACCTCCGACAACGAGAATGTCCACATTGTCTCTTATCGGAATCTCCCTTGCCGACTCGGTGTAAGTTCTTTTTGTTTCCATTGTTATTTGATTTTAAACATTCTTCACGTACAGTCCCGGACGTTCAGGCCGCACCATCTTCCACAGTACAACAGAGGCAATGAGGTGAAGCACACCCATCACGGCGAACAGAATATTTCCCATAGACGAGAGCAACGAGCCCACGAAGACATTGAATATGGCTCCTCCGACGGCTCCGGCTCCAGCGGTGATGCCGACCACGCTTGCCACGTTTCTTACAGGGAACGCCTCCGCGACCACCACGCAGATGGTGTAGAGCCAGCTTGAGCACATCACGGCGATCACACTGAATATTCCAACGACCATCCAAGCCCGTGCCCCGAACGCTATGGACTCGCATCCGCTCACGAGCGGTGTAAGCGCGCATATCGGTGCAACAAAGGATATTCCTATCATCATTATTTTTCTTGCCTTGAGAGCTGGAATCCCTTTCTTGACGAGATGGTCGGAGAATATGGATGATAATATTCCTCCGATCGCGCTGAAGAAGAACGGTACACCACCCATGTACTGGATCATGTCCAAAGTGGCCTGCTGGCTAAGCCCTTGGGCTTCACCCATGCTCCTCAGATAACCCGGCAGCCAGAAACAGCAGAAATACCATACCGGGTCGCTTATAAGCCTTATCAGTAGGATCCCCCAAAGTGAGCGGGTTTTCCATAGGCCTGTCCATGTGAACGCCGATGACCCCTCAATGGATTTTTGTGAGCTGTCGGCGTCCTCTTCCGCATCCATTGTCCTTGCGAGAACATCCTTGTCAGGATTACGATATACAAACGCCCAGACAACGGCGATGACAAGTCCGATTCCTCCGGCAAGGATGAACACCTCATGCCATGGCAGTATCCTCGCCATCCAAGCGATCACAAGAGGCGCGATGACTGTTCCCAAGGCTCCACCTGCTGTACACAGGCTGTTGGCGGTCGCTCTGTGACGTTTCTCGAACCATACTGTAACCGCGACGATCTGACCGGCTATGATGGTCGGTTCGGCAAGTCCGAGGATGCCTCTGAATGTGGCGAAAAGCACAGCGTTTGTGGACAGACCGCCTCCGATGCATGCCAAGGACCACACCACTATTCCGACAGAAATCACCGGCTTGGGACCGAATTTATCCACGAGGATTCCAGAGATAGGATACATTATCGCGTAGCAGATCAGGAACACGTTCACTATCCATGCGTACTGAATATCTCCGATGCCGAAATATTCCAGAATTTCCGGTTTCAATATTGACAACAGCTGGCGGTCAAGGTAGTTGCAGATGATCGCTACGAAGAGAGTGGCGACAATGAATATTCGCCGTTTCCCGGAAGAATGATTCTCCATTTATTTTAATTTGCTTAGTTCCAAGTATTTTTTGTAGCGGCTCTCCAAAAGATCATGTCTTTCAGGAGATGGGGAATAGGTGTGCGCCGATGGTGGGCACAATGCTTTTTGGGCAGTCGGAACATCCGGGTACAAACCTGCGACAACAGAGGCGTTGACCGCCGCTCCCAGAGCACAGGACTGCTTGCAGTCAAGCACTTCGATCTTTTTCATGTTGGCGTCGGCCATGAGTTGCATGATGAAAGGGGACTTGAACGCGATGCCGCCAATCGCGACAAGACGTTCGATGAATACTCCGTTGTTGATCAGATGGTCAATAGCGGCTTTCGCGCCGAACGCCGCTGATTCGGCAAGTGCGTAATAGATTTCCGCGGGGGATGTCCCTAACGTCAATCCGGTGATGGTGCAGGTCAGTGAGCTGTCAGGGGCAGGAGAACGCCTTCCATTGAGATAACCTGTGGAGATGGGACTGGATGCGCTGATTCTCAATTTTCCGGCTTCTTCTGAAAGTTTCTGAAGAATATTGTCCTTCTGGTTCGTATGGTTGCATTCCAGCGCCCATCCGAGGATTCGCTTCAGCCATGCGAATATATCCCCGAACGCGGACATCCCGACTTCATACCCAGTCATTTCCGGAAGGATTGATCCGTCCACTTGCCCGAATATCCCCTCGATGACATGAGGATTCTTTGGCGTGATAGCCATGAAGCAGGCTGAAGTGCCGAGATTCATGGCCATTGTCCCTAATGTTATTCCTGCCCCTACGGCACCGGAGTGAGAATCAATATTCCCTATACCTATAAGTACATCACGGGAAAGTCCAAGTTTGTCCGCCCACTCCGCATTTATCCTGCCGGCCTCCTTGTCGCAGCCATATACCTTGTCTGGCATATTCCTAAGAATAGGCACAAGCTTGCCGTCAATACCATTGAAGAATTCTTCAGGGGGATATCCGCCCCATTCTTCCGCCCACATCCTCTTCGCTCCGGCGGCACACAATCCCACTCTCATCTTTGTGATGTCATCCACACCTGTCAGAACCGCGGGAATCCAGTCGCACAGTTCAATGGCTGTGGATGCTTCATTCTGAAGCTCAGGTGAATGACGGAGCACTCTGAGGACTTTCGCCCAGAAACATTCCGCTGAATAATGTCCTCCCGAATGGCGGCTGTATCCCTTGCCGGATAACCTGTCGGCATTATTGATCTCCGCTGCCTCGTGTTCCGCCGTGTGGTCTTTCCAAAGGACGAACATCGCGTCTGGATTCTCTTTATACTTTTCTGACAGAGAGAGAGGCTTGCAGTGTCTGTCCACAAGACATGGGGTGCTGCCTGTGGTGTCCACGGAAATGCAGCGTACAGCTTCAGGGGCCGGACAATGCGAAACGACATCGGTCAGCACTTTTTCAAGGCCTTCGAGATAGTCGAGAGGGCTTTGGCGGAACATCGCCTTTGTCTTGTCCGTATAAAGTCCCTTGGCCCATCTTGAGTAGTGGGACTCAGCTGAGTGGATATATTCCCCAGTGAGGGCATTGACAAGCAATGCCCTCACCGAGTCTGAGCCGAAATCGACCCCTATTGTGTAAGAAATCTGTCTGTTCATTACCGTATTGATACGGGAGGAGCCTTTAAGATTAAAGTGTGGTCAAGTGGAAGTTGCGCCAGAGAACCTTGATGTTGTTGCCGTCGTGGATCTGGAGCATGATGCGGCCGGACTTGGAACCGATCAACTCATCGTTTATGTCAACCATAGGCTCGCCGTTCAGCCAAGTCTTGACGTTGTCACCTTCGACACGCAGACGAAGAGTGTTCCATTCGCCTTCCTTAAGAATATCCTCTTTCTCGTCCGGAATCTGAACCAACCAGCCACGGCCGTATGACTCGTAGATTCCGGCTGTGTCCTGTCCCTTAGGAGCGACCTCGCACTGCCATCCGTTCACGATGTTGTTTTGGTAGCCACCCTCCACAAATGAATGGAAGAACAGACCGGAATTGCCGTTCGAGCACTGCTTGAACTCGACTGTCAGATCAAAATCCTTGTAATATTCACGGGTTCCGAGATAGCCGTAGCGGAGATCCTCTCCGTTCTCGGTCACGAGATTGCCTTCCTCGTCAACACCTGTGCGCATGCTTCCGAACAACTCCCATCCGTGAAGATCCTTTCCGTTGAAGAGTTCGACCTCCTGACCGGCCTTGCGTGGCAGTTCCTTGATCTTGATATTCCTGAATGAAGCGGGATCGCCGTGGTCCTGGAGGCAGATCACACCCTCGTGGGCGAGACCATATTCGGTTGCGTTGCCCCATTTGCCGCTGGCCTTCTTCTCGAACCAGTCGTCTGTCCAGGCCTCGAACTCAAGAATCTTCTCTCCGTTCAGCCAATGCTCCACATGACCGTTGTCAAAGACAATCTTTGAGTTGTTCCATTCACCTTGAGGATTGACTTTCATCTTGCTTGAGTCAGGAAGATGCATTGCGTAGTCAACGCCAAGCTTCTGCCATTCCTCAAGTTTCGCCGGAGCGTTAACCTCTTCCCAACCCTCGTTGTCAATGAGCTGATATTCAGGGCCTGTGACGTAAGGCACCTTGAATTTCGGATTCTCGACAACGTGGTAAAGCATTCCGCTGTTGCCTCCGTGGGTGAGTTTCCAGTCCCAGGACAGTTCGAAATTCTCGTACTTCTTGTCCGTGACGATGTAGCCGGACTCATCGGCTCCGTTGCCGGAAGCCTGGATGCAGCCATCCACAACTTTCCAGCCGTTGGTCAGAGAGTCACCGTTGTAGTCACGCCAACCGTCAAGGTTCTCACCATTGAACAACAGTACCCAACCGTCAGCCTTTTCAGCGGATGTGAGGGTGTTCTGCTTCTGTGCGCATGATGTCATTGACACCGCGATGCCTGCGATCGCCAATCCATAAATGATCTTTTTCATTATGCAGAGATTAAAATTATAGTCTTGTGCTATTGTCATTGATAATGATTACAAAAATATGGAAATATAAAGATATTACAAAGATGATTGGTCACAAAATGAGGTTCGGAAAGAATAATTGACACTGGAGGTCATGGTGAGAGGTAGGTTATTTTTGTCGGAGACATGAAGTTTTTCAAAGAAAATTGCGTATAATCGCATTGTATATAAAAACGAACTGTTATGAAAAAGAATCTGAGAAGATTTGTCGGGGGCACATTGCTCCTGATTGCCACTGCTTGTGGCAAGACCGGCACTGATCCGGCAAAGGAACCAACTCCAACTCCGGAACCAGAGCCGGAGCCGTCACCGGTTGTCGCCGAGGATCTGAGCAAGAATGGATCGTCCAACTGCTACATCATCGTGAAAGAAGGCGGCTATTCCTTTGACGCCACGGTAAAAGGCAATGGTGCGGCCACGGAAGGTCTTGCCGCTCCGGAGAAGATGACTCCTGATTCCGCGGCTCTTGTCTGGGAGACCTCAAAGGGAATGATCACAGACGTGGCCTTCAAAGACGGCAAGATCACGTTCAATGCTTCCGCGCAGAACGGCAACGCATTGATCGCCGCCTATTCCGCTGACAAGAGAGTCATCTGGAGTTGGCACATCTGGTTCCCGGAAGAGAATGTGAAAACTGTTACGGCCAAGAGCGGCTACGAGGTGATGAATATGAACCTCGGCGCAATGACCTCCACTTTCGGTTCTGCTCCTGACGTGAAGCCTTACGGTCTGTTGTACCAATGGGGACGCAAGGATCCGTTCCCGTCAGCTCCGAGTCTTACCGGGAATGAAAAGACCCAACCGGTTCCCGTGTATGGACCTGATGGCGCGGAGGTGAAGATCACATATTCACTTTGGAGTTCGGTTGAGAACAACACCATTGAATATTCAATAGCCAATCCTACTAAATGTCTTTCGAACTATGCCCAGTACAACACAAGCAGGGATTGGCTGAAGGCCTCCGACAGCAATGACGCGTTGTGGGGCAATCCTAAAGGGGACGAGAGAAATTCGGACAACAATTACGTCAACAAAGGCTCCAAGTCTTTCTATGACCCTTGCCCTGTCGGCTACCGTGTCCCGCCGGCAGATGTGTTCAGGACATTCACTACCACTGGTGGATATACTCAGGATCCGTCTTCATTTGATGTTGTGGATTTGAATGGTGACGGAGTGATCGACACCAGAGACTACAACTATGGATGGTCTTTCAATATGAAGGGAGGCTCTCTGTTTTTCCCTGCCGCAGCCCGCTACGACGGTTCCTACGCCATGCTTATGGGTTCCAAGAGCGGACTTTGGGGATCCTATTGGGGAAACTCTCCTGCCAAATCCTATGGAGCGACCACAGGTTTCGGATTCTGTGTGCTCGCGTTCATGAACGAGGCCGCCGGCACATCCGTCTCAGCCACCGCTTCCGCCGGACGCGCCGACGCCTATTCGGTACGCTGCGTCAAAGAGTAGTGACGTCAGGAAATCCCGGCGGAAAACTGCTCTACATCGGTGATGCCGAAGACAAGGACCTGTATGTTGATACAGCTGGTCTGGAGGCGTTGAAACTTCCCATCACCGAACATTCAAAGCTCCCTTATATCGTTATCAGTGACGAGAAACGTGGCTGGCTATTCCTCATTGAGGTGGTAACTTCTCACGGACCGGTTTCCGCAAAGCGTGTTGTTGAGTTGGAAGAGTTTACTAAGGATTGCCCTTATGGAATCGTATATGTGACAGCCTTCCCGAATGCGAAAGAATTCAAGAAACACGTGGATGATATTGCACGGGAGACTGAAGTATGGCTTTCCGACACACCGGATCACATGATTCATTTCAACGGTGACCGGTTTATCGGCCCGAGGAAATAAATTGTTTTTCGATAATATGTCTAAGCGGCTTGAGGTTTTTCCAAAAAGCCGCCTTCTGTTTATCTCTCTCTTCTATGATTGAGTCATCCTCCTCATCATGATAATTTACGAATTATATTTGTATGGATTGCAGCAAGATTGCAAAATTATCACGCAATAATGCGATGTCACTACTTGCATTAATCTGAGGCTGTTATAAACTGCCATTTAAAGAAGATTTTTTTGATTGTCTTATTAATTGCTGATGGCTGTTTCATGTCCTAAGCTATTAGAAATAGCAGAGTCTTATCCAAACATGGCAATTAATACCAAAAGCTAGAATCGTTCGGCGGGGCTCTTCGGCGGGTGCGTTTTACAAAAGACGTTCAGCCCAAATGGCTTTTGAAGGCGGTGGGACTATGAATATGTTGAAAAAGTATAGGGTAAGATCGAGAGTTTTTCAGCATATTCTTTAATTGACGGCGTTCTATGCCCTTTCGCCCTGAATGTGTTTTGTAAGATTTAAGATTCTGGTGCTGGTCATGTTGCCAGAATATGCCGCCGGCCAGCGTTAGATCACTGCCGCACATCGCCGCGGCAGGCCGCTTGGATGGGGGACTCAGAATAAAAATGCCTCTCAGGTGACTGAGAGGCGGATTTTTGTGGAGCATAGGAGGATCGAACTCCTGACCTCAAGATTGCGAACCTTGCGCTCTACCAGCTGAGCTAATACCCCGATCGGACTGCAAAGATACAAAAAACTTCATTTATACAATGGATTTTATTCGAGAATATTGCGCAAAACATTTATTGATTGTGACAACGGATGTCCTGTGTGCGATTCCAAGTGGAGGATGGCTACACCATTATAGCAAGTTAGGTAAATTGCCTGCACGCGTGATGTCCTGTGTGCGATTCAAAGTGGAGGATGTTTACCGTGTGGAGGCAATGAATTCCTTATACTTGATGAAATCATCCGGAAGCGGCATGTCATAGACCTTGCTTCTGAGGAATGCTCCGTAATCCTTGATGTCTGAATATTTCGACTGCTCCTCCACGGTCAGAGTCTCTCCGACGCCGACTCTGATCCTTCTGTACCTCTTGTTGACAAGCTCGTGCGGAAGCTGCATCAGGCGCACCCGCCAGTCTATCAGACCCAGGTTGTAGAACCAGAGTGAATTGTGGTCGAAAAACCGGATAGGGACAATCGGAACCTTGGCTTTCCGGATAAGCCTCAGAACCGCTTCCTGCCACTCTCTGTCCTTGATTTTCATCTCTTTAAGGCTGAGATCCGAGACCGCTCCTGAAGGGAAGAATCCCACCGGTTCACCATCGTGGAGCCTTTCCAGAACCTCACGGACTCCCTGAATGTTCTTGGCTGTTATTCCCTTGTTCAAGTTGTTCTTCGGATTGACAACGATGAGACTTGGGCGCAGCGCTTCGACAAGGGCGAGGAACTCGGTCACCATCACCTTGAAACCAGGCCTGATGTGTCCGATAAGGTCAATGAGAATGACACCGTCCATACCTCCGTAGGGATGGTTGCTGACCGTGATGAACGGCCCGTCGGGCAAATTCGCAAGCCTTTGCGAGCCTCCCAGTAGGTAGTTGACCCCAAGCTTGTCCAGGAGTGCGCCCGCGAAATCCGCCCCTTGATATTCATCAATCGTGTCGTAAATGTCGGACAGTGTCTTGATGGACAGGACTTTTCTTAGGAAACCAGCGACAGTGTTGCCGAATTTTCCCTTGAAAACCGGCGCAAGTTGCTCAATCTGTTCTACTGGAAGAAGAGGCATTATTTGTCTTCCCTCTTAGGCATCGGATCCATCTTGGCGTAACCCTTTGCGTCACTGATGATTGTCACCAGATAAATGATCACAAGCAAGGCCAGGATCACAAGACCTGCCACGTCAAGCGCCCTGAGGTCGATGTCCTTGCCGAATATGCTGACCACTGTGCTGAACTCCCTGAGCGGCTCTATGAATATAAAGAGAGATGTCAAGATAATGGCGATCACTCTGAACTCAGTAGGTCCAAGTTTGGCGTAGGTGAGCCTGAACTCGCTCTTGAGGTGGGCGTTCACGCTGACATTCACCGTAAGGCAAAGATAGACCACGAATATCATCAAGGCCAGATCCAGACGCATAAGGTATGACAGTCCGAGTCCGATGAACATAAAGGCTTCGTTTATGCAATCTACCGTGTGGTCGAGATAGTAACCGTAGATCGGTCTCTGGGTCTTGCGGACTCTGGCAAGAGTGCCGTCAAGGGAGTCGCCGTACCAGTTGACAACGAAGCCGAAGCAGCTGAGCCAAAGGAAGTTGACGTTCACGCTGCAGAGGATGTACCCGGCGCCGATCATGATCGCGCCAAGCGTGCCGATGAATGTCAGTGTGTCCGATACGACCCATTTCGGCTGCCTCTCGGCCAGCCAGACAAGGGCCTTCTTCTCGACCCCGTTCAGGATGGAGGTCTGTATTCTTTCCGCTTTCTTGTCTGCCATATTAATTATGTGTTAGATGTTTTTGACGTAAATCCTGGCTCTCTTGTGGAGGTGATGCTCGAATTTGCCCCAGAGATTCTGGACATTGTGGTTCTCCTCAAGCTCACGGGTGCTTTCGACGTACTTGATGCCGTTCTTGTGCATCCCGCGGCCGATCTTGGAGATGATCATGGCGTTGACACCTTTGTCCTTGTATTCATTTGAAATGGCTATCAGCAGGGCATCAATCGTGTCATTGTGGTGCAAAGCCTTGAGAATGTGTATGAACCCGAACGGGAACATATGCCCTTTGGCTTTCTGCAGAGCCTTTGACAGTGATGGAAGGGTGATTCCGAATCCGACCACCTTGTCGGTCTCGTCAACGATGACAGAGACGTAGTCCAGATTGAGGTTCGGGAAGAACTGGTCCTTGAGATCCTCGCACTGGGCAGGGGAGAGCTCCGAGAATCCGTGCAAGACAGAGTAACATTCGTTCATCACACGGAATATTCCGTCGGCATATTTGTGGAGCAGCTCATTCTTGTTCTTGTAGTCGCCTTCCTTGAGATTGTAGCGCTCACCGATCATTTCGGCGAAGTGGAAATAACGGTCAAGATTGTCCGGAACAGTGATCTTATATTCCACGAAATCAGTCTCTTTCGAGAATCCTTCTTTCAGGAGCATCGGCTCGTAGTAGGGAGCGTTGTACTTTCCGTAGGCGGTGGGAAGTTGGTCGAAACCTTCGACAAGAACTCCGGAGATGTCAAACTCAAGGAAACCGACAGGGCCTTCAATGATCTCCATTCCTTTTTCCTTGCCATATTCCTTCACCCTTTCCATCAGGGCGTGTACCACCTCCTGTGATTCGATGAAGTCTATCCAGCAGAAACGGCAGATCTTCTTGTCAACCTTTTTGTTGTACTTATAGTTTATGATGCCGGCGACTCTGCCGACAATCTTGCCGTTTTCATCGTATGCCAGCCAATATTTCCCTTCGCAGACCTCAAAGGCCCGGTTTTTGCCCGGAGTGAGGGTGTCCATCTCCATCGACTCAATCTGAGGAACGTAGTATTCGTTGTCCGCATACAACTCGTTCGGGAACCGGACGAAACGCCTCAGATCCTGTCTGCTGATCACTTCCTTGGTTGTAATAGCCATTGTTTTTTTACTTTACAATCTGCTAAGGTAGTAAAAAAATCATAAAATATTCTATTATCGAATATACAAAATAGTCCCGCCATTTGTGGGTGACGGGACTTATTTATCTATTAATAAATATTTAAAACATTTCTACAATGGGTTACTTTTTCTCGTATCCAACAGGATGGTTCAGCAAAAGTTCCTGTCCTTCCTTGAGGCCAAGGGCGGTTTTGACAGCATCGTGGTTCATGCTTCCACGCGGAACTGTGGCCAGTCCGAGAGCCTCGCAGGCAAGGCAGATGTTCTGGGATACATAGCCGGCGTCGATGGCTCCGAAAATTGCGGTTTTCTCATCGCGGAACTTGTACTTGTTCAAGTCGCAGACAATCACGAGAAACAAAGGAGCTTTTGCCACAGATGCCTGACGACCAGCCAGATCCGAGCGGATGTCCTTTCCGGAAACCTTCGTCAAGATGTTTTCCTGGGCGTTGAAGAGCCATGCGCCGTCAGCCCGGCATACATAGACACTTTCCTCCTGTGTGTTCATGGCTGATGGTACGGTCAGCCTTCCGTCCTCACGGTTCACTCCGCATGCGGCCCATAGCAACCGGGACAGAGACGCGTCACTGATCTGTGCGTCAGAATATTCACGGACAGAGGCTCTTTGCTGAAGAGCCTGATAGAGAGTCATCGACACATTCTTGTCAGGCTGCGGAAGCTTGATGACTTCCTGGGCGAGTGCGGAAGTGGCCAGCGCGGCGGCTGCCAAAGCAAGGATGATCTTTTTCATATTCATGGATTTAAATGTTTGAGACTTTGATTGTGTGAAGCGGCGCGGCTCCGGTTGACGACTGCCACTCCGCTGAAAACCATAATGATGGCTACTATTTTCTGCCAGGTCATCGTGTCCATCCCGCCGATGACGCTGAGCAGGCAGGCCAGAATCGGCTGAAGGTAGGTGTACATCGCCACGATGGTCGGGCGGACGCTTTTCTGGCCGACCGGAATCAGAAAGTATGCGACAAAGGTGGCAAAGAAGATAAGATAGCCTATCTCAAGGGCTTGCGGCAACTTGATGGCGGCGTAGTCGGTGTGGAGCAGATCCTCAAAAGACAGCGGCAGCGACATCAGAAGCGAGAACAGGAACATCCACTTCATAAAAGTGATCACTGAATATCTTTGGATCAGCGGCCTGAACGCTCCGAGGTACAGCGAGAAGCTGATGCTGTTCAGGAACAGCAGAATAAACCCTAAAGGCTGCGTGGCCTCGATCCCATTGTGACTATGTACGGAATTGAATATCAGGAATATGATTCCGATGAAGCTGATTCCTACTCCGGCGGCCTTCTTCGCGGTGATAGGCTCTTTTACGAATATGAGTGCGAAGAACATGGTGAAGATCGGGCCGAGTGTTCCGATGATGGACGCGTCTATGGTCGTGGCCATCGTGATGCCTTTGAGGAACGTGTATTGGGTGATGAACAGACCGAATATGGATGCCAACGCAATCTGTATCAGATCTTTGATCGGGACTTTCTCTTTAGGCGTGAACAATGAGATCAGCCAGAACAAAGCTGACGCTCCGATGGCTCTCAGCGTGAACAATGCGATAGGGGAGACAACCGCCGAATTGGAGATGTCCTTTGTCAGTACGATGTTGACGCCGAAGATCGTGTAGGCCGCAAGCAGTGCCAGATGCCCTTTCAGATTGCCGCCCGCCATTCCATTCCGATTACTGTTCGCCATAGCCGTCCTCCGAGCATTGCGGGCATATTCCTTTAATAAGGTAGTTCGCCGTGGTTTCTGAATATCCCGCCGGGAGCGTCACAGGGGGGATGTGGATGTCCTCAAGGCAGAAGGTGCGGTGGCACTTCTCGCAGAAAAAATGCACGTGCGCGTCCTCGTCGCGCGCTGAGTCGTGGCTCAGGCAGAGCTCGTAGCGGGTGCCGTCGCCGCCGTCCTCGATCGCGTGCACGAGGTGGTGCTCCTTGAACAGCGTGAGGCTTCTGAATATTCCAGACTTGTCGATCGTGCCGATCTTGTCCTCCAGCTCCATAAGGCTCAGCGGACGGCCCTCGGTAAGGAGCGCCTTTGCCACAATCAGCCTGTTGGCCGTGGTTTTCACCCCGTGCCTCTCAAGCAATTCTGTCAGGTCTATGTTCGGCATATCTCCTATCTGTTTTTATATTACGCATCGCAAATTTACTTAATTTTTTGAAGTATTGTATTCCGTTCGATAGAATGACAGGAGCGAAGCGACAAGTCGGCTTCTGCCGACCGGCCATAGACCGAAATCCTCCAAAGGGGGTGCAGGGGGGTATATGTTGCAAATTTTGGTTTGACCAAACCAAAATTTGCAACCAAGTTGCAGAAATGATTATCGACCTTTGCACCGTTGAAATCAAAGTCAAAGAAAGAATATGGAAAAGGAAAACAAAATCAGATTCGCGAGAATCATTCTTTCAGCCACCCTGCTTGGCGTGGCAGTCTTGGTCGAGAAGAAGTGCGACCTCAGCGTCTGGCAGCTTCTCCTTGTTTATTTAATCCCTTATCTCATCGCCGGTTACGACACCTTGCTTGAAGCCGGAGAGAATATCCTCAAAGGCGACTTTTTCGATGAGGACTTCTTGATGAGCATCGCCACCATCGGCGCGCTCTGCATCGGATTCCTTCCAGGAGCTGAGACACAGTTTCCGGAGGCGGTCTTCGTGATGCTGTTCTTCCAGGTCGGAGAACTTTTCGAGGACATAGCCGAAGGCCGGAGCCGCAAGTCAATCTCGGCATTGATGGACATAAGACCGGACACGGCCAATGTTGAACGTGACGGGAAAGTCTTGACAGTCAATCCAGAAGAAGTCAAGGTCGGAGAGACAATCGTAGTAAAACCGGGCGAGAAAGTCCCGATGGACGGAGTAGTCCTCGAAGGAACCTCAAGCCTTAACACCGTGGCCCTGACCGGAGAAAGCGTTCCACGGAGCATATCTAAAGACGATGACATTATCTCTGGTTGCGTGAACCTTACCGGAGTCATCCGCGCGAAAGTCACGAAGGCTTTCGGTGAGTCAACCGCATCCAAGATCCTTGACCTTGTCGAGAACGCTTCCGAGAACAAGTCCAAGAGCGAAAGCTTCATCTCAAGGTTCGCAAAGATCTACACCCCGGTTGTCGTGATCGCCGCATTGGTGCTGGCTTTCATCCCGCCAGTCCTCTCCGGTGATTTCGGCGGAACATTCGCCACCTGGCTCTACAGGGCTCTGACATTCCTGATCGTCTCCTGTCCGTGCGCCCTTGTGATTTCCGTTCCGCTCTCATTCTTCGGTGGCATCGGCGGAGCGTCATCCAAAGGAATCCTGATCAAAGGTTCCAACTATCTTGAGGCTTTGGCCAAAGTCGGAACGGTTGTCTTTGACAAGACCGGCACACTTACCGAAGGCGTGTTCGATGTGACCGCCGTGCATCCGGAAACGATTGATGAGAAGGAACTTCTGCATCTTGCGGCACACGTGGAGAGATATTCGTCACACCCGATAGCAATCTCACTTAAGAACGCTTATCCTGACGAGGCCGATGGATGCTCGGTCAAAAATGTCGAGGAGATCGCCGGTCACGGAGTACGCGCTGTGGTGAACGGAAAGACCGTCTGCGTGGGCAACACCAAGATGATGGACGCGGTCGGAGCGAAGTGGAAACCTTGTGAGAAGAACGGCACGATCGTACACGTCAGCGTCGATGGTACATACGTCGGACACATTGTGGTCTCTGACAGAATCAAGGCTGATTCCGCCGATGCGATCAAGGCTCTCAAGGCCGAAGGCGTCACAAAGACTGTGATGCTCACCGGAGACAAGCGTGAGGCCGGTGAATATGTCGCCTCGGCCATCGGGCTTGACGAGTTCCACGCCGAACTGCTGCCGGCCGATAAAGTTTCTGAGTTAGAGAAACTTCTAAAAAATAAGCCGTCCGGAAAGACGCTCGCCTTTGTGGGTGACGGCATCAACGACGCTCCTGTGCTCGCAAGAGCCGATCTCGGAATTGCGATGGGTGGTCTGGGATCCGACGCGGCGATAGAGGCCGCCGATGTGGTCTTGATGGATGACAAGCCGTCAAAGATAGCCCTTGGCGTGAGGATCGCCCGCAAGACCCTCCGTCTGGCAAGGGAGAACACCTTCTTCGCCATATTCATAAAACTTCTCGTCCTCGTCCTTGCCGTCCTTGGCATCGCCACAATGTGGATGGCCGTCTTCGCCGATGTCGGCGTTACCGTCCTCGCCGTCCTGAACGCCATGCGCGCTCTGAAAGTTTAGGAATATTTCGGATTCCCCTACTCTGCGTCGTCCTCCGGCTCAAGATGCAGGGAAATCTGTGTCTCTGATCCAAACTCCTTGCGTAAGGCCGCCTCGACTTTCTTGGAGATGTCGTGCGCCTCTTTCAGTGATATCTCAGAATCCAGCACAAGGTGGCCTTCCATTATTATTCCCGGCCCTTCGCGTCGTGTTTTCAGCTCGTGAAGATCGACCACTCCTTTGACGGATTTGGCCGTGGCCTCGATCTTTTCCTCCACATCGTCCGGAAGTGACACATCCAGAAGTTCCTTGATAGCCGGCACAGACATCTTCACCGCCATCACAAGTATGAATATGCTGATGACGCAACCTGTGATCGGGTCAAGAATGACGAATTTGTCACCAAGGAATATGGCTCCCGCGATTCCGAGCAGTGAGCCAACGGACGAGAAAGCATCTGAACGGTGATGCCAAGCGTTGGCTATCATCATCGGGCTGTTCAGAGCCTTTCCTTGGATGATCGTGTAATGGTAAAGGATTTCTTTCAGGACTATTGACGCTACGGCTGACCAAAGAGCGATCATTCCGGGAGAGCTTACTTCTCCTCCATCCAGAATCTGGCGGATCTTGTTTATGCCGCCGGACATCAGGTTGACAGCCACGACGATCAGCATCAGACTGATTATCAGTGTGGCGAAAGTCTCGAACTTCCCGTGCCCGTAGTCGTGGTCCTTGTCCCGGCCCTTGGCTGAAATCTTCACGAACACAATCACGACGATGTCGCTCAGAAGGTCTGACAATGAATGGATTCCGTCCGCTATCATCGCGGTTGAGCGTCCAAGAACACCGGCGAAGATCTTGAAAACCGTCAGAATGATGTTGACAACTGATCCGACCAGTGTCACGAATGTTACCTTTGCGGTCCTGTCCATTATGAGTAACGTTTAGGAAGTCTGAATATGATTGAGAAACAAGCCACTACGCACAGCACGAACGGGTAGTAGAGGCAAGGAATAATCGCCGCGGCGGAGATCCCGGCGAATCCGGAAGCCATCAGTAGTTGCGCTCCGTAAGGGATTATGCCCTGTACGACGCAGGAGAACGTGTCCAAAAGGCTTGCTGATTTCCTCGGATCAAGCCCGAATTTTTTGGTGATGTCGCGGGCGATGTCACCTGTCGTCAGAATCGCTATCGTGTTGTTGGCCGTGCAGAAATTCGACAGCCCGACAAGCCCGGCTATGCTGAACTCAGCTCCTCGCTTGCCTTTGATGCCTTTAGTCAAACCTTTGATGATGAAATCGATACCGCCATTGTGCCGGATCAGTTCCAGCATTCCACCCGAGAGCATTGTCACGATGATCAGTTCGCCCATCCCGGCGATTCCGTCCCCGACACTGCCGAGAAATCCGAGCCAGGTCATTCCGTTCACGAATCCGATCGCCGCGCTGAGCAGCAGGCCGATTCCGAGTACAAGCAGGACATTCAGTCCGCACAGAGCCAACACAATGACAGACAGGTAGGGAATGAGCTTGACATATTCAATCTCTCCGATCTCTGGAGTCGCTCCGTGGTTGAGTCCGATGATGATGTAGATGACTGTGACTATCAGAGCCGCCGGTCCGCAGATCCAGATGTTCGCCTTGAACTTGTCGGACATCGAGCAGCCTTGTGACGTGGTCGAGGCGATTGTCGTGTCTGAGATGAAAGACAGATTGTCACCGAAAAACGCTCCGCCCACAATCAGGCCGGTCAGCATCGCCAAAGACAGTCCGGATTGTTCAGCCAGTCCTGAGGCGATTGGAACCAGTGCCACCACCGTTCCCACACTCGTGCCGATTGACATCGAGATGAAGCAGGATGCCAGAAACAGTCCCGCCAGCAACCATTTCCCCGGAAGAACAGTAAGCGTCAGATTGACAGTCGCTTCCACGCTCCCGATTGCCTTTGCCGTGGTCGCGAACGCCCCCGCCATCACGAATATCCAGATCATCAGCAGAACATTCTTGTTGCCAGCACCGCTTGAGAATATGTTTATCCTTTCCGCCACAGCCCCTTTCGTGATCAGCATCGCATAGACCGACGCGATCAGAAACGCCGACGCGATCGGCACCTTATAAAAGTCGTGAGCCACCAGCGACGACGCCAGATAAGTCACCAAAAACACAGCCAGCGGACTCAACGCCAGCCAGCCGTTCATTTTCAGTCTGTTGATAGTTCGTTCCATAATACTTTGCAAATTTAGTAAATTACAGAATAATATTTATCTTTGTCTTAAATCAAATACTATTTGAGATGAATAAGAGAATTTTACCATTCACCATCGCCGCGATGGCCCTGACCCTGACCTTGGCTTCCTGTTCTGACAATGAGACTGAGGTCGCCACTTTTGCCAACACTTACGAGCAGACGCTCGCGCAGAGTGACTCCGCTTCGGTGCAGATAGTTCATTCTGTCGAGTACTACAAGAGCTTCGAGGGCGGTAACGCTTTGAAGAAGAAGATCAACAACTCTATCGTAAAGGCTTGTTTCGGAGAGAAATATGACGGTTTTTCGGTGGAGGAGGCTTCCGATGCCGTGTCGGACACGTTGATTGCCAACTACCAGAGGGAGGCGGGAAGTGTCTACGACGATGCTGTCGCCTACGCCAAGGAGAATGGATTAGACTATGACTATAACTATAGCGCGGCGATGACCTGCAACTGGTACTACACCGTTCAGGGAAAGTTCGCGGAAGGGTTCATGGATCTCCAGACCTACCAGGTGTACAGCGAGAACTACCTTGGCGGAGCCCACGGAATGCATTATCTGATTCCGGACATCATCAACCTGAAGACTGGCGAGATCGTGACGGAAAACGAATTGTTCAAGCCTGGCTATGTCGCTCCGGTAACGGAATTGATCAAGTCCAAGCTTGCGTTGGACAGGGGAGTTGAAGACATTAATGAAAGTGTGATGTTCAGTGAAGGCCTGGTTCCTAATGGACATTGCGGTGTGTCAGGCGCGGGAGTGACTTGGTACTACCAGCCTTACGAGATCGCGAGCTACGCTGAAGGCATCATTGAGGTTACGGTCTTCTGGATTGACTTGAAACCGTATCTCAATCCTGAATTCGTGAAGTTCTAGACGGTCTCCAGCTCGGCCAGATTGCCGGCGATCCAGACAGTGTCACCGGCCTGGAACCTGAAATCGGGTTCCGGGTTGGTGATGAATTCTGAACCCCTGAGCACGCTGATGACCATACAGTGATATTTCCGGAGGTTCGTGCCGCGTAGGGTCTTTCCGGTCAGGAACGATTCCTCGGTAAGTGCCTCAGGCACGATCTTGAAACTATTTCCAGAGTCCTGAATTTCCGGAGCGACGGCGCACGCCATCATATTCCTCAAGGATTCGAGTTGGGCGGATGTGCCGACGGCGAGCATCTGGTCGCCCGGGAACAGCGACACATCACCGGACGGAACGATCATATTCATTGACCCTCTGGTGATTTTGATGATGTTCGCCCCCGTTTCTGCCCTGAAAGGAATATCCTTGAGAGCCTTTCCGGCGTAGGTGGAATTCTGGGAGACGGTAAGCGTCTCTGTGTGAACGTCATAGTCGGCGAGTTTCTGGCTAACGGAAGAAGCGACCGGCTTGCTGCGCCTTTCATTCTCCTCCTTTTCATTGAAGTTTGAAAGGAAACGCATCTCCAACGCTGAATATTTATGGATGGACCGGCGGGCGAAGAGAATGAATATTATGCCGGCGAAGAAGATTGCCAGAACCGTCCAGCCTGCGAGGTGGAAATATGACGACAACACAGCCAGTACGATTCCCACGGCAAGGAATGAGCGCGCGAAGATCAGCCCCATCAACGGCCAGATGTTACTCGGCTTCTCTTTCAGGAGTTTAGGGGCGGATTTGCTGATGGAGCCGGAATGGACTCCGAGACCGAAAAGGAACGGGAGCATCGCCGCAAGGGTTATTCCGACCTCGATAACCTTATGTATGGTCACGCTTAGCTCTGGGGAAAATTTCTCTACAGCAGGTCTGAGATAAAGCTTTGATCCTATGTAGATCGCTATCAGGATCACGCCATAGAGGACGATGCGTGTGAAATAGGCGTTCAGCAGCGTTTTCCATTCGTTGTGCTCGGCGGCGGTCTGTTTGCCGGAGTCGTTCATCTGGGCGAGCCTGTCGATCCATTTGGCCGGTAACCGTTTGTTTAACAGATTATAGCATGGATCCGCCAGCTTTATTATAAACGGAGTCGTGAACGTTGTTATGACGGAGACCGCTATGATCACCGGATAGATGAAATCCCTCATCACGCCGAGGGTGCAGCCGACTCCGGCGATGATGAATCCGAACTCTCCGAGCTGCGCGAGGCTGAACCCTGTGTGGACGGCGTTGTCCAAACCGTTGCCGGTCAGGATGATGCCGGCTCCGGCGAAGATGATGTGGCTGATTATTACGATCACGGAGAGCAGCAGGATCATCGCCCAGTGCTCGGCGATCACTGACGGAGCGACCATCATTCCGACAGAGACAAAGAATATGGCTCCGAAAAGGTTCTTGATAGGCTCTACGATGTGGTCAATGTGTTCGCTTTCAGAAGTTTCTGCAAGGATGGACCCCATAACAAAGGCACCGAGTGCGGATGAGAATCCGACCGATGTGGCCAGAGCGACCATCCCGAAGCAGAGGCCGATACTGACAATCAGGAGAATCTCGTCGTTGAGATATTCCTTGGCCTTTTTCAGCAGGGTAGGGATGACGTAGATTCCGACGAGGAACCAAAGAATCAGGAAGAAAACGAGCTTCGCTATATTCATTATCAGCTCCTTGCCTGCGAAGGATTGTGAGACGGCCATTGTCGAGAGCAGCACCATCAACAGGATCGCTATGAGGTCTTCCACCACAAGGGTTCCGAACACGACTCCGGCGTACGGCTTGTTCTTCAAGCCGAGGTCATCGTAGGATTTCAGCACGACCATCGTGGAGGACATCGACAGCAAACCGCCGAGGAAAACGCTTTCCATAAAGCTCCAGGACAGGGCCTGGGCCGTGACAAATCCGATCAGGAACACTCCGATGAACTTCACGGCCGCAGTGACGATGGCGCTTCCGCCGACCTTCAGCAACTTCTTGAAACTGAACTCCAAGCCGAGGCCGAACATCAGGAATATTATGCCGATCTCCGACCATTGGTGGACGGTCGCCTCGCTGGATATTCCCGGAAAGAAGCTGATGTTCGGGCCGATCAAGAAACCGGCGAGGATGTAGCCGATGATTAGCGGTTGTTTGAGTGCCTTGGATATTATTGTGAACACTCCCGCCGAGATAAGGATCACGGCGAGGTCACGGACTATGTTCATTTCTTCTGACATTGCTCGTTCGTTTTTAAATGTCTCATTCGCGGCAATCACCGCTTGCTGAACGACAAATTTACTGAATAGATTGGCTTTTTATCCAAATATTCACGTTTTTTCCGTAAGTTTGCCGTCCGAAACTGAGAGTGATGACCAGACCGTGGCTTAAATTAGTCAAGAGATTCGCAGAGTTTTCCGCGTCGAGCCTTTTGGGGACGATTGTGGACACGGTTGTGCTTTGGGTCTTCTCCAAATGGGTTTTCAGCACATATTTCGGCCAGTACATCGTCTCGCCGGCCATCTCTTTCGAGTGCGCCGCCGTGACCAATTTCGTCGTGGCCTATTTCCTTATCTGGAAGGACAGGGTGTCGCGCCGGAGCACAAGGTCTTTCTTCCGTCATCTTGGCGGCTACAATCTATCCTGCATCGGGGCGTTCTTGGTCAAGATGGCCTTCCTGCTTCTGATCCAGAGGATGTTCCGGTGGAATGTCGTGTGGTGTAACCTGCTGGCACTGTGCGTGTCAGGTGGACTTAACTTCTTTATGAGCGAGAGGGTCGTCTTCCGCAAGAAAAAGGCCTTGCCGTCTCACGATATCGAGTTTGAGGATTAGCCTTTCCTTTTTCCGGAGAAAAGTCGTTGCGGCAGTTCCATCGCGAAGATTATTCCAAGCACTATCGCGATCGCGCCTTTGACGGCGGTGAATCCGGCGGACGCGGAGAGGTAGAACTGGCTTGAGACGAGGTAGTAAGTGAACCAGAATATTCCGGCTCCAGGGACGAGCGGGAATATTCCGCATAGCAGATAGACCGTGCTCGGGCATTTGTCCTTGACGGCGGTGAAGCGGGAAAGGATGCAGACTATCGTAGTGGCAAGGATGATGGCGACTGTCGATCCGCTGTGGCATAACCTTGTAAGCATCAGGTAGATGACCCAGCCGATGGCTCCGATCACTCCCGCCGTGAAATACTGTCTGCGTGGTGCTCCGAACAGGATCGCGAAAGCGAATGTGCCGATGAAGGCGGCAAGGCATTGCCACAGGATTCCGGCGGTCTCGGGATTGACGGTCATTCCGCTGAGTTTGATCATTCCTCCGAACACCCATCCGTCCGTTATGAAGCTGATACTCACGCCGAGAGCTATGCAGATGAATCCGAGCATCGCGTCCGTGAGCCTTGTCAACCCGGCTATGTAGTCGGAATTGGCCAGATCCCGGACTCCGTTCACGAACGGAACTCCCGGGATGAGCGGCATCACGGCTCCGATTATGATGTTGCTGAGGCTGTCGCCGAAGCCTAATCTGTAGGATGTGAGACAGAGGATTGTGGCCACGAGGGCGTTGCAGATTCCGCCTACAATCTTTGAGAGTGAACCGCTTACGAAGAGGCAGAATACGTAGAGCAGCGCTCCGATCACAAAATCGGCGGCGCAGTCCATAAACCCTCCGCCGAACACGGCGCAGAAACCGGCTGCCCCAAAGGCTGACCCGGCGATTTGTTCCCAGGACGGTTTAGCGGGAGCGTCTTTTATGCTTTCCAACCGTTGCCTGGCCTCTGGCAAGGTGTGTTTCCCAGCCGCTATCTCGTAACTTAACTTGTTGACAGCGACTACTTTCGAGAGCTGAATTCCACGGATGGGAATGAACTCGACATTGGCGTACTTCCCGAGCGAGCCGGTTGTGAATATGCCGTTGCTGAGCACGAAAAAATGTCCGGAATCCACCCCGTAATGCGATGCGATCCGTTCCATAGTGTCCTCTACACGGGAAATCTCCGCCCCGTTCTCCAGCAGGATGTGCCCTGCGATCGAAGCGACTTCCAGAACTTCTGTCGTGTTGTCCGTTTCTGTCATGACGCAAAATTACAATAAAATCACTACATTCGTGTAAAATTGGATTAATGAATATGAACACTTCGATAATAGCGACCTTGCTGATTCCTTTCGCCGGCACTCTGATCGGTTCCGCTTTCGTTTTCTTTATGAAGAAAGAGATGCCCGCCCTGCTGCAGAAGGCACTGCTTGGTTTCGCTTCCGGAGTAATGGTGGCTGCTTCCGTGTGGTCCTTGCTGATTCCGAGTATGGAAATGTCGGCAGGGGAAGGCATCGGTACTGTTCTGCCGGCCGCTATCGGTTTCATTGCCGGAATGGGTTTCCTGTTGGCTGTCGATTACCTGACTCCTCACCTTCACATCGGCGATGAGAGTCCGGAAGGCCTCAAGGCGAGAATTTCCAAGACCGCTATGCTGGCTCTTGCGGTGACTATCCATAATATTCCTGAGGGAATGGCTGTCGGTGTGGTGATCGCCGGCTCATTGCAGGACGGGATCGGAATCGCCCCCGCCGCCGCTATGGCAACCGCGATAGGAATAGCGATCCAGAATATTCCTGAAGGCGCTATCATCTCGATGCCGATGCGCGCCGCCGGCAACTCCCGCCGCAAATCCTTCCTGATCGGAGGTTTGAGCGGAATCGTCGAGCCAATCGGCGCGGTTCTGGTGATCCTTCTGGCCTCATTGATGACCCCGATCCTGCCGTATTTCCTCGCCTTCGCCGCCGGCGCGATGCTCTATGTCGTTGTCGAAGAGTTGATTCCCGAAGCCTCAGTAGGCCAGCACTCCAACATCAACACCATCGGTTTCGCCATCGGCTTCGTCTTGATGATGGTCCTCGATGTCGTTCTCGGATGATCTTTATGCCCGCGATCGCTACTTGATGAAGTTGTTGACTAGAAGACTGCTGTTCAAGAAGCAGACGGGAATAAGAAGCTGTTTTGAATTGTTTGAAATGTTCTTTGAGGTGAAAAATCTTCATTTTC
>ERZ780121.1-NODE-1-length-95912-cov-13.767_pt1 | contig 95912 bp, 82 predicted proteins | sample MGYA00511171_ERZ780121 | MGnify/ENA primary metagenome ERZ780121 (study PRJEB29588, sample SAMEA2161876) | human gut metagenome | biome: human gut; feature: human-associated habitat; material: faeces | place: Denmark | collected 2008/2010 ... | reverse complement strand
CTTAGGGCGTGTTTGCGTGCCGCCATATTCACAAAATGCAGGTGTCGCCAACTCGTAATAGTTCAGTACGGTTTGTGTACTGTCAAACGGATGGCGTTTCAGGTGCGTAGGGTTTTACGCACCTGGAAGTCAGGAACACCAACAGGATGCCCTGTACCGGGGACGACGACTCTTAGGTGCGTGAATATCTCCGCACCTGGGACACAAACTCGCTGACTGTCAAACGGATGACGTTTCAGGTGCGTAGGGTTTTACACACCTGGAAGTCCGGAACACCACACCCGGGACAACGTTCCTATAAGATTAAGTTAGTCAACTCCTATATAGTTCCCTTAAATTAAGAGAGCAGGAAATGAAAAAGGATAGTTTCTAATATTCACATTTCAATATTCGTTCAGCTCATCCGGTGGAATAGTGGTTTTGCCGGACGAAGTGCACGATTCGGGCAACTTGTCCGGTATGTAGAGCTTTTACCGGACAAGCCGATCTGTGAGTGAATATTAGGAAAATATTTTCTGAAGATTGATGCAAGGTTTTCGGGCGGCGGGATTATGTTATACGTAGCCCCGCTGCTTGATTTGGACTTAAACTACTCTTTGCAGAGCATTATCTGCTGGATGAGGTGATCGGTGGACTGCATACCGGCGGAGCCGATACGGCCGAGATTCCGGATTGTCTTCTCGATGTCTTTGTCGATGATGCCGTCGGTCTCCTTGATGCAGGTCCCCCTCAGGGCCAAGACACAGGACTGGACGGCGCAGGCCACTCCGGAGGCCACTTTCATCGCACATCCGACCTTGGCACCGTCACAGACCATACCGGTGATGTTTCCGATCATATTCTTGATCGCCGAGCAGACTTGGTCGTAGCTTCCTCCGCGGAGGAACACGATTCCGCAGGCTGATCCGGTCGAAGCAATCACGCAGCCGCACAGGGCTGACAACTTTCCAAGATATCCTTTAATGTGAATGGCGACCAAATTGCTGAGGATGAGCGCCCTGGCCAGCCACTCGTCATCTACGTCGTATTTCAAGGCGTAAGCGATCACGGGCATACTCACCGTGATCCCTTGGTTGCCGCTGCCGGAATTGCTCATCGCCGGAAGCTTGCATCCTGCCATTCTGGCATCCGAGGCCGCGGCGGTCATCCCCATCGCAAAGCTGATGAAATCATCCCCGAAAACCTCCTGTTGGTTCTCCCTGATGGCCTTGCCGACGTTGAGGCCATAGTCTCCGCTCAAACCTTCCCGCGCGAGCGCAAGGTTCAAGTCTCTGTCCGCAAGAATGAACTTGATGTCCTCGAATGTGGCGCTTTGGGCGAATGAATATATTTCCTTGACAGTCAGGTTGTAGTCCAGCGTGCATTTCACCGGTGTTGTCTCCCCGTCCCCGCCTTTCCTGAAATCGGAGACAGATGAGTCGAGTCCTGTCTCGACAATCCTGTCGTGGTCGTCCTCAATGACAGTCCAGGACTTGTGGCCGGCTGAACTAACCATGACCTTGACGTAAAGGATCTTTGGACTCTCAGCGACCTTGATCCGTACCTTGCCTGCGTCCACCAATCCTTTCGCTGTATCCACATCCTTGTCGGTCAGGTCCTTAAGCACCTCAAGACCATACTCGCTTTTCCCGCAGACCGCTCCGAGGGCGGAGGCGATGTAAAGCCCGACCATCCCGGTCCCGGGGATTCCGACTCCCATTCCGTTCTTGAGAATATTTCCGCTGACCTCCACGTCAACTTCATATTCAGAGAGTACGGGGACTTCTGTTTTCAAGGTTTCCGTGGCTTTGGCGGCGGCCAGCGCGACGGCGATCGGTTCGGTGCAGCCCAAGGCTGGCTTGACTTCCTTGTGCAGGAGTTCGATGAGTTCGGATTCTCTTGTAGTCATAACTGGTTATTTGTCAAGAAATTTCATTATGTCCTTAATCAGTGGTTCAATAGCGGCCTCCCCGCTGATGACCTCGATAGGGAAGCCGATGCAGACGGTCCTGTAACCATTCCCCTCAAAGCAGGTTCCGGCCGAGATGTTCGTGTCTGAGTAGCGAAGGAATGATTTCGACTTATCAGATGATGGCACGATTCCGTCAGGGGTCTCCACGCAGTAGATGAACGGGTTGCGCTCCTTGTGGAATTGGAATTCCGGCACGCTCAGACTGATTGGGCCGTTCTTCTTAACCTTGACAGTGGCGTTGCGGCTGGCGTAGTTTGTCATCCATCTGTAGCCAAGCGTCTTCTCCACAAATTCCTTTGTTGAAGACGTGTATAAGCTGTCCTTGTGCACTGGGTAGATCCCGTCCCAGACATCCGTGCCGATGTTCGCTCCGGAGACGAGCACGTTCCCGCCATCCTCAGTGTAGCGTCTGATGGCTTGTTGTAGGCCAGTAGGGAACACCTGGAACCTGTCCGGCACCTTGCCGGTGCCGACAACGGTGGTGATCTGTTTTCCGCAGATGAGGTCCAAGGCCACATCGTTTTTAGCCAAGGTCCTGTCGGCGGAGAACGCCGCCACACTCGAAGAGTGGAAAGCATATCCGGCCGCCATGAGAGCCTTGCCGTGGATTCCGCAGTAGTCGAACGTGTTCCCGGCGAAGACCTTTCCGGCCTCATTGGTCCAGGCCGCTCCGAATCCAGGATTGTCATCGTCCAGCCAAGGCAGCTCGCGGCGGAACTGGTACTGAGGGCCGATGAAATTGATTTCTTTTACGTATGGGACACCGGCATCGAGGCTCGCGTCGAATCCGGCATATTCATTGGTGTCGAACCACGCCGGAGCCGAGACTCTGGTGAAGTTGTTGACCACCAGGACGTTTTTGCCGTTGCCTGATTCCGGGATGCCGACGCTGAGGGTCTCGGAAGGGAAGCTTTTCCCACCCTTGTTGAATGCGGTCACACGATAGCTGTAGATGTGCCCAGGGACGATGGAGACCTCGGTTGAGATCTCGTTTCCTGAGACTTTGCATCCATCCAGCACACGGCCGTTGTCAAAGGCCCCGTCGTCAATCCTTGTCTGAAGAATATATCCGGTAGGGACGGCGGTAGCCTCAAGCGAGTCCACGGTGGCTTTCCAGCTGAGCCTCACGGATTTGGAACCAGTGAATGAAGTAGCGAAAGAGTTGACCGGAAGCGGCTGCACTGCATATTCGCAACCATAGCGGGCGCTCAGGTATTTAAGCATTCCTTTATAGACCGCGCGGCTGACAGTGAAGCGGAAAGACGGATCAAGTCCGAATTTCATATCCGCGAAATTCTGGTGAGACAGTAATTCGAGCAGCATCGCAGGAACTGTCGCCGTGCGGGATTCGCTGTAGGATCGGTCCCACAAGCCCCTTCTGCTCCATTCCGGATTGAATTCCTTGCGGATGTCGTTCACGATCTCTGTCTGGACAAAGTCAGCGTACATCCTCTGCTGAAGCCTGTCCTCTCCGTTGGCGAACTTGTCGCTGCCGTCGCACAGCAAGGTGTATATGGACAGCGTGCCGATGATCGAGTCATTCGGAGTCGTACCGGCGTCCGTGTGGAACGCGAACGAAAGGTCTATCGGAATATTCAGTCCTTCGGCCTTTGGATTTGTCCTTGAACCACCGGACATCCAGCCGACCCACGCGCCACGGTTGCCGTAGTCGGACGTGTAGTCATTGTCGTATTTGCTCAGGATTGTGGAATCGGCCCCGGCCCATTGCATCCAGTAGAGCGCTCCTTCCGTGAAGGACGGCATCCCTGAGGTGGTATATTCATTGACCGGCTGGTCTTTGAGGCCTCTTGCGATCTTGCCCATTCCGCCGCCGAAACGCACTGCGTCCGCTGTGATCACAGCGTTGCGGGTGACGTTGTAGCCTTTCGGGACGCTGTTGTCAAGGATCACGCAACCTTCTGAACCTTTGTCGAACTCGAATGTGCCAATGTAGATCCAGGTGCCGCCGCCCATCTTCTGGTTGACGATGAACTCACTCTCGCCGCCCAGATGCCTGACTGTGTAATGGGCGCAAGGAGTGCTGTGCGGCAGACTCTTATAGGAAATATAGACTGAATATTCCCCGCGTTCCGGAATCTCAGGGGTCCAGCGTGCCTCGGCCGCCTTTCCCCTATGGTTCTCACGGCATTCCGCTTGGCGGGCCGTTCCCATCTGAAACGGATTCTCCAGCAATGAATATGTCGCCCTGGCATCCGCGAATCCAATTCCAGCGTCCGACCAAGTTCCTGTCTCTGAATATCTTCCCTCGATTCTGACACCCTCTCCACGTCCATCCTCGAAAGCTGGATCGTTGTCTGAGATGATCTCGTTGGTCTGCGGATCCCTCTCGCGAGGAGTCATAACGTAGGCTCCGGCGTTCTCCAGCATCGGAATCAGGAACGGAAGCACATAGCTTTGGGTGTACATATCCTCGACGGTCTGGAACGTCGGCGCGCGCTGCCATTCCCAACGGTCGGTCTTCTCCTCGAAATAGCGGCCGTGGCTCTGCCAGAGGGCTATGTTACGTCCTGCCAGACCTTGGGAAAAGTCTTCCTCATCCATTTTGGTGACAAACGGATGGGCGTTACGTAAGTCCTTTGTCCTGAATTTGTTGTCAATGGATTTCCCGTCATTGCCGACCTGCGGCACAACGTATGATTCCAGCCTGTTCTTGCCCACGAACAGATTCCCGATCCCGTACTTGGAACAAGATTCCGGCATCAGATCCGTGAGTGTCTTCCTGAGCCACTTCACGTCCTTTGACCGCCAAGGGAAATCCCCCATAGCCGGTGTGAAATAAAAGTCAAGATCATAGCCTCGTCTGACGACCTTGTTGGCCTTGACCTGCGATGACACACCTGTCCTTTCGACAACAAGGGTCTGGAGTGAGTCAACCGCATCCTTGAATTCCTTTACAGACTGCGCCGCAAGGCCTGTGGAAAATGCCCCGGCGACAGCGAATAGGGTTATTAATCGTTTGATCATACTATCGTTTGTTCTTGAATATCAGCAATTCGGCCAGCAACGTGATCACCGACGTGCTGGCGAGTGCGGTGAAATCCGCCAGAAAATCCATCGGATCCCCGCTTCTGTAGGTGGTGAAAGACTGTCCGATCTCCGTTCCGGCCGCCACGGCGCAACCTATGGCAAAAATGATGGCCACGGCCAGGGCTATCCTCCATCCTTTCTCGCTTTTAGGGCGGAACGCCGCATAGCAAAGGATCGGGAACGGGAAGAATATTATGAAATGGACAACCTTGTCCATCGGGATTCCCCACAGACTGTCCTGTCCGATCTGCGGTAAGTCTTTGAAACGACCGAAGCAGCAATACGCCACGGCGCAGAGGTACAGGATGAACAGCAGTATAGCCAGAATCCGTTGTTTTCTCATATTCATAGATTTATTTCAGAATCAGTTCTCCGAAGAATTCGGGTCTGTGAAAGTCGGGTTTCGGGGTCTTGATCGGGTTCCAGCTGAGGAAGTGCGGATGAGCGGTAAGGTCTCCGCATTTGTAGAAATTCCCCCGCAGGCTGACCGGAAGGTTGTCCCTGTCGATTCCTATCAGCTCGAACGGGATCAGCATAGCAACCGTCCAGCTGAATATCCTGTCGTTGATCGTGACAGGCTTGCGCTCCAGGGAACTATGCCTTATGACACTTGCCAAGAGTTCCGGCCGGATGAGTGTCTTGTTGATCCTGCTCGTCCTCTTGGACGCAAGCAGCGAGCCGACACAGGTCATCTCGAAATTGTAGTATGTCCCGTCGTACGGATCCGTGACGAAGAACTCGCAGCAGCTGTCCTCCCAACTGTTTCCGTTGTCCTCCATCGCGGTTGCCCTGAGGTCAAGCCCCCTCACGTGGAACATGACCGCAAGATGGGTCTTTGTGCGGGCTATGGAACCGTTGCAATCCGGAGCGTACGGGGCGTCCTTGGGCCAGTTCCGCTCGCAGACGGCGAACTTTGACGCACCTTTCTCCATCGCAAGATCCAGTTCCTGCATATTCATCATCTCAAGTCCTTCAATCAGCGGGACCCTTATCTGTCTGACAACATTTTTCATCGCGGTGTGTTATGAATATTCCTGCGAGGCATTAAAGTGCCTGCATATCATTGAGTTTCCTATAATATCCGTTCAGCGCCAGCAAGTCCTCGTGTCTGCCACGCTCCACGATCCGACCTTCGTCCATAACGATGATCTCGTCCGCGTTTCGGATGGTCGAGAGCCTGTGGGCGATGGCTATTGTGGTTCTGGTTGACATCAGTCTGTCAAGAGCCTCCTGCACAATCTTCTCAGACTCAGTGTCAAGCGATGCGGTTGCCTCGTCCAGGATCAGGATAGGCGGGTTCTTGAGGATTGCCCTTGCGATGCTGATTCTCTGCCTCTGGCCACCGGACAGTTTGATGCCGCGGTCTCCGATGTTGAAATCGTAGCCGCCTTCCTTCTCCATAATGAAGTCGTGGGCGTTGGCGATCTTCGCCGCCTCGATCACGCTTTCCATCGTGGCGTTCTCGACACCGAAGGCTATGTTGTTGAAAATCGTGTCGTTGAACAGAATCGATTCCTGATTGACGTTACCGATGAGGCTTCTAAGATCCGCGATCCTGATGTCCCTGATGTCCGTCCCGTCAATCGTGATGGCTCCGCCGGTCGGGTCATAGAATCTCGGAATGAGGTCCACCAAGGTGGATTTTCCCGCGCCGGAGGCACCCACGATCGCTATTGTCTTGCCTTTAGGAATATCCAGACTCACATCATCCAGAATCATCCTGTGCCCGTCCGGATAGCGGAAGTTAACGTGCTCGAACGAAAGTTTCCCGTTGAATCCGTCCAATGCTTTCGGCTCCTTCGGCTCGATGATGTCGTTCTCCGCGTCCAGAATCTTGTTGATCCTCTCCATCGAGGCCATACCCTTAGGGATGGCGTACCCAGCCTTCGCGAAATCCTTGATAGGGTTGATGATGCTGTAGAGGATCACCATATAATAAATGAATATAGGCGCGTCGATTGTCGATTTTCCTCCGAGGATCAACGCTCCTCCGAACCACAGCACGATCATAATAAGCACGGTGCCGAGGAACTCGCTCATCGGGTGGGCGAGGGACTGGCGGATGGTCACCCGGTTGTTCTTTCTCCTCATCGCCTCAGTGACGTTGTCGAACCTGTCGGACATCTTCTTCTCGGCGATGAACGCCTTGATGATGCGGAGTCCTCCGAGGGTCTCCTCCACCTGCGCCATCACGTCACTCCAAAGTTGCTGTACCTCAAGTGATTTTCTCTTCAGGTTCTTGCCCACGACTCCCATCACCCACATCATCAGCGGGGCGAACAGGATCGTGAACGCTGTCATCTGCCAACTGATGACAAGAAGGGCGACGAAATAAAAAAGGATGAGAATCGGGTTCTTGATCAGCATCTCGATCGACCCCGTGATTGAGTTCTCGACCTCCTGCACGTCACCGCTCATCCTGGCGATGATGTCTCCTTTCTTCTCCTCCGAGAAGAAGCCGAGCGGAAGGGCGAGGATCTTGTTGTAGATGTCCATCCTGATGTTCTTCACCACTCCGGTCCTGATTGGAACCATCACAGCGGATGAGCCGAAGTAGCAGGCGGTCTTCAGCGCGGTCATCACAACCAGGAATATGCACAGGAACAGCAGCACGGTTGACGCTCCGAGCGCGGAGATCTGCTGCTCCAGCATCCAATAGACGTTCGCCATAAACGCGTCCCCGAGATCCTTGAACGGCATATTCCAAACCTCGTTCCACGGGGTGAATGAATATACCGTCTCGTTGATCTTGAACAGGATGCGCAGGATCGGCACGATGATCGCGAACGAGAAGATGTTGAACACCGCCGACAGGATATTCAGAATTATCGAGCCGGCGAGATATTTCTTGAAAGGCGCGACATAGCGCTTTATCATTGACCAGAATTCTTTCATTGTCAGAGTATTTTTTCCAACCAGTGGAAGATCAGGAATATTCTTTTGCGTAAAACTTCGTAGTCGAGGGTGTCGGCGGTGTCAGTGACCTTGTTGGTCAGCATCGTGATGCCAGAGGTGAACACGGCGCAGACCAGACCGTTCTGGACGAATATCTTCTGGTCGCCGAACCGGCTGTGGAACATCTCGGTGAAACTCTTGCTGCCGTAGTAGTTGGTTGATATGTCAAGCCCCATTCCCTGTCCTTCGTTCGCCCTTGTGAGGTCAAAAGTATATTGCCCGTCACTGAGCATGATCAGGAAATCCTTTCTGTCCTTGTGGATAGGCTCAAGGGTGCTTCCGAGAATGTCGAGCACAACGGTGGCGCGAATCCTGTCCATCGTGATCGTCTCGCCGTCCACAGGATCTTTCAGTCTGCCGTTCCTGATGTCGTCCATCAGGGCCTCCGCACCGGCAGAGTTCTTTTCCTTCGCGTCGGTCGCCACGAAGATTATATTCTTTCCGTATGAACGTCCAAGATCTTTCATCTTGCGGAACATGTCCGCCACGCTGAGCATGGCCACAACCCCGGACGCGTTGTTGTCAGCACCTGGGTAGAGATTTCCGTCGATGATCCCATGACTGTCATAATGGGCGGCGATGATGACGTACATTTCTTTGGATGCCTCTCTCTTTCCAGGCAGGAAACCGAGAATGTTACGTCCCACGGCATCCCCGACTTTGAACGATCGGCTCCAACTGCCGTCAAACGGCATGAGCCCGGCGTTCTCGTAGCGTCTGGAAATCCAAAGGGCCACCTCGGCGGCTCCGCGTGAGCCTGTCGCCCTGCCTTTGAATGTGGTGTCCGTGAGGAATTCAACCTGCATCCTGAGGTTGTCTGAGTTGATGACTTTCTCGGCGTTGCGTCCAGAGGGCACCATCTTGACCTCCGATTGCTGCGCGAAAAGCTCCCCGGCGGTGACCGTGAGGAGAATCAATGCGAAAATTTTACTTAAAAGCGTCTTCAAGGCACGATAAATGTTTATCTTTGCAAACGACAAAATTAGGAATTTTAAGGATTAAAGTGAAATATATTTATATGAAAAGATTCGCGCTGACTCTATTTTTCCTGTTGTGCCTCGCTTTGGTCTCCAACGCGCAGTACGATAAGGACGTGTTTAATTTCAGAGGCCGCGCGGCTCTTGCTGACGGAAAATATTCAGAGGCAATCAGCCATTTCAACATCCTTGCGCATCTGGACACGACAGACTGCTGGACTTTTTTCTACAGAGGCATCGCGAAATACAACCTTGGTGACCTTCGTGGCGCGCAGGCTGATTTCAACACTTCAGTAAGGCTCAATCCAGTGTTCACCAACGGCTACCATTTCAGAGCCATAACCCTCAGCCGTTTCGGGAAGTACGACGAGGCCTTGAAAGATCTGGAAAGGGCAATGGAACTAAGGCCCGGGCTTGACGGATTGTATTTCAGCAGGGGAGTGACATATTTCCTTGCCCAGCAGTTCGACAAGGCTGTGGCCGATTTTGACCGCTATATCAGAAAGGAGCCGAAAGATCCGTCCGCATATCTGAACAGGGGAGCCTCCTATCTTTTCCTCAATGACACGACAAAGGCTTTGGAGGACTACAACAGAGCCATCAGGCTGGATCGCTTCGATCCGGAAGGATATATCCGTCGTGGCCGCGTCTATGCCTTGAGGAAAGACTACAATGATGCGATAGCCGACATGGACAAGGCGATCGGCCTGGACACGACCAACACTTTCGCCTATTTCAACAGGGCGTTGATGTACTACGACCAGAACAACTACAACGCCGCGATGAGCGACCTGAACAGAGTTTTGAGGGATGAGCCGGGCAACGCGCTTACCCTTTACAACCGAAGCCTTATCAACGCGCAGGTCGGAAATATGGAGGATGCGCTCGCGGATATGGACCACGTCATCAACATCAATCCGGAGAACGTGCTCGCGTACTACAACCGTGCCTCGTACTTTGTCCGGATGGGACGCTGGATGGATGCCCTTGACGACTACGACAAGGCCATCGAACTGTACCCTGACTTCGCCAAGTCCTATCTCAACCGCTCGTATGTGAAGAATATGCTCGGCCGTACAAAGTCCTCGAAGCAGGATTACGACACGGCTCAGAAGAAAGTTCAGGAGTACCGCGCGAAGAATGCCGCGGACGAGGGGTCGTTCGCCGACACGACCAAGAAGTACAGTTCCCTGATCGCGTTGGACGCGGATTTCGCCAAAAAGGATTTCGACAACGAACTTCTTCAGAACAGGGACATCAACATCCGTCTGAAATCACTCTACAAGTTCAGCCTTGCGGCACGGCGTGACAACCAGAACATCGCTCTGAGACACCGCTACGAGAACCCGCTGATCGACAAGTTCATCTCGGACTCTCCGATCGTGATGACGGTCTCCAATTCCGACTCGCTTGTCAAACCTGAATTCGCGCACGGAATCGACGCGTCGCTCTATGGTGATTCCTATCTTGCCGCCGGGGATCCTAAGTCCTTGACAGATGCTGACAGGGCTTTCATCAAAGGACTCTACGATGTGCAGTCAAAGCAATTCACTTCAGCCTTGAACCAGTTCGACGCCGCTGTGAATTCCGAGAGCAAGGGAAAATATTCAGAATATTACAAGGCTTTCTATTATTTGAACAGGGGTGTGCTCCGCGCCGAGATGATCGATTTCATCTCATCCATCGAGAACAACGTGCAGACCTTGACCATGGATGACAAGGGTACCACCAGAGCCCGTGTTCGTGATCAGGTGAGCCGGACGTATGACTATTCGGAGGCCATCGAGGATATGCTGGCTGCTGACAGGATCCTTCCTGGAATCCCGTACGTCTATTTCAACCTTGGCAATCTTTACTGCCTGTCCTCGAAGTTCGTGGAGTCGGTTGACAGCTACACTAAGGCGATCAATGTCTATCCTTATATGGGAGACGCGTACTATAACCGAGGCCTTGTACTCATCTATCTGAAAGACAAGGAGAAAGGTTGCATCGACCTTTCGAGGGCCGGTGAGCTCGGTGTCGGTGATGCCTACAGCGTGATCTCGAAATATTGCGAAGAGGAGAAGAAGTGATGCTGAAGTTTTTTAGTCTTTCCAGCGGCAGCTGCGGCAATTGCTATTTCCTTTCCGACGGTAGATCGGGGCTTCTCATCGACGCTGGAGTCAGCCAGCGGCGTTTGAAGAAGACTTTGATGGAGCACGGCTTAGGTGTGGATTCCTTTCAGGCAGTGCTTGTGACACATGATCATCTTGATCACATCAGACAGCTGGGTTCGTATTGCAAGCATCTGAAAAAGCCTGTATATGCGACCGCCGTGCTGCACGAGGCTCTTTCGCATCACACATTCACAAGGGACTACATCTCGGATTACCGTTGTGTCCTTCCGGATGAAGGTCCTGTCAGGATCAGACTGCGTGGGGATATTCCGGAAGAGGAACTCCCGTTGGTCAGTCATTTTGTGGTGCCGCACGACGCGACCCAGACCGTAGGTTATTTCATCGAGTGGTCAGGGGTAAGGTTCTTCCTGATGACCGATGCCGGCAGGGTGACTGACGAGGCTATTGAATATGCCCGGAAGGCCGACGCGGTTGTCTTCGAGTCGAACTACGATTCCGGAATGCTGATCGGGGGCCCTTACCCACACGAACTCAAGATGCGTATATGTCAAGGCAACGGTCACCTGAGCAACGATGAGTGCGCCTCGGCCATCCGCCGTTTCTGGCATCCCGGCCTCAAGAACATCTTTCTCTGCCATCTAAGTGAGAACAACAACACACCGTCTCTCGCCTTCGACTCCGCCGCCGATGCCCTTAGGTCGATTCGCCTTGACGGTCACCTCACCGCTAAGGAAATCACCAACCTCCAGACCCTTCCCCGCACCCGCGCCTCCCAGATGTTCACCTTGTGATAAACGGCTAAGCCTTCGAAAGACTAATACAGACTCTGGCAATATAATTCAGGAATATGCCTCTTGGTGTTCAGGGTGTGAATATATTTGCGCACCTAAGAAAGGAAGATGTTATTGAAGGCGGGATGCGTTTGGCTACTTGATTGATTTGTAATAGATAGGAGTACGGTTGTCTTCGCCGCGGAATATTCCGATGAGGTCGCGGAGAAGGAGGTCGGGGTGTACCACACCACTTTCCCAGAAATCGTTGCCACCCTTGGGGTTGAGGCGGTTGTTGTCGTTCCAGACCACGCTTGCGGAGGTGTCACTGGAGTTCGTGGCGCATCCTTCGGCATTGGAGTATCCTCTGGCCGAGGCGTTTCCCTGAATATCCATCAAGAAGTCGTCGAACAGGGGATTGACGGAAAGGAGTTGTTCCAGAGTCTGGCACCAACCGACATTCATCCAAAGATCCGCTTCCTTTGACAATGAATATGCCGTCTCGACCGAAATCTGGCCCGAGACTGAGCTTCCGGATTTGGCTCCGAGAATCTCCCCGCCGGCATCCTTGAACAGGGTGGTGAGATAACTTTCCTGTCCGGGAATGAACCATTGGTCCTTGTACGGGATGTTGACCAGAATCTTTCTTTGTTTGTGAGTCGTTCCTTTGGAATCCAGTTCAATATTTCTGTTCAGATTACTTTGAACTGAATCACGTAAGTTTATGTAGTTCTCCGAAACGATCTTAAGCACCGAGTCAGCCGCAGCCATATTCCCTGTCAACGCTCCAAAAAGGCGTATGTAGGCGGCTCTGGCCAGAGGGTGTCGCTCAAGATGCTCATTGACAATGAAAGTCTTTATTCCCAGCGACTCAAGTTTCGAGAAGAACTGCGACTTCACAGGGGAGACTGAATATGTCAGGAGCAGGTCCGGCTTCAGGGCCATTATCTTCTCGTAGTCAGGGCTTGCGTCATAACCGATGTCCACCACCGTTCCGTTGCTTAGGCCGGCTGTCACTGAAGAGTCGCAGACATATTCACCGCCCGACACCCCGACAATCACCGAGTCCGCCCCGACGGCATCCAGAAAACCGATGTAGGAAGTGCTCGTAACTATCAATCTGCCAAGAGGTTGGCTGATGGATATCGTGTCCCGGCTCCCGTCAAACGGCGAGATCGAGACCAATGAATATCCCCCATCAGCTTCCGGGATTATATTCATAAATTGCGGTTCGATAACGTCCTGCGGCAAGTCTCCGCTGACATTCCGCGCGCATCCGCAGACACTTGCGGCAAACGCGGTGGCCAAGAAAATATATTCGTAGAATCTCATATCATCGCAAATTTAATTGTTTTTTGCTATCTTCGAAGTCTGTTCGGTGGAAATCACTTGCTGGTGTCAAGATAATGCCGGATTTTATGAATATGCCGACTTGGCTTTTCTGACAAGATGATCGTGAGGGTAGGAAATGAAATTTGAAAATTTGTAATATTATGGGAAAATATAACTTTGACGAGATGACGATAAGGCGCGGCACGAACTGCGTCAAATGGGATGCGGAGAGTCCGGTCGGGCCGATTTCGGAGGATGTGATTCCGCTTTGGGTGGCGGATATGGACTTCAAGGTGGCTCCGGAGATCGTGAACGTGCTGAAAGATCGTGTGGATCAAGAGATTTTCGGCTACACCCACGTGCCGGATTCCTACTACGAGGCTGCCGTCAACTGGTGGGAGCGCCGCAGAGGGTGGCACACGGAGAAGGATTGGTACCTCTACATTGCAGGGGTGGTTCCGGCGATGTCGGTGGTTGTCAAGGCTTTGACGCAGTACGAGATTGTGGACGGCGAGGTGGTCGAGAAGCCGAACCGTGGACGTGGCCCTCACGGTGAATTGCCGAAGATGATCATCCAGAGTCCGGCGTACAACTGTTTCTTCTCCACCGCGAAGAACAATCTTTGTGAACTCTCAATCAACAAACTGATCTACGACACGGAAGGTGATCAGGCCACTTGGTACATTGATTTCGAGGATCTTGAGAGACGTGCCGCCGACCCGATGGCCAAGGTGCTGCTGTTCTGCAATCCTCACAACCCTTGCGGACGTGTCTGGCCTCGTGAGGACCTTGAGAGGGTAGCCGACATCTGCCGCAGAAACGGTGTGATCGTCATAAGCGACGAGATCCATTGCGAACTGGAAATGCCTGGCTATCACTTCACTCCGATGGCTTCTATCTCACAGGTAGCCCAGGACAATACCGTCACGATGAACTCTCCAAGCAAGTCGTTCAACATCGCCGGTTTGGGAATATCCAACATCATCACCAACAATCCTGACTGGAAGAAAATCATCGACAGGGTAATCAATATCAACGAGTTGTGTGAGGTGAATCCTTTCGGTGTGCTTGCGCTTCAGGCCGCCTACAACGAGGGTGAGCCGTGGCTCAAGGAGCTTAATGAATATCTTTACGGGAATTACCGCACGTTGCTGTCGTTCTTTGAGGAGAACCTTCCGGAGTTCCCTGTCAGCAAACTGGAAGGAACCTACCTTGTGTGGGTGGATGTCAGAGCTTTGGATATGTCCGCTAACGACATAGAGAACAGCCTCTTGCTCAATGAGAAGGTCTGGATCAACTCCGGCGTGATGTACGGCCTTGATGGCTTTATGCGCATCAACATCGCCTGCCCTCGTGCCCGTCTCCAGCAAGGCCTTGACCGCATCGCAACCGGCTTTCACCGCCTGATGAAATAAATGGTCGCTGAGCTTGTCGAAGCGATAAATATCAATTTGCCGTCTAAAAATAACCGCTGAAATGAGCCACCGAAAAAAGGCAAAAGTCAAATTTTGCACGTTACCAAAATTTTACTTTTGATTTTTCGGTGGCTATTGAGATTATGTACTTGGCATCTCCTGGCCATCACGACCAGCCCTATATTATTGGTTGCCATTGTTCATTGAGGTGTCGCTACTAAACTTTGCTACTGTGGTTCAGTGAAGTGCCATCACGAACCTTAGCCACCCGCGGCTATAAGCGGGAGGGACCCAGCCATAGGCTGGGAGGGACGGAGCGCGAAGCGCGGAGGGTTTGTGGTGACACTTCACTGAACCCTGGCCATCACGAAACGTCGTTCAGAAAATAATCTGAAAATCAATGATTTCGTTGTTGTCGAAAGTGCCGGTGATGTGAGAGCTTACATCGGGGCGGATTGTCAGCGGCTTGCGGGGTGCAAGTTCTATGGCGATGAGGTCGCCGGTGCGGATGTAGAGTAGCTTTGTGGCTTCAACGATGGCATCCTCGATCATATTCAACGATGGTTGGTCAAAAACAAAAAGGTCATGTTCGTTCCGGAACAGGCGGAAATGACCGTTTCTCTCCAATCTTTCTGGAGGAAACATTGGTGACGGGAGGAAGGAGGTGTGGTCGAGGCTGATGGCCTGGGCGTAGCCTTCCGGGGTGCCGTCAAGCATATTCTCCGGGTAGAGGAGGACTCCGAAACCGATTGAGTCATAGTACCTTGACGCGAATTTCCTCCCGACGCTGCGGCCTGGCTTCAGGATGCGGGCGAAAAGGACGGGGGAATATGTCAACTCGTCCACGAACTCTGGAGGGTAAAAGTCCTCGTTGTCTTTCTCCCACGTTGTGTCCGGGCGAACGGTGATGTGGCCGGATGATGTCTTTACTATTATATTCATAAATCAATTTCCCGCAGGAAATGCCGCATTCCGCCGACAGTTAAAAGAGTTTGCCGGAGAATTTGTCCTTCAGACCGGCTACTGCACTGTCAAACGCTTCACCCTCAAGTGGCTTGCTCATTTCGGCCTCTCTGGCTTTGGCGGCTTCCTTTTTCTCCTTGTCGAACTGCTCCTTCAGGCGTGCGAACTGTCGCTTGGTGTCCATCGTGAACTCACCGTTCTCGATCCAGGCGAAGTAGGCCGGCTCGGTCTCATATACCTCCCTGGCCGTGTGGCCCTTGTGCTTTCCGAAACTGATGGTCGGCTCGTCGTTCTTGCCGAGAATCAGTCTGCCGGCATAGTCAACGGTGCGTGGACGGCCGGCGACTCCGGCCAGGAACTCGACATCGTTCTTGAGCACCTGCTCGTGGTACTTTGTCGGAGTCTGGTACATATCCAGTTGGCCCTTAAGCACTTCATATGTAGCCATAGTGTCAGCCTCGGCTGAATGGGCGTTCTCGAAATCCTCTCCGCCGCAATAGAAACGGTATGCGGCCTTGAGGTTGCGTGGCTCCATATAATGGTAGATCGTCTGCACGTCGATCATCTGCTTGGAGTGCAGGTCGATGTCCGTAGCCTCAAGGGTTGCCTTGGCCTTGGCCTTGTTCTCAGGAGTGTTCCTTGGATCCGCAAGCCTGCGCATACAATAGGCACGTACCCTCTCAAGTTCCTCGGACAGCATCGGCAGGTCGAACTTTGTGGAATTATACCCTGCCAGATCACTGTCTCTCAGCCAATCCACGACTTCGGCCGCAATCTCGATGAATTTCTTCTCCTTTGCGACATCCTCATCCTTGATCCCGTTCACCTGACTGGCCTCGGGATTGATCGGATGCTGTTTGCGGAGAGTGTAGTCCCAAGGACAGACCCTCCAGGTCTTCACCTCGTGGTGGCCGTCGGGAAACACCTTGACAAAACTCAGTTCGACAATGCAGTCATTGACAATATTAAGCCCCGTGCTCTCAATGTCAAAGAAAAGCAGAGGCCTTTCAAGAGAAAGTTCCATAGCTTTGATTCTCCGAAGGTTAAACCATGATAGGCATCAGGATTCCGCAGATCTTTCCGCTCTCATCATCCTCTTCTGAAGGAATGATGAGGGCAGCCCTGCGCGCGTCGGCGAACTTCATCACGACTGTCTCGCAGCTCATGTTGGCGAGGATCTCCGTGAGGAATGTTGACTTGAATCCGATGGTCAGCTCGTCACCGCTGTAGTCGCAGTTGATCTTCTCGTAGGCTGCGATGGCGAAACCGAGATCCTGTGCGGTGATCTCCATCTGTCCCGGCTTGAGATCCAGCTTGATGTGGTTGGAAGCCTTGTTGGCGCAGACGGCCACACGCCTTACCGTGTTCAAGAACATCGCCCTGTCGATCTTCAGCACGCTGGAGTTGTTCTGAGGGATCACATCGCGGTACTTAGGGTACTTGCCGACAATCAGCCTGCACACCATGGTAGTCTTCCCGAAGGTGAAGAGGACGGTGCTGGAGTCGAACGCGATCTCAACAGTTCCGTCGTCTTTCCCGAGGATGGACTTCAGGACGGCGGCCGGCTTCTTGTGAAGAATGAACGAGCATTTCTCCGGGGTCTTCACTTCCTTGGCCGTGTAGCAGATGAGTTTGTGCGAGTCTGAGGCCACGAGAGTGGTGGATTCCGGTCCGAAATCAAAGAATATTCCGTTCATCGCGGGTCTGATCTCATCGTCGGCGGTCGCATAGATCGTGCTGTTGATGCCTTCGATCAGGCTCTCGGCCGGGAATTCAAGTTTCTCCGCGTCGTCGCTCGTCCCCTTGATCTCAGGATAGTCCTCGGCAGGGAAGAAAGGAAGCACGGAGTTACCGCTCGTCCACTTGCACTCGATTGAGCTGTCGCTGGCGGTGCAGATCGATACAGGCTGGTCAGGAAGTTCCTTGAGAAGGTCGATGATGTGCCTTGCGGGAACGGCGATCCTGCCTTCCTCTTCGGTGGTGTCCACTTCGATTTCAGTCCTGAGGGTGAGCTCCGAATCCGATGCGGTGACCTCAAGGATGTTGCCTTTGAGGTCAAACAGGAAGTTTTCCAGAATCGGAAGGGCGGACTTGGCCGGGATGGCCTTGGAGATGTCCATCAGTCCTTTCAGAAGCTCGGAGCTTGATACGTTGAGTTTCATATTCGTGTGTTTTTTAATTCATTGTTTTCCGGCCGCCGGAGGGTGGCCTCTGTAAAAGGCAAATATACGAATATTCCCTTAATATTATGGCATCATATTTGATTTTTTGCCTAAGGCTTCGGAAACACCATCCGGATGCTTGTGATTGAATATTGATAAATTTAATTAATATGTCAGAAATGAAAAAAGGTTTGTTAACAGTGGTGCTGTCAGTATTGTTCAGCGTGCTGGCGGCATACGGTGTCGTCAAGGCGGCCACCGTGAATGAGGGAGACAATGTGACAAGAACAGAGAACGGAACAGTCACAAAGACTGTCAATCTGGCACAGTCGGACTATCCGGATCTGACTTACGCCGCGGAGGCTGCGGTTGATGCTGTTGTTTATGTGGAGGTGACGGTGACTCAGCAATATCAGATGACGGATCCGTTCTTCCGTTTCTTCTTCGGGGATGAAGGCCCTCAGACCAGGGAGCAGCAGGGAAGCGGCTCTGGAGTGATCATCCGTCCTGACGGCTACATCGTGACCAACAACCACGTGGTCGCCAACGCGACGAAGGTACAGGTCACCCTGAATAACAACAAGGTATATGACGCCAAGGTCATCGGTACTGACCCGGCTACGGATGTCGCTTTGATAAAGATTGACGCTCAGGGACTTCCGACGCTTCCGTTCGGGGATTCCGACCAGTTGAGGCTCGGTGAGTGGGTTCTGGCTGTCGGCAGTCCTCTTGGCTACCAGCTCAGGTCCACCATCACGGCCGGCATCGTCAGCGCCAAGGGACGTTCGATGGCGCACGATCCTCGTGAGAGAAACAATGGCGGAATCCAGATCGAGTCGTTCATACAGACCGACGCGGCTGTCAACCCTGGCAACTCAGGTGGAGCGTTGGTCAACAAGACCGGCGAACTGGTCGGCATCAACACCGCTATTGTTTCACAGACGGGAGCATATTCAGGATATTCATTCGCTGTGCCGGTGAATATTGTGAAGAAGGTTGTAGAAGACTTGATTGACTTTGGGTCAGTGAAGAGAGCCGTTCTTGGAATCGCTATGTCTGATCTCAGCGAAGGTCTTGCCAAGAATCTGAAATATGATTCTGTCGATGATATGTTGAAAAAATTGAAACTTTCTTCTCCGGAAGGCGTATATATCAGAGAGGTTGCGAAAGGCAGCTCCGCTGACAAGGCCGGAATGAAGGAAGGGGATGTGATTGTGGCCATTGACGGAACCGATGTGAAGAGTGGCTCCGCAGTTCAGGTCAAGGTCAATACCTTCCACCCGGGTGACAAGGCTAAGGTCAAGATCATCCGTGACGGCAAGGAGAAGGAACTTGAGGTCACATTCCAGGGCATCAGCACCGAGAACGGTACTGTGGTCGGTGACGGAGAGATCGCTTTCTTCGGTACGACTCTGAAGGAGGCTTCCAAGGAGACTCTTGCGAAGTTCGGTCTGAAGAAAGGTGTCGAGGTCACATCCGTCGGAAGCGGCAAGATGCTTGAGGCAGGCGCTTCGGAAGGAATGGTCATCACCTACGTCAACGATCAGCCGGTCGGCACACCTCAGGATGTTTTGAACATCGCCAAGTCCGCAAAGAGGGCGGTTTATATCGAAGGTGTCACAGCCAACGGTAGAAAAGCCTTCTTCGGATTCAGTAAAGAGTAGTTGATGAAGGTTATAGGATAGTGTTTCCCTGACGGAAACGGCTCCGCGCCTTCCGTCAGGGAAATTTGTGTATTACAAGATATGAGGCAATTAAAGATTACAAAGTCAATCACCAACCGCGAGAGCGCGTCCCTGGACAAGTACCTCCAGGAGATCGGCCGCGAGGAGTTGGTGTCTCCGGAAGAGGAGGTAGAGCTTTCCCAGAGAATCCGCAAGGGTGACCAGAAAGCTTTGGAGAAACTCACAAGGGCCAACCTTAGATTTGTGGTTTCTGTTGCGAAGCAGTATCAGAATCAGGGGCTTAGCCTTCCGGATTTGATTAATGAGGGTAACCTCGGCCTGATCAAGGCCGCCGAGAAGTTCGATGAGACCAGAGGTTTCAAGTTCATTTCATACGCCGTGTGGTGGATCCGCCAGTCAATCCTTCAGGCTCTCGCCGAGCAGTCCAGGATCGTCAGGCTTCCGCTCAACCAGGTAGGATCCTTGAACAAGATCAACAAGGCCCTCTCACAGTTCGAGCAAAAGAACGAGAGAAGCCCTTCCAATGAGGAACTCTCCGAGATGATAGACATCCCGCAGGACAAGATCTCCGACACCCTCAGGGTGTCCGGAAGGCATGTGTCCGTGGATGCCCCGTTCGTAGAGGGCGAGGACAACAGCCTTCTGGATGTGATTCCTAACGACGACTCGCCGATGGCCGACAGAGGCCTTGTGAACGAGTCCCTCAGCACCGAGATCGAAAGGTCTCTCCAGATCCTGACGACCCGTGAGCGCGAGATCATCAAGTCGTTCTTCGGCATCGGCTGTCAGGAGATGACCCTTGAGGAGATCGGCGAGAGGCTTGACCTCACAAGAGAGAGAGTCCGCCAGATCAAGGAGAAGGCGATCCGCAAGCTAAAGAAACCATCCGCAAGCAAACTTCTTAAAACCTATCTCGGTTAATGACCCCGGAACTTTTTATCGCCTCTAAGGCTTCAGAAGCCATCAAGGCACTCTATAACGCCGACATCGAACCGTCGGCGCTTCAGGTCTCCGTCACAAGGAAGGAATTCACCGGAGACTTCACGCTCGTCGTCTTCCCGCTCCTGCGTCTGTCGCACTCCACTCCGGAGAACACGGGCAACGCCATCGGAGAATGGCTGAAGGCGAACGTACCGGAAATCTCTGAATATAACTGCGTCAAAGGTTTCCTTAACCTTCTGTTCTCCAATCTCTTCTGGAACGAACTTTTCGGAGAGATCGTTGCGGACAAGGACTTCGGTGACCTGCCGACGACCGGCAAGAACATCATGGTCGAGTTCTCGTCGCCGAACACCAACAAGCCTCTGCACCTCGGCCACATCAGGAACAACCTTCTGGGTGACTCGGTGTCAAGGCTTCTGAAGGCCAGCGGCAACAACGTGATCAAGACCACCCTTGTCAACGACAGGGGAGTGCACATCTGCAAGTCCATGCTTGCATGGCTGAAGGTCGGCAACGGCGCGACTCCGGAGTCCACGGGGATTAAGGGCGACCATCTTGTCGGGGATATGTACGTGGCTTTCAACGACATCTACAAGAAGGAAGTCGAGGATTTGATTGCCGGGGGAATGGACGAGGAGACCGCCAAGAAGGAGGCCCCTTGCCTCAAGGAAGCCCACGAGATGCTCCAAAAATGGGAGGCCGGCGACAAGGAGGTCCGCGACCTTTGGGCCAGGATGAACGGCTGGGTGCTCAAGGGCTTCGACGAGTCCTACAAGGCTCTCGGAATCACATTCGACAAGGTTTACTACGAGTCCCAGACCTATCTTCTTGGTAAGGAGTTGGTTCAGAAGGGACTGGATATGGGCGTGTTCGTGAAGGATCCGGACGGCTCCGTCTGGTGCGACCTCACGGCCGACGGACTTGACAGGAAACTGCTCATCCGTTCTGACGGAACGTCGGTTTACATCACCCAGGATCTGGGAACGGCCGAAAGGCGTTTCGCTGAATATCACCTTGACTCTCACGTCTATGTGGTCGGCAACGAGCAGAACTACCACTTCCAGGTGTTGAAACTGATCCTCAAGAAGTTGGGATTCGAATGGTCCGACAACATATTCCATCTTTCCTACGGAATGGTCGAGCTGCCTGAGGGCAAGATGAAGTCCCGCGAGGGAACAGTTGTGGATGCCGATGACCTCATCCAGAAGATGTACGAGGAGGCGAGAGCCACTTCCGACGAGTCCGGCAAGCTGGCCGACATGAGCGAGGAGGACAAGGCGAAGCTCTATCACATGATAGGTCTTGGTGCCCTTAAGTACTTCATCATCAAGGTGGATCCGAAGAAAACGATGCTCTTCAACCCGAAGGAGTCCATCGACTTCAACGGCAACACCGGCCCGTTCATCCAATATACCCACGCGCGAATCCGCTCCATCCTGCGCAAGGCCGCGGAGAAGGGCATTGAATATGCCGCCTCTCCTCTGCCGAAGGTTGAGCTCAGCGCCAAGGAGATCCGTTTGATAAAGTTGCTGAACGCCTTCCCGGCCAAGATAGCCGAAGGCGCGCAGGCATATTCACCGGCCGTCATCGCCAACTATGCCTACGACATCGCCAAGGAGTTCAACCAGTACTACCACGACACGCCGATCCTCAAGGAGGAGAACGAGGATGTGCTCAAGATGCGTCTGGTGCTGATCGACACGCTTTCCGCCGTCCTACGCAAGGCGATGGGCATCCTCGGAATCGAACTGCCTGAAAGAATGTAGGAATATTTCCGATGTCCGAAACGGATTATATGTTCCCGACCTCCAAAAAGGAGGTTGAAGCCTTAGGGTGGGACTACATCGACATCATCCTTTTCACGGGTGATGCCTTTGTGGACCACCCTTCTTTCGGCACGGCCTGCATAGCCCGCTGGCTTCAGCATTTCGGCTACCGGGTCGCTGTCGTTCCGCAGCCTAACTGGAGGGATGACCTCAGGGATTTTAAGAAGTTAGGCGCTCCGAGGCTCTATTTCGGAGTGAACGCCGGTGCTATGGATTCGATGGTGAACCATTACACTGCCGGCAAGCGTCTCCGTCACGATGACGCCTACACGCCGGAAGGCAAGGCCGGACAGAGGCCGGATTATGCGGTCAGTGTCTATACGAACATATTAAAAAAACTCTATCCCGATGTTCCGGTCATCATCGGGGGAGTCGAGGCTTCGCTCCGTCGGCTTACCCATTATGACTATTGGAAAGATGAACTTGTTCCGTCCATATTGCAGTGGTGCAAGGCTGACTATCTCTGTTACGGGATGGGGGAGAAGCCGATGATCGAGCTGACGAGAGCCATAGAGGCGCAGAGGAATATTCACGAAATCCATAGGATCCCGCAGATCGCTTTCCTTATGAGCGGAAAGTGGAAGGTCAAGGAGCCGTTGGTGCTTCATTCGTTCGAGGAGTGCAAGAAGGATAAGAAGGCGTTCGCCGAGAACTTTCATCTGATTGAGACTCACGCCAATATGATGCATCCTGCGACGATCGTCGAGCCTGTCGGGAATGGATATGTGCAGATCAATCCGCCATATTCACCGTCCACTACCGAGGAGATGGATTCGTTCTGGGACCTGCCTTTCACCAAGTTGCCGCATCCGCGCTACAAGGGGAAGAGGATCCCGGCCTATGACATGATCAAGGATTCCATCATCACTCACCGAGGGTGCTTCGGAGGATGTAATTTCTGCACCATCGCCGCGCATCAGGGTAAGTTCATCCAGTCCCGTTCGCAGGAGTCCATAGTCGCTGAGGTTAAGAAATTGGCCAAGATGCCAGGCTTTGCGGGGAATATCTCCGATCTCGGGGCCCCTACGGCCAATATGTATATGATGCGTGGCAAGAACCCGGACCTTTGCGACAAATGCCGCAGGAAATCCTGTCTGTTTCCGGCTCCGTGTCCGAATATGAACCGCTCTCACAAACAGGTGCTTGAGTTGTACCGGAAGGTCGATGCCGTGCCGGGAATACGCCATTCCTACATCGGCAGCGGGATCCGTTACGATTTGTTCCTCGATGAGAAAGGCTTTGTGGACGAGACATCCAAGCCTTACCTCAAGACTTTGATTCTTGACCACACTTCCGGCCGAATGAAGGTGGCTCCGGAACATACCGAGGACAAGGTGCTCCAGTACATCGCCAAGCCGTCTTTCAAGCTCTTTGAGAGATTGCGCTATGAGTTCGACAAGATCTGCGCCCAGAACGGACGGCGCACCGGAATCGTTCCATATTTCATCTCCTCGCACCCAGGCTGCACGATGAAGGATATGGAGAACCTGTCCAAAAATCCTGCTTTGAAAGGAATATATATGGATCAGGTGCAGGATTTCACACCGACTCCGATGACCACCTCATCCGTGATGTACTACACCGGAATCGATCCTCGAACGATGAAGCCGGTCTTTGTGGAGCGTGATCCGGAGAAGAAGAAGAGGCAGAAATCATTTTTTTTCAGAAAATAGTTCGCGGATTGCTTCTCAATTCGGAAAAATGTCTTAATATTGCACCCGAAAACTTTATTTGGTTTATATGAGTATGGCACCAGATCAGAAGAAAAGACACGTGGTAAGCTACGAGAATATGTCCGAAGCGCTTGCCGCAGCGTTCAATGAGAAATATCCAAGAGGTTTCAGCGACTATCTCCCTGACCTTGTCAAGTATCCAAAACCTGACGGCACCAGTTTCTATGCTGTCACCGTCGAGACGGATGATTCCATCAACCTTGTGAAGATCAAGGTGAAAACCGATGATGCCGAGGCTCTTGAGAGATGGCTTGGGGGAGAGGAGGACGCCGAGAACGAGGATGTTGCAGGATCTTCAGCTGACGCTCCGGCCGACACCACCCTTCCGGATGACAACATCTCTCAATACGGCGGAGATGACGATTCCGCTGAATAGTCAGGAATATAGTTTATAACAATTTAAGGCCTGGATTCCAGTAGGATTTCAGGCCATTTCTGTATCCTTTCCCTTATCATCTCTTCCCATTCTCGCCAGGCGTGTTTCCCCATTAAAACCGCCCGTGGAGGATTTACACGTCCGCCACAAGCGTTTTTCACTATTAATCACGCTCGTAGCGTGCAAATCATTCTTCCACAGGCGCCCTTCGCCGTTAATCTTGCTTCTGGAGAACCGCTTTAGCGATACGTTTAATCATCCAAAGAGCTTTTTCAATATGTCGTACTCAATCCGCACTTTTCTTGAAATCCTTTTTGTGTCAAGTCTGTATTTCTTTTTGAGAACGATAGCCAATCGGCATCTATCATCTACTCCTAAATCTAAAATTGAATCAACCTTATATTCATCCTTTATGAGTTTCTTGATGATCATATTCACCTCCTCTTCGGACAGATTGACACTCTCTCCAAGGCCTTCCGAAATATTAACGTAAGCATCTATGTCCCTTATTATCCTGTGGCAATAGTTCCAAGATGACTTCAGAACTTTGTCAACCTTGCCTTTGACCACATATGATTCAGGAAGAATAAAGCCTAACTCCCTGTTAAAATAGTATCGGTCAGGAAGTTTGATCCTTGTCTTGAATGTGTCTCTGCAAAACTTATCGGTAAGATCCTTGATCTGGACTTTGTCAAACAATCTGTTTATCTCGCTGAAAACCAAATTCCCGGATCCCCAAAGATAGCCTGATGCTGTCAGGTTCGAGCAGGTCTTGAACGGATTCCTTGCGATATAGACAATCGTGTCGGCAAGTTGTCTTTCGTCCTCTACTCGTACAAGCTTGAATCCATAATTTTCGGGAAGAGGTTTATGACCATCTGCGACAAGTCTGGCATTGAGACGCTTTTTGACGTAAAAGAAGAAGTTGACAAGGTCGTTTCCAGTCGCTGACGCGAGAATATGTCCGTGATTGACCATCAGGTTGAAGATAAGGATTGATATTCTATGAATATATTGCCCGATCGCAATTATGTTCATTCCGTTTGCATATTCTTCCTCATCATTGAACAGTTGCCCGGTCTCAATAGCGTCGAACACCATATGGTAGTACCACTTGGGCAATGTTCGATACTCTTTCCAAAGTTCATTGCGTTGCTTCTTGTTCATACTTTTTTTCGTCTAAAATAACACTTTGTTCATTATCTAATATTCAGAAACATAAATATTTACATAAAGAAACATAAGTTTGTGTTTCTTTAGTGTCCACGACCTTAAAAATATTTGTTTTCATTATTGAGTATCATTGTTTTGCACGATATTTTCCACACAAGAGCGTATCGGCAAGTTTGTCGGATCAATAATGCTTCTTCTACGGGCGTATTTTTGTGGAAATTCCGCTTTCAGAGGGACAATTATCACTTCTCAAGCGTCTTTCGGTCCTCATCCCGCTTTTAGAGTGTGGAGTTTCTTCACAGTATGAATTTATCTGATTATGATTTATGTGTGGGGTGTTTTCGTTATTTTTGTGTCCGGAAAAATGTAATGATGTTGAATTATCTTCATAAGATATTGGAAAAAGCACTTCTTTTGGTGCTTGCCTTTGGCTTTGTCGCATGCTCAGAAGGCATTACAATCACTGATTTGAGGAATGGGGACCTGTTGTTCGTGGTCAATGGCCAAGGGAACAACATCACGGATGTGACTGACGGGGTGGATGGACTTGGAATCGATCATATCGCGGTTTTCTCAGACGGGAACGTCGTTGAGGCTATTCCGGAATATGGAGTTGTGGAAAACCCGTTGGACAGTTTTCTGGTCCGATTGAGTGATAGGGAGTCAGTGCTTGTGGGGAGGATTGAAGGGGTGGACGTTGAAGAGAGTGTGGCGAATGCGAGAAAGTTCCTCGGAAGGCCCTACGATGACATATTTATGCCGAGTGACAGCGCGATCTATTGTTCGGAACTCGTGCAGAAGTCGTTTGTTTTCAAAGACAGGTTAAAAGAACGTGACCATAATGTGAAAGGAATGGCGGTGGTGCGTGATGATGTGAAAGATATGAATCCGAAAGTAACAGGGAGCGGGGATAAGCATTTTGTTTTCGGCACGATTCCGATGTCCTTTCACGACAGCGCCGGAAGGGTGACTGAATTCTGGACAAAATTCTATGAGGTGCGTGGATTGACGGTTCCTGAGGGAGAGCCCGGGACGAACCCCGGCCAGCTTTCCCGTGACCCTAATGTCAGGATTCTTGGTTATTTACAGTAATTTGGCTAGATTGTCGTAATACTGCTTGCTGACGGGAATATGCCCGACTCCGTCGCGGATGAACTCCGTGTAGATGACACCGTCCTTGTCTCTGCTCAGTACCTTGATGTGGCGAGGATTGACGTAATATGACCTGTGGCAGCGCACGAATCCGTGCTTGAGGGCGTCAGTCTCAAGGCTTTTCATCGAGTTCCTCAGCTGGTATGTCTTGACACGGTCGTTCTCCAGATAGTGGATGTTGATATAATTGGCTTCCGCGCTGACATAAAGCACGGCCGAAGGGTCTATCGTCAGTTTCAGCCTTTTGTGCTCATCGTAGAACTTTACCAGAGACTCCTCCGGAGCCTGCCCGGCGTTGGCCAGATCGTAGTTCTTGTTGGATATGATCCTCAGCAGAATGCAGAGCAGGTATGGATAGACCAGCGTCAGGCACACGACTTCAAAACAGTAGGAAAGTGCCGTGAAATATGGCATACCTCCGGCTTTCTTGTAGAACAGCGAGGTGTAGAGCGCGAAGAAGAACGACGTTACCAGCACTTCTCCGAAGCACCAGACCGCATAATGCCACCATCTGAAAGGAATATACTTGTAGAGGAACGAGAAAACAAGCCGTGTCAGGGCCAGTACACCGATCATAATGCAGGACAGCATCAGCAGATGGAATGTCCACGATTTTCCTCCGATTTCGTAAAAATCCGACAAAGAGAACGGATTATAGACAAAGCAAAACACGAAGAAGAACAGCGGCATCAGCACCGCGTATTTTACTTGGCTGGCGTAGCCTTTCGAGACCCTCAATGGTGTGTTCATAGCCTTAAAACTTGTCCCAATCCCGTCAAAACCGTCCCGTGATATGCCGGGACGAAATTCCCGAGTCTGGATTTTCGTCCCTAAAATACTGCAATTTTTCCGCCAAACAAGGGTTTTGTGACATTTTTCATACCTCTGAAAACACTTTCTTCGTCACAAGGAGCAAATACGGTACTTTTGCAGACGAGAAATCAAACACAATGATTATGGAACAGATCATAAACACTTTTGAATATTCCGTGGCTCCGGAGAACATAGACTATCAGGGTCAAGCCACCGTGCCTTCCATCTGTGGCAGCATCATCAACGCGATCGGACAGAACATCCGCAAGGAAGGCTGCGGAATCGATGTGATGAGAAAAGCGGGGCGTTCGTGGGTCCTGCTCCGCTCGGCTTTCGAGATAGATGACCGGCCAAGCCTTTACGACAACTATAACGTCAAGGTTTGGCCGGTGAAAGGCAAAGGTCTTACATATAACAGATGCGTCAAGTTGACGGACGCGGAAGGAGAGGAGATCGGCCGAGGGACAACTGAGTGGTGCGTGATCGACATACACACCAGAAAGCCGATTTTCCCTGAGCTCGGGCTTACGGACGTGGATATTCCTATTCCTTGCAAAAGTCCAAGGCGTATAATCGATTTCCTGCCGGATTTCATCAAGCACAAGGAGGTCGGTTACAGTGAGTGTGACTTCAACGGGCATCTGAACAACACCCATTACATAGAGATGTTCTATAACCTCCTGCCGGAGAGCGTGTTGTCAAGCGGGCTGTTCACCAGGATAGACATCAATTTCCGGCGTGAGGTTCATCGCGGCGATGATGTGTCGTTCGGAATCCGCAAGGCCAGTGACGAGGAGTACCTCTTTATGGCAAAAACGGGAGACGCGACACTTTGCCACGCCTCCCTGCAAGCCCTTTAGCGGTCACTTCGACAGGCTGAAATTAATTGACCCTCTGAACCGAAGCGGATCTTCCGATCGATTTAATCATCACACCAAGGTCCTTAGGAGCCTTGTAGTTGATGCTGGACACACCGGTCGCGTCCTCGATCATTATGGAACGGGTTACGTTCACACTGCAATTCGCCGTTCCGGATGTCTCAAGGATAGCGTTCTCGGTCTCGGCGTCCATAGCCTTTACCTTGGATACTCCTGAAGCGTCAACCTCCAGTGTGCCGACTTTCCCGTTCAGGTTGACCTCGCTTGTCCCGGATGCGTCAAGTTCGACTTTACCGAACTTCCCGTCAATGTTGGTCTTGGTGGCTCCACTGATGTCAACCTCAAGTTTGTCGGCGTTGATCTGGAAACTGGTTTTGGACGTTCCGGATAGATCGAGTTCAGCCTTTTCGGGAAAGTTTCCGGACAACTTGCAGGTGCACACTCCACTGATCTCAGCGTCCAACTTCCTTGCATTGACACTCAGTGATTTGATCTTGCTTGCCCCGCTGATGTCCAACGAAAGCTCCTCGTTCCCAAGATCAAAAGTGTCATCGCATTTTAAGCTTGTGATTCCTGACATATCCAACTTTCTTAGTTCCGGCATCGCGATTTCTGCCTTGCACGTCCAGTTTCCCAACTTTTTCTGAAGATTTGCCGGAATATTCTTGTTCCACCCGATCTTCAGAATACCGTGATTGACATACACTTGAAGATATTCCTGAAGCACGTTCGGCAGAGTGATCTCCACTTTGTACGAGTCTGATTTGACAAGGTTGACCTCGACTATCCCGCTTAATTCCAACCCGCTGAAATAATTGCAGTTGAACTTACAAGTGGTGTATTCCGCATCAACCTTTGAGGTTGTTGTCAGATACATTGATTCGGCCGGATACCCCACGGGGGCGGTAAAGCCGGTCGCGGTGAACATTGCGAGCGCGGCGGCTCCGATAAACATAAACTTTTTCATAACTCTTTTATTTTGTTGATTTTATCTAATCCATTAAGTAGCTCTCCATAGTATTCCTTCAGAATATGCGCCTTGGTCTTGTCGTCAAGCTCATCCGGCAGCTGGTCAATCATCGCCACATTCTCATTGGTGATGCTTCCCACCGTCGTCTCCCACCTCTCATCCAGATCCTTTGTGAATATCTCTTCGTACATCACCGCGATTTTCTCTGAATATGCCATATACACCGCGACAGGGTCATCAGCCACTCCGGCGAACCAATCAACCTCACCTTCTGCCGGGCGGTCTAAAAAACCCCACGCGCCCACAACGGCTGCCGCCACGGCTGTAATCGCACTGAATATGCCCGTGAACAGCCTCTTCCGATGGCAGGTCTTGCGTCTGGAGTCCAGCATCGCGTACAGTCTTGCCTCGAACCGGGCCTCGTGTCCGGCCGGCAGTTCCTGATCATTCAGGATCTCCGGATTATTGTCGATATATTCTTTAAAGTCTGTCATATTCATATTTCTTTAATTTTTCGGCCAGTTTCACCCTGCCTCTTGAGTACTGCGTCCTGATAGTGCCTTCCCGTTCTCCTGTCAGATTGGCGATCTCCTCGTAGTCAAGGCCTTCCAGAAGCACAAGATTCAAAACCAGCCTGTAGTTGTCCGGCAATTCCTCTATGGCCTTGCGTACTTGGGCGACGGCGGCCATAGTCCCGGGAAGCTCGAACGGAGTGTCGCTGTCATATTCAGAAGCGTCGGCGGCATATTCATCAAGGAAGAGCCTCTCGCGCTTTTTCCGTCTGACTGCGTCGATGGATTTCCTGATGCAGGTGCGGCTGAGCCACATCGCCACTTGCGCCTGATCTTTGGGAGCGATGTCGGATGAGATGAACTTGAGGATGGTGTCCTGCATAATCTCCTCGGCCTCGCCGCTGTCGCGGACTATTCGCAGGCTGGTGTTGTATAGCCTCCGGGCGTGCTCCTTGTAGAATGTTATGGACTCTTCTCTTGTCATCGTTTCTTTTTCGTTTCACAATATAAACGAATATTTCCGTTGATTGTTACAGAAAATTTCAAAAAAAAGCCCGGAGTCTCTCGACCGCGGGCCTTTTTCATTTCATTTGGCTTAAAAGATTCTTGTTTTGTGACGATAATCACTATCCGACCGCAAAGTTACCGCCAGACGCCTTCTCTCACAATACCAACATGTAGGTAAACTGTCTTGTCCCTATCGTGAATCGTAGGTACCGGACTTGGAAGTCAATATTATTTTGTAAATTTGTTGTTTTGAAAACGTAAGCAAGCATGAACTTCAGTGGAATAATCGTCGGTGCGGCGACCTTTCTTATAACAGGGATATGTCATCCTATTGTCATCAAAATGGAATATCATTGGGGCAAGGGCAGCTGGTGGATCCTGCTCGTGGCAGGACTGGCCTTTTCCGCCGCTTCGATATTCGTGAATCATGAAGTCGCGTCCACAGTTCTTGGCGCCGCCGCCTTTTCCTGCTTCTGGGGCATCCTGGAGGTTTTCGAGCAGGAAAAACGCGTGTTGAAGGGGTGGTTCCCTGAGAATCCGGCCCGCCATGATTACTATGAGAGGATCCGCAAGTCAGGTCACTGAGCCTGTCGAAGTGACAAATCAATCCAACAAGTAAAAACAAATTTAAGAATATTATGAATTTCAAACCATTGCCATTACTGGCGATTGCCGCTCTCCTGTCTGGAGTGACAGAAGCGTCGGCTCAGAAGAAAGAGATGGACCACAGTGTCTATGATTCGTGGCAGAGCGTTTCGGACATCCAGAAAAGTGATGACGGCAACGTTCTGGTCTGGTGCGTCAACCCTCAGGAAGGGGACGGAACCCTTTATGTCAGGAATATGACCCCGGGGCGGAAAGGCAAGCCGGAATGCCGTGAGATCAGCATACCTCGTGGATCGCAGCCGTCCCTTGACCCTAAGGGCAAGTGGCTTTACCTGCGCGTCAAGCCTCAGTTCGCCAAGACACGTCAGGAAAAGATCGACAAGAAGAAGGCCGCGGATATGACGAAGGACACACTCGCCGCCGTTGATCTCACGACTATGACCGTCAAGAAATACGGCCGTGTGGATTCCTACACCACAGGCGCCCTGGCCAAGCCTTACGTTGCCTATAAGTCCACCTGGAAGCACTACAAGGACACTTCGGACAAGAAGGGCACAGACAAGTCCGGGCTCATCATCCTTAACCCGGCCACAGACAGGAAGGACACTCTCAAGTACATCGATGCCTATTCGTTCAACCAGGACGGCACCGTGCTTCTGATGACCTCGAAGAAGGACAAGAAAGATTCGCTTTCCGTCACGGCTGTGATGATCGCGCACGCTCCTGCTTGTCTTGACACTTTGGCCAAAGGGGCTGAGTCCTACAGCCGCCTGACTCTGAACGACGCTGAGGACCAGCTGGTTTTCCTCGGTTCCAAGGACAAGAGCAAGAACCGCAACAAGTGCCAGGCCCTCTACCTGACAAGCATTCAAGCGATCAAGACAGGAAAGACGGTTCGACAGGCTCACCGACCGATTGTGGAGGCTACAGACAGCACGACCGTCATCAGCAAGGACGGCAGATGGGCATATTCAACAAAAGAGATCATCGCCGAGGGAACGAAGGTTGAAGGCACCCCGGGTTGGACTCTTAACGAGAACACAGAGTTTTACTTTACACCTGACGGGAAACGTCTCTTCCTCGGAATCGGCGCGATCCGTCCTCCTAAGGACACCACGATCGTGGACTTCGAGACCGCGCAGCTGGACATCTGGAACTGGGACGCGGTCTATACTCCTCCGCAGCAGAGGCTTAATGTGAACAAGACTCTCAAGAAGACATATTCAGCCACCATCGATCTCGCCGAGCCGGGAAGGATCGTGCCGTTGACCACCTCTAAGTTCGCCGGCATCCGCCTGATGAACGGTGGACTCTCCGAATGGGTGCTTGCCAGCGATAACGCTAAGTATGCCCGCACCACTGTCTGGGACTATAACAACCGTTACGACTTCACCCTTGTGAATGTCAAGGACGGTTCCAGGAAGGTTGTCGCGGAGGGGCTTGACGTCGGACGTTTCGACATGTCGCCGAGCGGGAAGTACCTTGTCTGGTTCGATAACGATGAGATGAACTGGTTCACCTACAATACCCAGACCGGTGAGAAGGTCAACCTTACCGCCCGGACCGGAGTTCCGTTCTACGATGAGGAGGACGATCATCCGACCGCCGCGCCGGCGCACGAGTTCTCCCCGAAATGGTACAAGGACGAGGACGCCGTGCTGATCATCGACCGCTACGACATCTGGAAGTTCTCTCCGGACGGCAAGACAGCCGTCAATCTCACAGGGGGAGTGGGCCGTCAGACCCACAACCGCTTCAAGATCATGGATCCGAAACCGGACACCAGGAAGCCTAACGCACGCCGTTGCGGAGTGGCCAGGCCGCTCGATCCTAAGCAGACTGTCTATCTCAGTGTGTTCAACGAGGAAAGCCAGGAGAATGGATTCGGACGTGTTAACCTTGCCAAGCCGGCAAAGACTCTTGAGTATTTCACTGACACAGTCAGCTTCAAGTATGTAGCCGGAACCATGACCACTGACAGGCTTTTCTATCAGAAGGGCAACTTCCGCAACTGCTATGACCTTTATTATACTGACGACAATTTCAAGACATCCACAAAGGTCTCTGCAATCAACCCTCAGATGGCGGACTACCGTTGGGGCCGCGCCGAGCTTTTCCACTGGAACGCCTACGACGGCACACCGCTCAAGGGCCTTGTCTTCGTTCCTGACGGAGTGAAGGAAGGCGAGAAGCTTCCTGTGATGATCTATTTCTACGAGAAGAACGCCAACAATCTCTACTCGTTCTGGACACCTGCCCCTTCACGCTCGATCGTGAATATTCCGTTCTACACATCAAGGGGGTACATCGTGTTCGTTCCGGACATAGTATATAAGGTAGGACACCCTGGCGAGAGCGCCTACAACTGCATCTGCGCCGGAGCCGAGGCCCTTTGCGAGAAATATTCCATCGCCGACAAGAGCAGGATGGCGATCCAGGGCCAGAGCTGGGGCGGCTACCAGACAGCCTGGCTCATAACACGTACGAATATGTTCGCCGCCGCCGGTTCCGGAGCACCGGTCGGGAATATGACATCGGCCTACGGTGGCATCCGTTGGGGCTCGGGCATCACCCGCGCCGGACAGTATGAGCACGGTCAGAGCAGGATCGGCAAGAGTATGTGGGAGCCGGGCGCACTCGACCTCTACATCGAGAACTCTCCTGTGTTCCACGTCGATAAGGTGCAGACTCCTGTCCTCATCATGCACAACGACGCGGACGGCGCTGTTCCGTGGTACCAGGGCATCGAGTTCTTCTCGGATCTCCGCAGGCTCGACAAGCCGGCATGGCTGCTCCAGTACAACAAGGAAGCCCACAACCTCGTCCAGAGACGCAACTGCAAGGACTTGTCCATCAGGCTTCAGCAGTTCTTCGACTACTACCTGAAAGGTGCTCCGATGCCAGCCTGGATGAAGACCGGTGTCCCTTATGAGGATAAAGGTGAATATTTCGGCTTCGAGAATGCGGAATAGGATATGACAAAACTAGCGATTTTCGACCTTGACGGCACGTTGCTGAACACCGTCGAGGATCTGGGCAACGCCACCAACTACGCCTTGACGCAGTGTGGCTTCCCAATCCACCCGACGGACGCATATTACCAGATGGTAGGCCGCGGAATCTACAACCTCTTCCGCGCCGCCATTCCTTCTGAATATGCCACTGAAGACAACGTACAGAGGATGGCATCATATTTCATTCCCTATTACGACACTCACAAATGCGATTGCACCAGACCCTATGACGGCATCCCCGAAATGTTGAAGACAATAACTGACAGGGGAGTGCGCCTCGCTGTCGCCTCCAACAAGTATCAGGACGGCGCGGAGAAACTCGTCAGTCACTTTTTCGGTGAATATGACTTCGTGAAGATTCTCGGCCAACGCGACGGCCAACCGATCAAACCCGATCCCGCGATTGTGGATCAGATTCTGGCTGATGTTCCAAAGGTCGCGAAAGAGCAGGTTGTCTATGTCGGAGACTCGAATGTGGACATGCAGACCGGAGCGAACGCCGGGGTCAGGACTGTGGGTGTGAGCTGGGGTTTCAGAACCCGTGAGGAACTCGCAGCCTACTCTCCTTCCGCCATAGTTGACACCCCGGAGGAACTCTCCCGTGTGATCCTCGGAGCCTGACTGGTTCATTTTGGTCCATTTACACCGGTGAAATTGGACAGTATTTGATCGTATAGATTAATAATTCATTGATTATCAATCTATTAGGTGATAATGGGGGGGGTAGAGGCATCGCCTGCGAGGGAATAGAATACTTATAATACTTATTCAGTATGTTGTTTTTTATTCGGGGAAGTGTTATATTTGAGCTTCATAAGCAGGTTACGAATGACACTCTTGGATTGGAGTTCTTCGAGATCAGGTATGAAGATGCTGACAACCGTAGGGCTAACCCTTGCTCATAGGCTGAGAGGATAATTTTCGTATTCATAATGTAACTGCTTATGCATCTTGTTTTTAACCAATGACACAATTGGCTTTTGATGGGTCTAATCCATTAGATGACATCAGACTTGCGTATAGTTCGATTCCTAATTGGTATGCGCTTCGCATTTTTTACAATCGGATTGAACAGCTGAGACAAACCTTGGACGTTGCCGCGATCCGCTATTTCTACCCTCATCATTTGGTGGAGAAATGTTCGGATGGTGGTCTTGATTATGTTCAGGAGCCAATTATCAAGTCGTTGATTTTCATAAGATCAACTTGTGAGAGTCTGGACATGATCCGACTGAAACATGTAGGCAGCGTGTCTCCGTATTTTGACCATCGGACCCGAAAGCCATTGATCATTCCGGATGAACAAATGGAACCGTTCATAAAGCTCTGCGACATTAAGGACTCGGGTCTTGAGTATCTGGGAGAGGATGGCCCGCAGTTCCACAAAGGTGACCGCGTGAGAGTCATTGACGGCATATTCAAAGGTTATGAGGGTCACATCAAGCGCATCAAACACGACAGGCGCCTTATAGTTACCATTGAGGGTGTTGCCGCTTTCGCAACCAAATTCATTCCTCCCGCTTTTTTGGAGAAAGTGGAGACAGATAAGTAATAGTCGAATTATAATCTTTCATAAGAATAAGAATATGAATATGAAAAGAATATCACTACTGTTATGGCTTCTGGCCATAGGCATTTTGGCAGTTCCATCCTGTTCTACGCCGAAGGAGATCAGTTACTTCCAGGACCTCGAGTCGGTGGAGGGCCAGCGGATCGGTGGCGCGAAGGGGATCACGGTGCGCCCGAAGGACAAGATCTCGATCATCGTGAACTGCAAGAGTCCCGAGCTGACAGCCCTTTTCAACCTGCCGTACGTGACGCAGCGTCTCGGTGAGAACACCCGCAGCACCATCACTTCCGGTTACAGTCAGGGCTACATCTCTGGTTACACGGTGGACGACCGGGGCTGCATCGACTTCCCTGTCCTCGGCGAGGTGGCCGTGGCGGGGCTGACGCGTGATGAGATCGCCTCCGTGATCAAGAAGGAGCTCAATGAGCAGGGGCAGGCGACGGACGCCGTGGTGACCGTTGACTTCATGAACCTGTACTATCAGGTGCTTGGCGAGGTTGAGAAGCCGGGGCGCTACGCCATCGACAAGGATGCCGTGACGATTCTCGACGCCATCGGAACCGCCGGTGACTTGACCATCTACGGAAAGCGCGAGAACGTGAAGGTGCTGCGCAACGAGAACGGCAAGATGCTGACCTACGAGGTGAACCTCTGCTCAGCCGCCGACCTGATAGCCTCGCCGGCCTACTACATCCGCCAGAACGACGTGATCTACGTCGATCCGAACGACGTGCGGGCAAGGCAGTCCACGGTGAACGGCAACAATGTCCGCTCCACCTCGTTCTGGATCTCGCTGACTTCGCTCGCGGCGTCCATCACCAACACGATCGTGATCATCGCCACGAGGAGCGGGTCGGGGAAGTGATCCGCCTTGGAACCTTGTGAAGAAACACTATAACATCAAAGCGATTCAAAACAATGGAGAACAACATCAACACGGATAACAATACCCGGCAGCAGGAGGAGACCGTGCAGATCGGCCAGCTTGTGCGCCGCTGCCTGTCCAGATGGTACTGGTTCGCCCTGAGCCTGGCGGTCTGCCTGGCTTTAGGTGTCCTGTACATCCTCAGGTCAACCCCTACGTACAACACCTCCGCTGACATCCAGATCAAGTCAAACACCAAGGGCGCGTCCATGCCGGGGGACGTCGGCGAGTTCGGCAACATGGGCCTCTTCGCCGTCAAGTCAAACGTCAACAACGAGCTGCACGCCTTCGGATCCCCGGACATCATGAGCGAGGTGGTGGCCAGGCTTCGCCTGTACATGAGCTACACGGTGGACGGCACCTTCCACAGGAACGTGCTCTACGGCACGTCGCTGCCGATCTCCGCCGACCTGCTCGATGTGGATGAGAACGTGGGAGCCGGATTCACCGTCAGCGAGAACGGCGGGAAAGTCACCCTGAACGACTTCATCCATAAGAACGAGAAGGTCGGCGGCAAGCCGGTCGTGGGACACTACGGCGACACGCTCCAGACTCCTGTCGGAAGGATCATCGTTCAGAAGACGAAGGACTACTCCGGGGAGGCGATGAAAAAGCCGGTCAACGTCAGAAAGTCGGGCCAGCGCGGCGTGACACAGTCTTACCTGAACAGACTCCAGGTGAACCTCGCCGACAAGAACGCCGACGTCATCTCGCTCTCTATCAAGGACGTGTCCACCCAGCGTGCCCAGGACATCCTGAACACCCTGATCGCCGTCTATAACGAGAACTGGGTGCGTGACAAGAACCAGATAGCGAACTCCACTTCTGTGTTCATCAACGACCGTCTCAGGGTGATCGAGGGCGAGCTGGCGGGCGTGGACTCCGACATCTCCGCCTACAAGTCGGAGAACATGATCCCTGACGTGGGTGCCGCAGCGACGATGTACATGCAGCAGAGCACGGTGCTGAACCAGCAGCTCCAGGACGTGAGCAACCAGCTCTACATGGCGCGCTACATCAAGGACTACATCGGCAAGGAGGACAACCGCAACCAGCCGCTTCCCGCCAACATGGGATTGAGCAGCCAGACGATCGAGAACGGCATCTCCGAGTACAACTCCAAGATCCTGCAGAGGAACAACCTTGTGGCGAACTCCGGCGAGGAGAACGTGCTCGTGAAGGATCTCGACCAGGCTCTGGCCTCGATGAGGGGGTCGATCTCCCGGTCCATAGACAACGAGATCCTTGCCCTCAACACGAAATACGAGAATCTCAAGGGCACCGTCCGCCAGAACACCGCGCGCATCGCCGCGAATCCTAATCAGGCGAAGCAGCTCCTCTCGGTCGAGCGTCAGCAGACCGTGAAGCAGGCTCTGTACCTCTTCCTCCTGCAGAAACGCGAGGAGAACGAGCTCTCGCAGGCGTTCACCGCCTACAACACAAGGATCATCAAGCATCCTATTTCAGGAATATTCCCGGTCTCCCCGCAGTCCATGAAGATCATGATGATGGCGTTTCTCCTGGGTCTGATGATTCCTGCCGGGATCATCTATCTGCTGATGGCGACCGACACGAAGGTGCGCTCCCGCCGCGACCTCAAGGGAGTCTCCGTGCCTTTCGCCGGCGAGATTCCGCTCTCTGCCGAGACTGCCACCAAGGCGTTCGGAAAGCGGAAAACCCTCAGTGTAGCCGATTCCATCGTGGTCCGTCATGGCAACCGCAATGTGGTCAACGAGGCGTTCAGGGTGCTGCGTACCAACTTTGAGTTCATGATGCGCGAACCTGGAAGCAAGGTCATCGCCGTCACGTCATTCAGCCCGGGGGCAGGCAAGTCATTCGTGTCGTCCAACCTGGCCGTCTGCTTTGCCATCAAGGGTAAGCGTGTGCTGGCCATCGACGGTGACCTGCGTCACGGCACGCTCTCCGAGTTTGTCGGCTCGCCGAAGCCTGGCCTTAGCGACTATCTCGCTGGGATCGTCGCTGATGTGCACGATGTGATTGTCCGTTCGAAGGACGCGATGACGGTACCTGACACTCTTCCGGCGGGATCCATCCCTCCGAACCCGGTTGAGCTGCTCGCCGACAGGCGCCTCGCCGATGCGATCGCCGTCCTCAGGAATGAGTACGATGTGATCATCATCGACTGCCCGCCGGTGGAGATCGTCACCGACGCGCGCGTCATCAACGACTATGTGGACAGGACGCTCTTTGTCGTCAGGGCCGGGCAGTTCGACAAGGCCATGCTCCCGGACCTGGACGCGCTCTACCGCGACGGGGAGTACAAGGGACTCTGCTGCGTCCTCAACGGGACCGCATCCTCCGACGGCTACTACGGGAACTACGGCACCTATGGCCATTACGGTTACTCCGGCCACAATGGCGGCTCCTACTACAGCTCCGACAACAAAGCCAGGTAAATCCGCCTGCTGACTCCGCCGGCACGCCGGTTCCTCCGGCGCGCCGGCAAAACCATAACCCAAAAAACATATCTTATGCGAAATCTGAAAGAGTTGAGGATCGCCGTGGCCGGTACTGGCTACGTCGGCCTCTCCATATCCACCCTGCTGTCCCAGCGCCACAAGGTGACTGCCGTTGATGTGATCGCCGACAAGGTCGATAGGATAAACCGTCGCGAGTCCCCGATCCAGGACGAGTACATCGAGAGGTTTCTCCGCGAGAAGCCACTCGACCTCACCGCCACGCTTGACGGTGAGGCCGCCTACAGGGACGCGGATTTCGTGGTGATCGCCGCTCCCACTAACTACGACCCGAAGAAGAACTTCTTCGACACGTCGCACGTGGAGGAGGTGATCGACCTCGTGCTGAAGGTTAATCCCGATGCAGTGATGGTCATCAAGTCCACCGTCCCTGTGGGCTACACCGCCTCTGTGCGGGAAAGGTTCTCGTACAGGGAACGCCTCGCCGACGGCACGATGAGGGTGGTGGTGCCAAACATCATATTCGCTCCTGAGTTCCTGCGTGAGTCCAAGGCGCTCTATGACAACCTCTATCCGAGCCGCATCATCGTCGGCTACGAAAGGGGAGACTCCGCTCTCGAAGAGGCTGCCGGCACTTTTGCCGCACTCATCAAGGAAGGCTCTCTGAAAGAGGATGTTCCGGTGCTGTTCATGGGTTCCACGGAGGCGGAGGCGGTGAAGCTATTCGCCAACACCTACCTTGCCCTCCGTGTCAGCTATTTCAACGAGCTGGACACCTATGCGGAGATGAAGGGACTCGACACGAGGTCCATCATCGACGGCGTGTGTCTGGATCCTCGCATCGGCTCGCACTACAACAATCCGTCCTTCGGCTACGGCGGCTATTGCCTCCCGAAGGACACCAAACAGCTGTTGGCGAACTACGCCGACGTGCCGGAGAACCTTATCCAGGCCATTGTGGAGTCCAACCGCACCAGGAAGGACTTCATCGCCGACCAGGTGCTCCAGAGGGCCGGCTATTATTCCGAGAACAGCCAGTACGACAGCGCCCGCGAGAAGAAATGCGTGATCGGGGTTTACCGTCTCACGATGAAGTCCAACAGCGACAATTTCCGCCAGAGCGCCATCCAGGGCATCATGAAGAGGATCAAGGCCAAGGGCGCCGAGGTCATTGTCTACGAGCCTACGCTGGAGGACGGCACGTCCTTCTTCGGCAGCAAGGTGGTCAACGACATCGCCGAGTTCAAGTGCCGCGCCGACTCCATCATCGCCAACCGCTACGACCGCGCCCTGGACGATGTCCGGGCCAAGGTCTATACCCGCGACCTCTTTGAGAGAGACTAGCCGCCTACTTCACCGTAATACCTATTAATCAAAATTATTTTCCATAATGCTGTCGATCCGCAAGATAGTTGACTCGTACTTCTCGAAGCGCACGTTCCCGTACTGGTGCGTGCTGCTTCTGGACAGTGCCATTCTGTTTTTGTCCGGAGTGTTCGTCTACTGGTGCTTCAACCGTGGCACCGCCCTTCAGCTGAACTTCTGGCCGTTGACCCACCTGATGCTGCTGTGCGTCGGCGTCCACTTCATATTCTTTGCCATCTTCCGGACATATTCGGAAATCATCCGCTACTCATCGTTCAACGACCTCATCCGTGTGGCGCAGGCGATGGGATGCTCCGCATTGGCGGTGATAGCCGTCCATTTCTTCACGAACAGCTGCCCGTCTCGGGTGTTCGCCCACGTCCAGGTGCGGCAAATCCTGATTGCGGAAGCCATCGCGACCGGTTTGATGTGGCTGCTTCGCGTTTCTATCAAATGGGTCTATGACACCTATTTCCGGACGGAGGCTGCGAAGAATGTCTTCATCTATGGCATCCGCGACGGCGGCATTGGACTCGCGAAGGCGATCCGCAGCGAGAAACCGATGCACTACCGTCTCCGAGGCTTCATCTCCCACGATCCGGCGCTTGGAGCAAACGGCACGCGCCTGATGGGCGAGCCGGTCTACGAGGTTAACGCCAGTCTGCCGGATCTGATCCGCCGCGAGGGGATCGCCGCCGTGCTGGTCGCTCCGGGCAGGATCGACAGGTTCCGCAACGACACGGCTCTTCAGGACTACATCCTGCAAAGCGGCGCAAGAATATTCTCGGCCAACAATGTCGTTGACACCGAGCATGATGCGATCAAGGGAGCGCCGACCTTGAAGGAGGTCAGCATCGAGGATCTTTTGCCTCGTGACGAGATCTGCGTCGACCTGGAATCCGTGGCCGAGTCCCTCCGTGGGAAGCGCGTCCTGATCACCGGTTCCGCCGGAAGCATCGGCAGCGAGATAGTGCGCCAGGTCGCGTCGTTCGCACCTTCGAAGATGATGCTGATCGACTCCGCGGAGACTCCGCAGCACGACATCCGCCGGATGATGGCGCATGACTTCCCGTCTGTGCCATGCGCCACCGTGGTGACGTCGATCACCAAGGCTGACAGGATGGAGAACATATTCAAAACGTTCCTTCCTGAATATGTCTTCCACGCCGCGGCGTACAAGCACGTTCCGATGATGGAGGACAACCCTTGCGAGAGCATCCAGAACAACGTCCTCGGCACGAAGATCCTGGCCGACCTTTCGGTCAAATACGGCGTTCGCCGCTTCGTGATGGTGTCCACCGACAAGGCTGTGAACCCGACGAACGTGATGGGATGCAGCAAACGAATATGCGAGGTCTATGTGCAGAGCCTCAACAAGGCGGAGCGTGACGGCGTGGTGAAGGGGCAGACCCAGTTCATCACCACCCGCTTCGGCAACGTCTTAGGCTCCACGGCTCCGTGATTCCGATTTTCGAGCGCCAGATCAAGGCCGGCGGCCCGGTGACGGTGACGGACCCCAACATCATAAGGTACTTTATGCTGATTCCCGAGGCCTGCGAGCTGGTCCTTGAGGCCGGCACGAAGGGCGAGGGCGGCGAGATCTTCGTCTTCGACATGGGCAAACCGGTGCGCATCGCCGACCTGGCGCGTCGCATGATCGAGCTGAGCGGGGCGAAGGGCGTGGAGATCAAGTACACCGGCCTGAGGGACGGGGAGAAGCTCTACGAGGAGGTCCTGAGCGAGTCGGAGGCGACGAAGCCGTCGTTCCACGAAAAGATCCGCATCGCCTGTGTCCGTGAATATGACTGGTCCGATGTGAGCCGCGAGATAGACGCCCTGATCGCCCTGTCCCACACCTACGACGACATGGCCGTGGTAGCCTCCATGAAGCGCCTCGTGCCGGAGTACATCTCCAACCACTCCAAGTACACCGTCCTTGACCACAAGGCGTGAGTTTGGCTCTGTGTGCCATGGATATTGTTTCAATAAGCAATTTGGAATTGTATTAAAAAACATTACGACTTTGAAATGATATTTTAAACCATTAAGTATACTTTAGTGTTTTTTCTTATATTTGCAAAGTAAACTTTGCTCTTATGGATAAACAGATTATAAAAAAACTAATAATAGAGAAGCAAAAGGCCATTCCGGAATTCTTTATTATTCGAAGGGAAATCCAGTTTGATACTCATGCAAACTATGTGCTTGTCGGTTTAAGGCGTGCTGGAAAATCCTTTATGATGTATCAGGATGCCCAGAATATGATGAAGAGTCCAGGGCTGACACAAGAAAACATACTCTACATAAATTTCGAGGATGAAAGGTTGTCAGATATTTCTTCAGACAGTTTGGGAGAAATATTGGATGCCTATTTCGAGTTATATCCAGAAAAAAAGCCACTGATATACCTTGATGAAATACAGGTTGTTTACGGGTGGGAAAAATTTGCAAGAAGACTTGCAGATTCTAAGTATAGAGTTATGATTACTGGCAGCAATGCCAAGATGCTCAGCAGTGAAATAGCGACTACACTTGGTGGCAGATATATTCCAAAGGAAGTTTTTCCATTTTCTTTTAGAGAGTATCTAGAGTACAAAGGCATAGAATTGGACAGAAATTGGATATATGACCAAGGTGCTTGCTCTCAGATATCAAATACTTTCGATCATTATTTCACTAATGGCGGCCTTGCAGAATCTTTCAATCTTGAAGATAAGAGGGAGTATCTGAATTCATTATGTCAGAAGATACTGCTTGGCGATATAGTGGAGCGGAATAAAGTGCGCAATGCACGTGCTTTTCGTCTTCTCACAAGAAAATTGGCAGACAGTGTGATGCAACCGTCATCCCTCAGCAGGTTAAAACATATTATTGATTCCAGCGGAGATAGCATAAGCCTGCCTATATTGAAAGATTATTTGGAGTATTTGGAAGAGTCCTACCTGTTTTTCTCTATCCCGAATATGAGTTCATCCATATCGGAGCAGTCCACAATCCGGAAAAGATACATTGTGGATAATGGATTGCTTAACTTGTTTCTTTTCAGTGGAGAAACGAAGCTGTTGGAGAATATAGTAGCTTGCAAATTGATCAGAAAATACAGAAACACCCCCGAAGAAACGCAGGTTTACTATTATAATAAAAACGTAGAGATAGATTTTTGTATTCCGTCTGCCAAAATGGCTATCCAAGTATCTTACAGTTTGGGAGACGATGCGACCTATAGGCGAGAAACAGGTGCGCTGGAAAAGTTCTTGAACGTTTATCCGGATTTTACCGCAATAGTCATCACTAGAGACAATGAGCAAACTATCGACATCAATGGGCATCACATCAATGTAATGCCTATATGGAAATGGTTATGTCTGGAATAGTGCACTCAAATAGTGCAATTTTAATATAGAACCTGCACTCAAGGAGTGAAAATTCGTTATATTTGCGGGCAACGTTCTTCTATAATCAGATGCGAGTAAGGAATGATGTGAAAGATGACATCGAGTTCGCCCAAGGCAACGTCATTCCTCTCTGGGCATTCGGGATGAACTACTAGATGGTAGGGCTGGAACTTTTTTTGTTATTTTTGTAAGTAAGTTCAGGGGATTGTAACGAGTAGTTCAGAAGTATTAATTGATTAAAATGCCCAACAATATGAGACACTTGGTCATAAAGAATTAAGGATGGTGTAGATATGTTCTTCAATTTCGAGATGTATGTATGAAGCTGAAAATCTTGAACGTAATGCCTGAGTGCTATGTTGATACAAACCTGATAGATTTTTTGTTGGACAAGCAGTACAAGACGGATATTTCTGAACTGACACAGATTTTTGGCGGTGAAGCACAAGGGATATAGGAGGATAAGACATGTTTAAAAGCATTGAAATTGAACACTTTCGTGGCATAAGTCACGCGAAAATAGACGGACTGAAAGAAGTTAATATATTCTTCGGAAAGAACAATTGCGGCAAGTCTTCACTACTTGACGCCATCTTTCTGATATCAGGCTTGTCGAATCCGAAACTGCCGATCAACATCAATCTGCTGAGGAACTACCTTCGATTCGAGCCGTCAGACCTGGCATTGGATTTCTATACACTTGACACTTCGCGGCCAATCAAGATCAAGGCATCAAACGACGAAGTGCGGGAGCTTATGATTTCTCTGTTCGAATCAGCTGCCAGCCGTATAGACTTGCTTGGAAACGAGAATAACATATCTTCAACTGATACCAAGAACCGTTATGGTCTTGTATTGAAATGCAAGATAAATGGGCATCCCGTCGAATCGTCCATCACCCTTTCTCGTAAAGGCGTAGAAAACAACGATTACGAGCAAAGCGTCAAATATGATTCAGATTATAAAGAGAATCTAACTTGTCGATATCTTTCACCAAAGTATGACTTTTACACTTCAATAGAAAGTCTTACAGAGATTCTAAAGAACAAGGATGAACAGTTCATTCTCGAAGCATTACGCATTATCGAGCCGATGATAAAAGACATAGTATTGTCACAGAATGAAGTGCTCGTCGATGTCGGCCTGGACAAGCGCATACCTATCAATGTAATGGGAGACGGTGCCCGTAAGATTCTCTCTATCCTCACGACGATTTATGAATGTCGTGACGGAATCGTCTTGATAGACGAAATCAGCAATGGCTTCCACTATTCCGTAATGAAAGCTCTATGGCAAACAATTTTGTTGGCGTCCAAAAAGAATAACGTCCAGTTATTTGCGACGTCCCATGATTTGGATTCAATTAAGGGATTGCGTGATGCTGCTCTTCATGATGAAGGCGACAAAGTAACATTCTTCAAACTCCAGCGTACAGTCGATGCAGAATTGAAGTCATACTGCTACAGCACCGACAGTATCGATTATATGTTGAACCAGGAAATCGAGGTAAGGTAGGATGAACAATGCCTCGAGAAAAAAGCTCGGTTCCGGCCAATGGTTATTTGACAATCCTGATTACTGGGATTTCTCGCGACCTGAACTTGAGCCACTTGTTGAATTTTTGAAGGAGAATTTGGAATAGTGGCGGATTCGCTTAGATTGAAAAAACATACGACGACAATTAATAATTTTAACATATCATGAGCATTTTTGCAGGAAAGACATTGATGATTACCGGTGGTACCGGTAGTTTCGGGAATGCAAAATGTTGTGCACAATATGGGTGCATGAAACATGGAAAAATTGCACTTTTTGAGTGCGATTGCTATCTTTGCAATAGTATTGCATAGATATACAAAATTAATTGAGTATGGTTGACGAGGCGTTATACGAATACATGCGTTTGCAGCTGGAACTTACGACCAGCAGTTTTCACAGGTATCTTTATGAACGTGTGAACTGGACTTCCCGTATGATCGCAATCACAGGGGCAAGAGGAGTCGGCAAATCCACGATGATCCTGCAATATCTTAAGGAACAGGCTTCGGATTGCAAGTTTCTATACATATCCGCTGACCATACATATTTCAGCACTCACTCTCTCGTCGAGGTTGCGGATGAGTTCTCGAAGGATGCTGGCCATTTGCTCGTCATAGACGAAGTTCACAAGTATTCTGACTGGTCCCGCGAACTCAAGCAGATATATGACACTCATCCTGACATGAGGGTGATTTTCTCAGGATCTTCCATACTGGACATCATGGACGGTGTCGCTGATCTCAGTCGAAGGGTACTACCTTATACGCTGTATGGTTTGTCCTTCAGAGAGTATCTGGAACTGTTTCACAACATAAACGCATCTAAGTATTCACTTGACGAGATACTCGCGGGCAAGTCACGTATTGACGGTGTGCTTCATCCTCTCCCTCTTTTCAGACGTTACCTTGCAGAGGGCTACTATCCATTTGCATTGGAGGGAGATTTCCCGATGAGGATGCAGAATGTCATAACAAAAACGATAGAATCAGACATCGCACAGTATGCCGAACTAAAGGCACCGACAGCAAAAAAACTAAAAAAGATGCTGGCTGTTATCTCGACACTTGCTCCGTATAAACCTAATGCGGATAGCCTCGCGTCTGAAATCGGAGTCAGCCGAAACAGCGTCTCAGACTATCTCGCGTTGCTGGAGAAGGCTCAGCTGATAGGTCAACTTAGGGACGATACGGGAGGCATGAGGGGACTGGGCAAAGTGGAGAAGGTCTATATTGACAACCCAAGTCTGATGACAGTCTTGTCCGGAGGGAAAGCTGACATAGGGAACATGAGGGAAACTTTTTTCTACAACCAGATGCGTGTGGAGAATGATGTGGTTTCCTCACGTCAGTCTGATTTCGTCATCGGTGACCGCACATTTGAGATCGGTGGCCGGAATAAAGGAAAAAGACAGATTGAGGACCTTCCGGATTCCTATGTCGTAAAGGATGACATTGAATTCGCTCACGGCAACACGCTACCCCTTTGGTCTTTCGGCCTAAATTACTGATAGCAGACGCGGCTATTTTGACCACAAGGATCTTTAAATATATTAACACAATAGCAATGGAACTTAATGGTTAGTGGTCAAATTTTGGACCCGGAGAAAATCCCCTTACCTTAGCCGGAAAAACGAGACCAATGTACAGCAGCGAAGACCTCTTCGAGGACGTGGTGACAGGCGGCAGGAAACATCTTGGACACCTGAGGCTGTCGCCAGCGTAGAAAAAGTAAAAAAATAATCAACAAGTAATACCAAAAACGGACAATCATTGGCCTGGTGACGGGTCGAGCGGACGCTATGTCTCTGACTTTGAGCATAGTCCAAAAATTGACCACTAACTGAAGGCTCTATGATTTCAAACAACATTTGGTCCTCTTCGCCTTTGAACACGGCCAGAATGGAGACATTCTCGTTCAAAAGGCTCCTGCTTGTACGATAGGTACTCAGGCCGAGGCAGTATGTGAACTATTCGGTGGGAAGAAAGAAGACATAAAGGTAATCGGTATTCGTCACGGAGAGAAGATGTATGAAACCCTTCTTACTAAGGAGGAATGTGCTAAAGCGGAAGATATGGGCAACTTCTATCGTGTACCGGCAGATAATCGTACTTTGAATTACGATAAGTTCTTTACCGAAGGCAATAAGAAGGCCGTAACTATCGACGAATTTAACTCCGACAACACCTATCGTCTGAACCTCGAGGAAACTAAGGCTAAAATTGCCTCTCTTGAATATATTCAGAATGAACTTAACGGAATCTCAAATCTCGTCAAGTAATGAGGATACTCGTAACCGGTGCTAAAGGGTTCGTAGGAAAGAATCTTTGTGCACAACTGAATAACATAAAAGAGGGAAAGGCTAAATGCTATGGAGACCTCGTAATAGACGAAGTCTTCGAGTACGATATCGATTCTACTCCGGAAGAACTTAACGAGTGGTGTCAGAAATGTGACTTCGTATTTAATCTCGCCGGTGTAAACCGTCCTAAGGACCCGGAGGACTTTATGAAGGGCAACTTCGGTTTTGCCAGCACCCTTCTTGACACCCTTAAGAAATACCGAAACAAGGCCCCTGTGATGCTCTCCAGCAGTGCCCAAGCCTCTCTCACGGGCCGTTTCGGCAACAGCGAGTATGGACGAAGCAAAAAGGCCGGCGAAGACCTCTTCCTTCAGTACGGAGAGGAGAATGGGGTGAAGGTCCTGGTTTACCGCTTCCCTAATCTTTACGGCAAATGGTGCCGTCCGAACTACAACAGTGCAATCGCCACCTTCTGCAACAATATCGCCAATGACCTTCCTATTACCGTCAATGACCCGAGTGTCGAACTGGAGGTTCTTTACATTGACGACCTTGTAGAGGAGATGATTTGCGCACTTAAAGGCAAAGAGCATCACTGCGAATTCAAGGGTCTGGAGGTGCTTCCGAACCCGGAAGGCAGGTACTGCTACTGCCCAGTCACCCACAAGGCAACTCTGGGTGAAATCGTCGATCTGCTCCATCAGTTCAAGGAGATGCCTAAGACCCTGATGATACCTGAGATTCCCGCTGACAGCTTTGCAAAGAGACTTTACAGCACCTATCTCAGCTATCTTCCAAAAGAAGGTGCAATCTTTGACCTGAAGATGAACGTGGATGACAGAGGGTCCTTTACTGAACTGGTTCACACCCTGAACTGCGGCCAGGTCAGCATCAATATCAGCAAACCTGGAATCACCAAAGGCCAGCACTGGCACCATACCAAATGGGAGCAGTTTATCGTGGTCAAGGGCCACGGACTGATACAGCAGCGCAAGGAAGGCACTGACGAAGTGATAGAATTCGAGGTTAGCGGCGATGAGATCCAGAGCGTGATAATGCTCCCTGGCTACACCCACAACATCATCAATCTCTCAGACACTGAAGACCTCGTGACGGTGATGTACTGTAACGAAATCTTCAATCCAAACCGTCCTGATACCTATTTCGACCCGGTAAAATAAGCGAATACAAGCACTAAAAGACAAACAGCAATGGCAAACTCATATTCAGACATACATTGGCAGGAGAATGGCAAACTCAAGCTCCTCATCATTGTCGGCACCCGTCCTGAAATCATACGTCTTGCCGCGGTCATCAACAAATGCCGCAAGTATTTCGACGTGATCCTCGCCCACACAGGCCAGAACTACGACTATAACCTTAACGGAGTATTTTTCAAGGACTTAAAGCTCGCAGACCCCGAGGTATATATGAACGCCGTGGGCTCTGACCTGGGCGAGACAATGGGCAATATCATCGCGGAGAGTTACAAACTGATGGTCGCAATCAAGCCTGACGGAGTTCTTGTTCTGGGAGACACCAACAGTTGCCTTAGCGTAATCGGGGCCAAGCGTCTTCACATCCCGATTTTCCATATGGAAGCCGGCAACCGCTGCAAGGACGAATGCCTTCCGGAGGAGACCAACCGCAGGATCGTGGATATCATTTCCGACGTGAATATGGCCTACAGCGAGCACGCACGCCGCTATCTTGCCGATTGCGGACTCCCTAAGGAGCGAACATACGTCACGGGCTCTCCTATGGCTGAAGTCCTGCACGAGAATCTCGCCGAGATCGAGGCCAGCGATGTTCACAAGCGCCTTGGACTCGAGAAGGGCAAATACATCCTGCTCAGCGCCCACCGTGAAGAGAACATTGACACCGAGAAGAACTTCCTCAGTCTTTTCAACGCCATCAATGCAATGGCAGAGAAATATGATATGCCAATTCTCTACAGCTGCCATCCTCGCAGCCGCAACCGCCTTGCCGCATCAGGATTCCAGCTTGATCCAAGAGTGATTCAGCACGAACCACTCGGCTTCCACGACTACAACTGCCTGCAGATGAATGCTTTTGCTGTAGTTTCAGATTCTGGAACTCTCCCGGAGGAATCTTCGTTCTTCACCAGTGTCGGCCATCCATTCCCAGCTATCTGCATCCGCACCTCAACCGAGAGGCCTGAAGCCATCGACAAGGCAGATTTCATCATTGCTGGCATCGACACCAAATCCCTCCTCCAGGCAGTTGATACTGCGGTGGAACTCTGCAGAGATGGCAGTCACGGAATTCCTGTGCCGGATTATGTCGATGAGAATGTCAGCACGAAGGTCGTGAAGATTATTCAGAGCTATGTGGGGATTGTGAACAAGATGGTGTGGCGGAAGGAGGACAATAGATAACACAAAACAGCAAAATATGCAAGATATGATAAAGGCATTTATTTCACATAGTAGCAGACAGAAAGATTTCGCAATCAAGTTGTATAATCTAATAGGGAGAGATTTCTGCATTATTGACTGTTATGATTTCGAGCCAGCATTCAGGTCGATTGATGAAATCTATAGGAAAATCAACGATTGTACTGTCTTTGTGCTGCTGATATCTCGCGAGTCGCTTAAATCAGAATGGGTTGCGAAAGAGATAAGTGCTGCTGCCCAAAAGTTTGCACCCTCGCAGTACGAGCGTTTCTGGCCGTATGTAATTGATAACGATTTGAAACTTGAAGAATGCCCAGCGTGGATTCGAACAAAAGTGTGCTTCAATCTCCACACGTTTACAAGTCCTGAACTCCTCCGATTGGATATTGAACAAAAGTTCCGGAGGATTATTTGGAGAGAGAATCCTGATATAAAGATTCGAGAAACGAGGTTGATTGGTCGGCAGGAAGAACTTGGCCAGTTCGAACAGATACGCTATTCGATGACCGGGCAGAATCTTCGTGCATTGATAATATCCGGACGACAGGGTGTAGGAAAGGATGCCTTTGCAAAACAATGTCTCTGCAAACTGGGACGGCCCTCCGAGATGGAGCCTTGTCGCATATCGCTTGATGTCAAGAATGGTCTAGAGGACTTTATAATTCAGTTAAATCTTATTCTTATACAGTACGACGATACACAAATAAAGTCGTATCTTGCCGGAAGTTATCAAGGAAAGCTTGACGTTGCAATTTCAATGCTCAATCAGTTGTTTGATATGCAGCAGGTCATATTTGTGGACGACAACATGGCTTGTGTCTTGCCAGATAAGAACCTCCCCAAATGGGTTGCCGATATAGTCTCTGACGATAGACTTAACAAACAGCTCGCCCTGTTCATAAAATCACGACTGACTCCCAATTCTTACATAGTTAGCGAATTGCCAAGACTGGAGCATATCCACATAAATCCACTCAGCAAGTTGGACCGCAAGAAACTGTTTTACAGCCTTGCTCAGAGTTATCATCTGGATTCCGGATTTCGTGACAGTGATGTCGATTTCTTTGTTGAAAGATTGCTTGAGTCACCTTCCCAGATACTCGAAGCAGTAAAAGTCATATCACAACACGGGGTTGTCAAGGCCAAGACAGACATCGCAAAACTGATAGAGTTAGGAGACGAACGGTCAAAGCCACTTATTGATCATTTTAAAAATAATTCTCTTTCGCTGAATGTCCTTTGCATTTTGGCCAGGTTTGAGTTTCTTGATTTTAACACTCTGGAAGAAATATTCGAGGAAGACTTAGAAAGCCTGCATAATGCGATTTCTGACTTACTAGTCCGTGGAGTAGTTTCTACATTTGGACCTTCTGACGAATATATCAGACTCGACCATTATTTGTGTGACTATATCCGTCGAAACCATATTAGACTACCTAAAGACTTGGAAGTGATTGTGGGCGAGGTGATTGAAAAGAGGATTGTAAATGCCAACATAACCAAGGACGTATCATTATACTTCTACGATCTTCAGCAAAAGATAATGAAACAGCAGTATGCAAGTGACAGTTTCCTGGTTCCTTCAGTCCTGATAAAGGCAGTAATCGAAGCATACAATGAGAGAAATTACAATCTCGTCATCAGTATATGCGAGAAGATAAGAAATGATGGGCATTTCTGGAATGACGATGTCGATAGGGAATTGCTTTACTGGTACTGTCTGTCGCTTTGCCGTACATTGAAAGATGATGCCCGCAACAAAGACAAATTCTGGGAGTCGGTTAATCAAATTGATGGAGCCGACAGGGATTTCCTTAAGGGCTTTTTCTTCCGCTACGATGAACAGTACCCACGAGCCGAGAAATGCTTCAAGCAGGCCTTGGAGAAGAACAACAATATGGACAGGGCGAAACGCGAACTTGTGACTGTCTTGCTCGAACAGGGAAAATTCGATGACGCTCTAAAGTGGGCAAAAGAAAACTACGAGAATGACAAAGGAGAGAATACATATCATATCTACGCTTATTTCAGATGTTTGGTGAGAAAGAGTGACCTATCCTCAAGTGACAGGGAACAGGTAAGAATCCTGATGGAACAAGTGAAAGAAAGCTACTCAGACAAAAAGGAGGAACTGTATGCGGCGATGGAAATTAGCTATGCAACGTATATAGACAGGAAGCCACCTCTTGAAATGCTTCCGTTCATCAAAGAAAGAGTAAATGCATTCCCGAAATCAGTGAATGTCTCAAGAGCTGCGAATGAGTACAGAAAGAGGCAGGAGTTGAGGTAGATGGTTTTCTATTGCATAGACTGAAGGTCAAAGTATACTGGAGAGTATTAATGGCCTTTTTTATGGAAATAATAGGGTCTGTAGTGAAATGTAGAAAACCAACTAATAAGTTGATAGCCATTGTGTTAATTATTTCTCATCTCTAGCATGAATAATTCTTCCATCCGGAGGTTGAAAGCTGAATTTGGAGGAGTTGCAAAATATATCTGCATATCCCAAGCACGTTGTTTTCTCTTTCTGCTCCATGCAATGGCAGAGAACGTGATGTCGTCAGAAAGTGTACTACGACCTATGGTGAGTGTAAAGGCCAGGACTAAGCTAGCAGAAATCCTGTACATCTTCTTCGGCATACACATGGAAAACGTGGTGCAGCTGGCGGACAGGATAGAACAGAGAGCACAGCTGGCGGCCTCCTGAATCGAAAACATGCACATAGAAATGTGCTTCACAGGGGAACTATGCCTCAGTCATTGAGAATGGACAAAATAACCGGCCGAAACGACCGGAATGAGATATAAAAACGTAAATTTGGTGATCCGAACGCAGAAATGGATGGGACCAGTCGGTTGCTTCGGTCAGATAGAAAACATTAAACGACAATCCCTAATGTAGATGCGCAAATGATTAGACCGCCGAAATACATAACGAAGATCATCTATCGTGTTGACAAAAATACGGTATTGCGTTGCTATGGTCAGGATGATATTACCATAGATAATACCAATATAAGTCGCATCATATCCAGAAAGCCATTTATTGTTGAGCAAGATGGTAGAAGATTTCTCTTCACCTCCAACCCTAATACGGTAATTCCTGAAGAATGTGACTATGCGCTCCTAATCAACCACCAGATAAACTCATCAACATTCGAGAGGACCGGTTTCCAAATGAAAGGCTGGCTGAAGCATCCGGCAATATCTGATGATTGTACCCCAGATGAAATCGTTAAATCTTGGAGAGGGCAATTTACATATCTTCCCGAAGATAAGGAAACAAACCAACCAGGATTGCGGGAGCCTCAACTTGCCGCAATCCATGCCTATCTCTCTAGGCGTTATACACTGAAAGACCGAGCCAATATTGTGATGCCCACAGGTACGGGCAAGACAGAGACTATGTTGGGTATTCTCGTTTCGGCTCAATGCCGAAAAGTGCTTGTAACAGTTCCTCACGATGCTTTACGCGAACAAATCTTTAATAAATTCGTTACTCTTGGATGTCTGCACGAGTTTGGGATTGTAACAAAAGACTGCAAATACCCTTATGTCTCCGTGGTCAGAACCGGGATGGACTTACAGGGTTGGCAGGAAATAGTATCTCGTTCCAATGTCATTGTTTCAACGATGCCATTGCTTGCCCAAACAACCATTGACGTACGCGAGTATCTTGCCTCAACTGTTACCAATCTGTTTGTAGACGAGGCACACCATACAGAAGCAGCAACGTGGAGTGAGTTTCTGGATAAATTCAAGAGAACCAACATAATTCAATTTACGGCCACTCCTTTCCGCAATGATGGGCGGAAGATGAGAGGCGAATTCATTTATACGTTTTCACTTCGCTCGGCCCAAAAGCAGGGATATTATCAGCGGATCAACTTTGAACCTGTTTACGAAATAGAAAGAAAGAATGCAGATTCCGTTATCGCCCAGAAAGCGGTTGAAATCCTCCGGAGAGATGTTGCAGCGGGCTACGACCATATTCTTATGGCTCGTTGCAAAGACAAGCAACGGGCTGACCAAGTTTTCAAGCATTACGAGCAATATGCAGACCTTAATCCTATTGTAATCTATAGCGGGAAACCTGGTCAACAAGCTCTTCTTGAAGAAATAAAGCGTGGCGAGCACAAGATTGTTGTATGCGTCAATATGCTGGGTGAAGGATTTGACCTGCCTCAACTTAAGGTTGCAGCTATCCATGATGAAAAGCAGAGTCTTCCCATCACCCTACAATTCATAGGAAGATTTACCAGAACAGCAGGGCACAATATCGGGGAAGCCAGTTTTGTGACTAATATGGCCTATCCGCCAATGGCTGAGGATATCCGTGATCTTTATCTCAAAGATGCCGATTGGAACTTCATCATTCCTGGTATGAACGACCGAACAACTGACAACGAAATCGCTTTCGCCGATTTGCTTAATGAGTTCCCGAACCTAAACGATTCAGACATTCCATTTCAAAGCATTAATCCTGCGCTTAGCACCGTAATCTATAGGCTTGACAATTTTGAGTGGAATCCAGACAATTGGGAACTAGTCTATACGGAAAATGATTATGACTATCGTTATGCCGATGTCAATGAGGCGGGTGACATGCTTGTCATTATTCTTGGTCGATTGGAGAACCTCGAATGGAGTAGCTTTGAGGGGATACAGAATCGTATTTGGAGTGTTATTTTACTTCATAAGTTCGATGCGGGGCACTACAAGCACCTCTATATCAATTCCTCCAACAGGAACGCCAATTTCGATAAATTGGTAGAATCTCTTTTCGGCTCCAAACAGACTCTTGTGGATGGAGATAATATGTTCCGCTCATTCCATGGCATCAACCGTATTCTTGTCCAAAACTTTGGCGGACGTAAACCAATTGCCGGAGACATATCTTTCAAGTCATTTGTCGGGCGGGATGTTGAGAACGGGCTTGACGAGGCGGCTCAAAATAAATTACATCAGAACAATATTTTTGCGTCAGGAATCTTGAAAGGGGAGAGGATTACTCACGGCTGTTCAAAGAAAGGAAAGGTTTGGAGTTATCGCCGCGGCAACCTTCTTTCATTCAAAAATTGGACTCATCGGATAGGGTCTCTTATTGAAGACCCGTCAATTCCGAACGATGAGTTGTTTAAACATACACTCAAGGTTACAGCTATCGATTCCTGTCCGAAGATAAGGCCTATTGCCATTGACTGGGATGATGATGTCTACAAGAATATCACGTCTGAACAGATGCTTAGATTTGAAGGATACGATGACGACATTTACCTTTTCGATGCTTCACTTGAGATAGCTCAAAGAGATTGGGAACCTAGGAATATGCCGACAGATATCTTGTTTGATATCTCGTTCGGCGAATTGCGGACTCAGTATAGAATCATATATTCAGCTATTGTGGATGGGGACCTGACTAGATATAGCTATTCCGTAGAAAAGCTTTATGGTCCAAAGATTTCGTTCCGAATTAATCAAGTTGGATTTGATGACATCGTAGACTATTTCAATTCTGAGAAGCGTTCCCCGGTTATCTTCTTTGCCGATGGGTCGATGCTATATGCTAACAACTACATCACGTTGAGACAGGTTACAACTCCCTTCAATCCTGATGACTTGATATCTTATGATTGGGATGGGGTTGACTTGAATGCCGAGTCTATGGACTGGCCTCATAAGGAGAATAGCATCCAGTATTTTGTCTGGCAGAAGATTCGGGACCAATACGAACTGGTTTTTGATGATGATGGCAGCGGAGAGATTGCCGATTTGATAGGCGTAAACCAAGATGCAAAGACAATCTTTGTAAACTTATATCATCTGAAATTTGCAGAGGACGGAAAGGTAAGCAAGCGGATATCCAATTTCTATGAAGTTTGCGGGCAGGCGCAAAAGAGCTTGAAGTGGAAGAATGGAGACAAAGACATCTTCAGGCGTTTGATAGAACGTGTTGCAAATACTGAAAAAGGAGAAAATCGAATTTTGAAGGGTGATTTGGAAGCGCTGAGGCAGCTTTCTCAGGATGCATGTTTAGTTAAGAAGATTGTTGTTAACCTGCATATTGTTCAGCCAGGTTTGAGCAAGGCTGATACTTCGGCAGATATTCTACAGTTGTTGGGAGTATTAAAGAGCTATGCTTATGAAGTGTGTAATGCTTCTCTCTCGGTTTATTGTAGTGAATGATAGGCTTTTATGCGATCAATCAATATGAGCAAGTTTAACATTGAGACTGCCGGGAAAAGCGTATTATTCCATAACAAATTGATTACTAATGTATTAAATATTTTGTATCTTTGATATGGAGAAAAAGAATTCCTCCAACGGGCCGTGCAAAGCTGAATTTGGAGGAATCGCAAAATAAATCTGCATGTCAAGAATGCGAAATATTGCTGAAATAGCACCAAATATTGGATTCTCGGAGTTTGATTTTTATGACCTCTATAGGTTATCTGTCGAAAAGAGTGAATTGGTCAGGATGAAGAAGCTGCTTCCTCTCCTCGCAATGGTAGAGAACTTCGGACTTGTCAGAAAGAGCACTACGACCTGAGACGAGTCAATGCTCGGACTAAGCTGATGGAAATCCTGTACATCTTCTTCGGCATCCCAAACGTGGTGCAGCTGGCAGACAGAATAGAGCAGAGAGCACAGCTGGCGGTTGCCTGAAACGAGAACATGCACATAGAAAAGTGCTTTCAAGGGGGAACTTCGCCTCTGTCATAGAGAATAGACAAACAATCCGGCCGAAACGACAGGAATGAGATAGAAAAACGTAAATTTGATGGACTGAAAGCAGAAACGGATGGGATCAGTCGGCTGCTTCGGTCAAAATAAAAACAAACAACGACAATCCCTACCTAACCTTCATTCGCCGGAACATGCCTGCTCGCTATCCATTGTCGTGGCTGTTCCGTATGATGTTGATGTACTGTCCGAAGCTCTATTTTAGGATAAATGGGGCAAGAGGGGTGTGAGTCAACGACTATAGTAGCCAAGTATTATTGGTAATAGATTAATCATTATGTTTTTATGTATGGAAAGCAAAAAGAATCTCCAAGATATTCTAAACTTATATGACGATGTCAATCGTAAAAAGTTCTACGATTTTGAGATTAGAGGCTCATTGTCTGAACTACCCATTGAGGAACAACAGCGAGATGCATATAAGTTTGAATTACTTGCTTTCACTTTGGTCGGGAATGGGAATGATAACGACTGGGATACGTATTATGGCCCGATGTTAACGGGTAAGAAAGAAGATGGTACGCCAGCTTATATGCCACCAATAGAGAGCATAACGAATGAGGCTGTACTATATTGGGAGTCTCGCATATCCCAAACCCATAACCCTCTTATGAAAATGCAATATGCAGGTTTGGTATGGGATTTTAAGCGTAAAGTATGTAATGATCGATATCCGGCCTCACTCTACGATGACTATATCACCTCTATGCTTGATGTTATCAATGGAGATTACGAACCACACGATGTCATCACCGTTAATGTCATAGAGAGACTATCATCATTTATAAAGAAAGATGAGAAATATAAAGACCAAATAAAGGCTGCTCTTCTTCGATTTGATGACGAAAGAACTTCGGAAGATGCATCAGCGCGTCTATGGGGCGCATATATCCATTTCATAACTGAACATAAGACTTGGTTTACTCCTAAAGAAGAAAAAGCTTGTATACAGAAGCATGAAGAGCGCCTTCTACGCCTATCTTCCTCAGTTAAAGTTAATCCTTGGGCAGTTAAAGAACAATCAAAGGCTTTATCTGATTACTACAAGTCACGTAACAAACCATCTGATATTTATAGAGTGCTACAGATAATGGAACAGTCATTCCGTAAGGCAAAACAAGCTATGGACTCTATGCAATGGATGGGTAATCTTGAGCAAATTGCAAATACTTATGCAGTTTACGGGTTAAAAGAGGAACGTCAAAGATTGTTGAAGGAAATTGAGGAAGCAGGGAATGAAGCGACTAAGCAAATGCAAGGTCATAGCTTTTCTTTCGATATACCGCAGGAGGTGTACGAACAACATAAATCATTTCTGCTTCAAGGTTCAACAGATGAGCAGTTTCAAAGATTTTGCAATTACTATATTATTGACAAAGAACAACAAGCTGAAGAACTAAAAAAACTGGCGAACCAGTATCCGTTGGTTTATATGATGCCTACTCAATTAATGGATGCTCATGGAAAGCCTGCTTCATTTATTAAGGGTATAAATGATGATTTCGATGGACAGTTGGTGCTTCATGTTTGTAAGCACATTCAGATTGGCGCCACCTTTTTAAGGTATGGTATCGGTGTGTTGCGAGACTCTAAGGCATTGTCCATTGATAGTATTATGGAACGAGTAAAAGTGTCCCCAATCATAGATACCAATCGTCAGGAAATTATCCGGCAAGCACTTCTGGCTTACGAATCAGACAATTATATTACTATGTGCCATCTTCTTGTGCCACAGATTGAAAATGCATTTCGCTCATTGCTCGACAAAAGTGGTAAACCTGTTATACGTCCGCAGAAGGACAATAATAATCTGGGATATACCCAACGCATCCTTGACGAAATGCTCAAAGACGAAATAATAGTCAAGACATTCGGTGAGAGCTTCTCCTTCTATGCTAGAATACTGCTCACCGATCAAAGGGGATTGAATATTCGCAACAACCTATGTCATGGACTAGTGGAACCAGCCTTCTTTAATGGGGCCATTGCTGATAGGCTATTGCATTTACTTTGCGTATTAACCCTTGTGAAATATTCCAGCTAATGAAACATAGACAATTTCTCATTTTATTATTTGTGGTTTTATGTGGTTTAGCTGTATATTGCTCATTAAAATGTGATGTTGTAGGAACTATTATTTCTGCACTTGGAAGCATCGCGTCGTTATATGCTATCATTGAGGCATTATATAAAGTAAAAAGCATAGAACGACAAAACAAAGAGATAAAGGATGCTGTCAATCAGAGAATCATAGCTATCAACAGACAAGAAACCAAGGATATATTAATAAGTACATAGAGGTGATATCACGAATACAATCGTTTATCAACTTGCGCAATGCAGATGCGGCCCTATTAAAAATAGAGGACCTGCAGTTTTTCTTGCACAATATCCAAAGTAATCCTACAACAACAGACGAAATGAAAAGAGATGTCTCAAAACATATTCGTGTAATCAGACAAGATTCTCTTGTGCTCAGGTCAAGAGAAAGCAATGAACTATTCCCTCAAGATGCTGATTGTAAAATCTTGAATAGCCATCTTGAGGATTTGCATACAACACTTATGAAGCATTCACAGCAAATACATTTTGAGAAATGATCAGTAATAAGTATTCCACACTCATCTCTAAACTGTTGAGCTCAACAAAAGAGAATAGAACTCATTGGCAGAAGACAGGACGACAGAATGAGTACAGCACAGAATTATTGCAATTCATGATTACACTTTCTATGGTATCATCTGGCACTTTTTCTATAGGTAAGGAACGTAATTCATCCTATGTTTTATCCGTAATTAACGATGAAGGCGAAAATATAGATATATGCGAGATCCTTTCTTCTGATCCTAGCATTGTTATGACAAGCGAACTCTTCGCTGAGGCAAGACGCTCATATTATCAGGTCGATGAAGTGCTGGATTCTTTGATTGATAGTTTGTAGATATCATTCCATTCTATATTCTGAGGTGAGGACGATTAGTCTTACTCGGTTAATTGCCGATGCAGAGAAAGAAAAATGAACAAATCACGATTCGATAAGCTTAGGTGTTTGGGCAAAGAATTACAGTCTGCAATTGATACCAAGGATGCGGAACTGATGGCTCGTCTATATGACGATCTGTCGGAGGTTTATATGGATGTCTTCGCTGCTGAAGATTATAGCTTTGAGTGCTTAAGGGAATACTGCCTATCTACGACAGTGTGTCTAAAATTCAAAGCTTATAACAATATGAGCGGGTCCGCTTTAGAGGAGGGCAAAAAGACAATAGAGATGATTGACTCCCTGATTTCGCTGAGTAATTATTCGACAGAAGAGAAGGGTGAACTAAAGGAATTTAGGAACCAGATAGAAAGAATACTTGCTCCTCTCAAGCCACATATGAACCTTGTTGTTTCGAGATTGGATTGCCGTTGTACTCTATGTAGAATCAGGCCCGCTAACAAAACAGGGTCCCATATGGTACCAAATTTCTTGTCTCACCCTACATTCTCTTGGGATGGCAAAGGCAAACGGTTTCACGAGGCTCTGAATCACGATTATTTGAACGCACCCGAAATGAATTGCCAATTCTATGGTAGAGAGGTGCCTGCATGGAGATTTGCACAAGGAGAAGGAAAGAAAGAAGTTTCAGATGAGGACTTAGCAAAGAATATTAATCAACTTGAGTATGACAATGAGTTCTGCTCTAGTTGCGAAGATCGCTTTGGCATTCTGGAGTCAGCTTATTCACAGTATTACAATGGTCAACAAAAGAAGATAAGCCCTCGTGTAGCATACCTTTTCTGGCTTTCTGTCCTGTGGCGAATGTCAATGGGAAGTATGAGTATCTTCATGGATATGAGGGATGAACTATCATTGCGAAAACTGCTTGATGATAACATTCTTGACTCGGCCAAAATGATTGCCGATAGCAGTGTTGACTTGGGTGATTGGCAGTATGCAGTTTTTCGTGCAGAAGGGCTCAAGGACGGTGATAAAGGCATCTTCGGTCATAGAAAGGAGAGTTCTCCGTATGTTGTGATGTTCAATGACCTCGTGATGGTTTTCTTTCACGGAATTCCTGAAGACAAGGACCTAATCCTTGGACCAATTACAGTCAATCGCAATAACTTGAATGATTGGCACGCTCCTGAGAAGTCCGTCAAGGTTGATAGACGCTTCTTTATGGATGTTCGCGACTGGGTCGTAGAATCATCTTATGATTACGAGGATAGGGTTCGGGAGACAGTTTTACGCACTATTCGTGAGGAAGAACGTTCCAAAGATTGTGTGGTTTCGAATTCAAAGAAACAGGCTGCAATTAAAGCCGCTCGACTGGAAGCAGGACCTCAAGGCAGACATTTTAGGCTTCATAAATTTCAAAGAATCTTTATCGCTTGGTGTAAGTTACAGGAAGCAGAAAAGAATGGTGAAATTTACGACCCTTTATGTGACGAAGAGTTGTTTTTAACTGTGGAGAACTTCCACAAATACTACGAAGATCTGGCATACTTATCAAAATATAGTGATGGGGAAAACATCGAAAAATTCCCTTTTTATGAAGATGCCAGGGCTTATATCCCAGATAATGAGAGGTGGAGAAGAGAAGAAATCAAATCATTATTAGATACTAAATATAAGGATGCATTTGATGATATGCTGAAATCAGCGAAGCCTAAAGATATTCAACGTTTGCTAACTGAACCTTCAGAACCATATATCAATTTGAATAAAAACATAGGTAGAAACGATCCATGCCCCTGTGGAAGCGGCAAGAAATACAAAAAATGCTGTGGTAGGGTATAAGAGACATATCGCTATATTAATGTAGTGTATGAGTTCATACCCGAAGATGATGGGTATAGAGCCATGCATCTGGATGAAGATTATCCTCCTCAACAAGCGGGTAATACAAACTAACTATATTGTGTAACTTGCTCTTAATTGAAATTAAGTCGTCGTTATTCGATTCTTACTGTGATAATAAGGGCTGTCTTTTCAGTGATAGGAGAAAGACGTAGTTCGTCAAAAACCAATAACTCAATCCAACCAATGAGGTCGAAATAATAGATGGAATAGTACAATTATTGAGTCGGATGCAGAAAAACGGATGGATTAATCTCTGCTCCAATTAAACAAAATACATTAACAACAATCCTAAATTATACAACAATGAAGATATTAGGAACGCCAATAAGAGATAGGAAGATTGGTTGCCAAAATCATCTAATAGAGATGACAATCGGTGAGTATTATGCAATTTCTCAAAATATACTCCAAAATAATGAGTATCAAAGACGTAGGGTAAAGTCATCGTCAACCGTATATAGTCTATTGAAGGAAGATTTGAAGCAGGGTTGTATTATGCCAGCAATTGTATTGGCTCTTACTCAAGATTTACAACAGGAAGAGGATGTTATAGAAGTAATAAATAATAACAAAGACAGAATAATTATTTTGGATGGTCTACAGCGTTCATACACAATCCGAGATCTTGTGAAAGATGTTTCCGGGAGTCTTATTGATGATGAAAAGAATGTATTGAATTTTCCATTGAGAGTAGAATTGTATACAGGCATTAATAAATTTGGAATTCTTTATAGAATGTTGACATATAATACAGGACAGACCCAGATGTCGACGCGCCATCAAATAGAAATTATCTACTCAGATTATATAGATAGAGAACAGAACGGCATTAAGTTCATTCGCGAAATAGATGACGCCTCTCCTAGAAAAATAGGTGAATATAAGTTCCGAGATGTGGTAGATGGATTCACGTCTTATCTAGAAAGAGATTACCTCTCACTTGAGAGGATAGATATTTTGAACAGCATAAAAAGTCTTCAGGAATTGACTAAAGAGGATCCTAACGCTGAACTATTTGATGTTTTTATTCACTGTTATAATAGTCTGGTATCCAAGATAGAAGTACAAGGAAATAATTGGAGTCCGGATGCTGAAAATCTTAGTTTAGAAAGAATTTTCGCACCTTCAATTATATCTACATTCAATAAATCGCAATCATTGACGGGTTTTGGCGCAGCAATGGGAAAACTGATAGACCTTGGAGTCTATGAAAATCTTGAGTGTGCAAAGAATAAACTGGAGGAGGTTGATTTAACCAACGTCGAGGATGGAATGGACTTGTTTGTCATCAAAATGGATGTAGTAAGAAAGAATGCTAAGAAGATTGGCAATGATCAACGACTTTTCTTTTATCACTTTTATAGGGGACTATTGTCTGTTGATGCTGATTCGTTTATGAATATTAAGGGGGCAGTGGAATATGCTGCTCGTCAGTATGAAAGAGAAGCAATGTGATGAAATGAATAAGGTAGAGTTTGATGAGCAAACATCATATTTTATACTGAATAGGGATGGAATAGAAACCCCATATGCTTACCCTCCGAAGAGTAATAATTTGTGGTCCAACCTTCGAGACGAAGATTTTACGGTAGTTCTTCTGAGTAATCCTTTTCTTCATAAGGAGACTGACTGCTATGAAGTGGAATTTAATGGGAGCGGTGAAAGAGGCGGCTACATATTACCTATTGCGCTACTGGAATCTGAGGAAGCAACAGGGAGACCACTGTTATCATACATATTTGTCGCCTATAGGACATTACTTCAAAGATTGGACGAAGACAAGGAAGCTACGGGAGTGTTGTCGGATAGCTATAAGGATGCTTTTGTCCTTATTGTTCATAATCAGACTATACCTGGTTTTAATGCCCGAGACTATCTTGTTTCTTTGGCAAGTTTTGGGTTTTACGTCTATAAGGGTGAGCTGAAGGACAATTATCCTGAGCTTAAGTTTTTTGAACAGCTGCCGAAAACACTTAATCTAAATATAAATGAGGTAGACAACTTAAACAATGGATATGTGTCCGACTTACTTACCAATAGGATATGTGCTACATCTGATTTCCTCACAAGATTTGTATTGGTCTATCAAGTAGTAGAAGTATATATTTCCGAGATTCATCAGAAATTGCTGGATTCAGCAATTGAAAACTACAAAACTGGTGTTTTGAATAAGAATGATTTTGGAGAAGAACTGAAGAATATTTCCAGAGAATCATACCAGATAGAACAGTTATTTGCCGGTTTTTTAGAGGAGCCTGTTAGCTTAGAATACAAGCAGTCTTCGCTAAGTTTGTTCGAAGATGTCAACTATAAGATTAAAAATGAGAAAATACCGTCATTGTTCTATGCTCTACGGAATCAGGTGTTCCATAATTACAAAATGTTCGCAGGTCATGAGGATGCATTATATCAGGTAATGTTCTGTTTTGAGCGTGTGGTAATGATGTTTCTTGCTAAAAAGAAGATATGTTAAGATGAGTAATTATTTGATTTTCCTCAGTAAACATGGTAATGGGATCATTAATTACAAACTTTCTAAGTATATGACAAAAATTTGAAAACATCGATTCTATAGCGGTCAGTATGGTTCAAAAGGCATTGCTGGATGTAGTCCAGGCCATAGTTGAACAGGCTGACAGCCTTCCGGCCATAAGCCAGAGTCTTTATAGAACGAATGTTTTCGTGTATAAAGATACCGACGAGATAGCACCAGACATACGCAATCATGATGATGGAGAACAGATTGGACATACGCTCACGATCCTTGGCCATGCCTCACGACATTGAAGTTCTCCCGTATTCTGATGTGATAGTGGATGCCCATGGCATTGAGGTATTCCAGCCACTCGCTTCCGATGAACTCCCTGTCGGCCTGTACAAGTTCTATCCTCTCCTCGTTGTCGAATGCCGCCGCAAGTTTCGTATACGCCACCTGCTGCACTTTGTAAAGGGCGCATATCATCATGCTCATAACTTTGATTCGGGAGAGGTTCATAGATTTACCAAAATGCGTGAAGAGAATACGGGATAAATCACTACTTTTGTAGTGACCTTGGGTTTTATAACACATTGTTTATAAACTTTGAACATACTTATAAAGTTGCAGATTGCCGAGGTCTTTTGCAAATATAATTACTTGATAATCAGTATATTAAACAACAGTTTGACAAAATTGTCATATGCTAAGAAATAATCCAGTAATGTTCTAATCAACAGCCATACACTTGATCTTCTCTCCAGGAGAACGCGGCTCGGATACAGGAAATAGACAAACAATCCGACCTAAACGGCCGGAATTATATAAACGTAGATTGAACAGCTGGATGCTGATAACGGAGGGGACCAGTCGGCGGCCTCGAACAAATAGAAAACGTTAAACGACAGTCCCTAATTAGTCCTTTAATTCATGAATCAAATACAGTGAATTTTATTATATGAGAAAAGTAATGCTTGTCTTCGGCACTCGTCCCGAAGCTATCAAGATGTGTCCTCTGGTAAAAGAATTCCAGAAGCACACAGAAGAGTTTGAAACAATCGTGTGTGTAACTGGTCAGCATCGTGAAATGCTCGATCAAGTGCTGAAAATATTCGATGTCAAGCCTGACATTGACTTGAACATCATGAAGCAAGGTCAGGACTTGACCGATGTGACCGTTCGCATCCTTAACGGTATGCGTGATGTGTTCAAAGAGTGCAAGCCTGATGTTGTGCTTGTCCACGGCGATACCACCACTTCCACTGCTGCTGCCCTTGCTGCATTCTATGCTCAGATTCCAGTTGGACACGTGGAAGCTGGGCTTCGCACACATAACATCTATAGTCCTTGGCCGGAGGAGATGAACCGTCAAATAACAGGACGCATCGCTACTTACAACTTCTCACCTACACCTCTCTCAGAGAAAAATCTTAAGGAGGAGAAGGCACAGGGCAATATTTATGTGACTGGAAATACTGTAATCGATGCCTTGCATATGGTTGTTGACAAACTCAAGTCAGATGAGGCACTCGCTAAGGAGCAAGACCAAGTCCTTCTTGAGGCAGGATACGATGTAACACGTCTCTCTGATGGCAAGAAACTCGTTCTGATTACCGGTCACCGCCGTGAGAATTTCGGAGATGGGTTCATTCGTATGGTTACTGCAATGAAGGATCTTTCTGAGAAATATCCTGAGGTTGACTTTGTTTATCCAATGCATCTTAACCCGAATGTTCGTAAGCCAATCCATGAGGTCTTTGGCGAGGACCTTACCCGTCCTAACTTCTTCTTCATCGAACCGCTTCAGTATCTGGAATTCGTTCATCTTATGAGTAAGGCAAACATCGTGTTGACTGATTCCGGTGGAATCCAGGAAGAGGCTCCAGGTCTTGGCAAGCCGGTACTTGTAATGCGAGATACGACAGAACGTCCGGAAGCTCTTGCTTCAGGAACTGTTCACCTTGTTGGAACAGATTATGACAAGATTGTCAATGAGGTGAGCACATTGCTTGAGGATTCTGCAGCATACGAAAAGATGTCAAAGGCTGTTAATCCTTATGGCGACGGAAAGGCATGTAACCGTATTGTACGTATTCTTAATGGAGAACAAGTTGAAAGATACGGTTGCTAAAAGAGATTTATTGACATTATTATAAGTGACTAATAATTAACAAACTAATAGAATATGATTAACGTAATTGGCTTGGGCTACATCGGTCTTCCGACAGCCCTTATGATGGCTTCACACGGTGTGGAAGTCATTGGTACAGACTACAACAAGAAACTGGTTGATACTTTGAATGCAGGTCACACAACATTCAAGGAGGATGGTCTTGATGAGTTGTTTCAGGCAGCTGTGAAAGCTGGCATTAAGTTCACTACTGAATATCAGAAGACAGATATGTATATCGTATCTGTACCAACTCCTTACGACAAGTTTTCTAAGAAGGTGGATGCCTGCTATGTGGTCGCTGCCATCAAAGAAGTAATGAAGGTTTGCCCTAAGGGTGCAACTGTTGTAGTCGAGTCAACAGTAAGCCCTGGAACAATGGACAAGTTCGTTCGTCCAGTTGTTGAAGCAAACGGCTTCAAGATTGGGGAGGATATAAACCTCGTTCACGCTCCGGAGAGAATCATCCCGGGTAATATGGTATATGAACTCCTTCACAACAACCGCACTATTGGAGCTGATTCCCGTGAGATTGGTGAAAAGGTTAAATCTTACTATGCAAGTTTCTGTCAGGGAGAGATTGTTGTTACAGATATCCGCACCGCTGAGATGACAAAGGTTGTTGAGAACACCTTCCGTGCTGTTAACATCGCATTTGCCAACGAGCTTGCACGCATTTGCCGTCACGACAATATGGATGTATATGAGATTATCAAGATCTGTAATATGCACCCTCGCGTTAACATTCTCCAGCCAGGTCCAGGTGTAGGTGGACACTGCATTTCAGTGGACCCTTGGTTCCTTGTAGGAGATTATCCTCAGCTTGCCAAGGTGATTGACGAATCAATGAAGACCAATGATTCTCAGCCGACTTTCGTACTCAACCGCATTCATGAGATTATGCAGGAGAACGGCATTACTGATAACCGTCGTGTAGGACTTTATGGCCTGACATACAAAGAGAATGTGGATGACTATCGTGAGTCTCCAACCCTCCAGATGCTCGAAGCTCAAGAGCGTCATCTTGCCCGACCGCTCAAGTGCTATGATCCGTTCCTCGAAGGACACAAAATTGCTGAAAACCAGTATGATGACTTTGACGAGTTCCTGAAGGATATTGATATGGTTGTTATTATGGTTAAGCACGATCATATTAAGCAGAATTGGGATAAGTTGAAAGGTAAAGTCATTCTTGACTGCTTCAACATCTGTCCGTTAGAAGGAGTCTATCATATCTAACAAAACATAAGACTGACAGCATAGGTGGAACATAAGTTCGAAGTTCGATACTTCCTGTCAGTTCTATAGCACAATCGAGAAAGTTGCTTATGCTTTAATAATCAAATAAGAATCAACATGAGTAATGGTGCTCTATTTTATAAAGCAGATCTTCATATTCACTCCTTTGGACCTACTGGGTCATTTGATGTTACTGACACATCCAATACGCCGCATAATATTGTTGATACTGCAATAAGTAAAGGTTTGAAAGTAATTAGCATTACAGACCATAACGAAATCTTAAACAGCTTAATCGCTATTGATTATGCAAATGGTAAAGATATACTGGTCATTCCTGGTATAGAGGTAAGTACGCCCCAGGGGCATCTATTGCTGTATTTTGAGACTTCTGATAAATTGAGACAATTCTATGGCAACCTCACCTTTAATGACGAGAAAACCATTTGCAATCAAAGCATAACAGAGTGTTTAAACTATGCTGAAAGATACCAAGGTATAGGAGTATTAGCTCATATCAATCTTGATTCCGGTTTCGAAAAAACGATAGGACGGTTTGGGCCTCACATGGAACAAATCTTCAAGTGTGCAAATCTTATGGGATTGGAAATAACAAGCAAGACTGAAGCCGAACTATATACTGACAAAGATAATAATCCGAATCATATTCATCTTCTGGAAATTTGGCGATCAGCCTCTGACAACAAGTTACATAGGGATTTTGCCAAATTGATGTCCTCTGACTCCCACGAGTTGATACGGTTAGGAAATAATGCCGAAGGCAATAATCGGCTAACTAGGATAAAAATGCCAGAATTGTCGTTCCGTTCGTTTAAAATAGCAATGATGAGCAGCGAATCTCGAATACGATTGGAGGAGCAAATCCCTGCACATCGACCTCTTATCAAGCATGTGAAGATAGAGGGAGAACTTTTGGATGGTGTAGACATAGATTTGAGCCCCAACCTCACATGTATCATAGGCAGTCGAGGTGCAGGAAAGTCCACTTTGCTTGAATCTATACGCGAAACAGCTGGAAGCAATACTTTATCAAGATTATGTGATTCCGAGGTTTGGCCTCAAACAATAACGCTCGAATATATAGATGAGGCAGAACAACGTATTACGTTACAGCGCGATAAAAACAGTTATGTAATTAATAGGACTGACTCTGTTAATGGCATTACAGCAATACCAATTGAAAGCTATGGACAAGGCGACACGGCAAACACCATACAGCATAGCGATGAGAATCCTCAAGTTCTTATAGATTTCCTTGATCGTTTTTTGAATCTGGATTATTATAAAAGAAAGGATGAAGAAATTATTGTGCAACTTCGAGATAATCAAAGTGAAATGCGAAAACTTCGCATCAATCTTGCATCTTTGAAGGATGCCCAAAAAGCTCTTGAAAATGAAAAGCGGAAATTAGAAAATCTTCAGAAAACAAAGGCTGCAGATATTGTCCGATATCACAATGCATTGTTGCAAGAAAGAAACTTCAGGACGGAGTTAATCAATGAGTTAAACGGTTTGGTAAATAAATATAAGGATATTCTTGGCAATAAGACTATATTTACTAATGTGGCTTCGATGAATGATGATAGTATTATTATTGGAAAAGAATATTTTAATGCGGTTAAACAAATAGTCAAACAATTCTCTGATGTTGTGAGTTCAAAGGAAACGGAACTTAATGCCGCTCTTTATGAAAAAGTCCAAGAACTTAAAGTTCAACTCAACTTATGGAAGCAAAAGGAAACAGAGATACAATCTAAAATCGATGCTAAAAAACAAGAACTCACACAAGCAGGCATACCTTTCGATTTGGGAAGAATCAATCAGATTTCAAAGGATATAATTGACCTTGAAAAAAAGGTAAAGTCGCTTCTTGAAGACCAAAAAAGACTAAAAGACTTGGCAGCGGTTCGCAAGACGATAATTCAAAGCCGCCTTGACAACAAGAAAGAAATTCTCAGGCAACACCTCTGTTTTGCTCAGAGAATCAACGATAGCCTAAAGAATTCAGTAGATTCTTTCTTCATTACTATCAAATATATAGAAGGAAAGTATTCTACTGAGTTTGAGGAAACGTTGAAGAACCTGATGGGATGGAGAACAGTACAAGTTTCTAAAGCTTCAGTAATAGCAAGAAACATAACTGTATACGATTTTGTGAAAGCAGTAAAAACAAGAGATGCAGCATCGTTGAGAAAAATCACAAATAATGGAAACAGGCTTTTGAGCGATGAAGACATTCAAAGAATTTTCGACACTTTGAATGACAACTGTCAATATGAAGAGTTGGAATGTGTGAGTTATGATGACTTACCAGATATATCAGTAGCCAAACAATACAATGCTGCTGGTGAACAAAAGACGATTGTAAGAAAAATATCGCAATTGTCACTAGGACAGCAGCAATCCGTTCTTTTGGGAATATTATTGCTTTCCGATAGTGACAAACCTTTATTGATTGATCAGCCAGAAGACAACTTGGATAGTGAGTTCATATTTAAGACAATTGTTTATAACCTTCGAAAAATCAAGGAACATAGACAGGTAATTATCGTTACTCATAATCCGAATATTGCTGTATTAGGCGATGCAGAGCTTATAATTCCTCTTAAAAGCACTAATAATCATTCAATGGTTATTCATCCTGGATCGATTGATAATACAGATACGATTAATTTGTGTTGTCAGATACTAGAAGGTGGTGAATCAGCATTTAAACAAAGAAATAAGATTTATGGATTTTAAACCTTACAGGAGTCTACCCTTTTGAAAATTAAGTTCGGGACTATCGGAAAATGTCGATTATATTCAACGAATTGATTGCTAATGTATTAAATATTTCTTATCGTTGATATATAAACAATCATTCCTCCAATAGGCCGTGACAAGCTGAATTTAAAGGAATCGCAATATGAGTCTGCATGTCAATAGTTCGATTATTTGCAGCTATACATGCGCGCATTGGCAGAGAACTTCGGATTTGTCAGAAAGAGCACCACAACCTGAGGCGAGTCAAGGCCCGGACGAAGTTGACGGACATCCTGTACATCTTCTTCAGCATCCACACGGCAAACGTGGTGCAGCTGGCAGACAGGATAGAGCAGAGAGCACAGCTGGCGGCCTCCTGAAACGAAAATATGCACATGGAAAAGTGCTTTCAAGGGGGAACTACGCCTCTGTCATTGAGAATGGACAAAAAATCCGGCCGAAACGACCGGAATGAGATATAAAAACGTAAATTTGGTGGACCGAAAGCAGAAACGGATGGGATCAATCGGCTGCTTCGGTCAAAACAAAAACAAAAAACGATAATCCCTAGTTACAAACAGCGACTGTCGGAACTTGGGATTAACCCATAGTACTTCTATGATGCCAAGCGCAAGTACATCCTGAAAGAGGAAGGAGAGAACAAACGGAAAGCCCTCCGTGATCCCCTGCCTGACAAGTGGGCAAAACACAACAAGCAGAATCAACTTGACCCAACTTTGGTCAACTTGAAATCAAATATACAAGTCGTCCTTAATCGGATGCTTACAATAATGCAAGTTACGAGTTAACAATTAACACCCGAATTATTATTGTATGTCAGATACATCAGTAAATAATAAGCGCATAGCAAAGAACACCCTGATGCTTTATGTCAGGATGCTCTTTTCTATGATTGTTTCGTTATTCACATCAAGAGTTGTTCTTCAGACTCTTGGTGTAGAGGATTATGGTATTTTTAATGTGGTGGGGGGAGTAATAACGATGTTCACCTTCATCAATGCTTCAATGGTTTCTTCCACCCAGCGCTACCTTAATTTTGAATTGGCAAAAGGAAACTCGCAGAGACTGAAGAGTGTATTCAACACTTCCCTGCAAATACATGGTCTAATTGCTATTGCTATTATCGTTTTGGGAGAAACCTTAGGGCTTTGGTTCGTTTTGAATAAGCTGGTTATTCCGGAGGCCAGGATGACAGCCGCATTGTGGGTATACCAATGTTCAATCTTAGCTTGTTCTGTGAATATTTTGTCGGCGCCATATAATGCGGATATAATAGCACATGAGAAAATGTCTGCTTTCGCATACATCTCCATTTTTGAAGTATTATTGAGGCTGCTTATTGTATATCTATTGCTTGTCTCTCCAATAGATAAGCTCATCGCTTATGCTATTCTTACATTATCGGTGCAGTTGTTGATTAGATTCATATATAGTCGATATTGCCATAAACATTTTGAAGAGTCTTATGTTGAATTCAATTTTAACAAGGCTTTGTTTAAAGAGATGTCCGGCTTCGCAGGATGGAGTTTTTTCGGCAATCTGGCAGCGATTTTATATACCCAGGGTCTTAATATGATGCTGAACATATTCTTCGGACCTGTAGTGAATGCAGCCAGGGGAATTGCTGTCCAAGTTCAGTCTGCTGTACAGCAGTTTGTCAGCGGTTTTCAAACCGCTCTAAATCCTCAGATCACAAAGAATTACGCAGTAGGTGACTTGGAACAGATGCATAGCCTGATGTTCCGCAGTGCAAGATTCTCTTTTCTTTTGTTGTTCTTTTTGTCTCTTCCGGTACTATTGGAAACGGACTTCCTTCTTACCGTATGGCTTAAGAATGTCCCAGACAATGCAGCCATTTTTACTCAGATAATGATATGCATATCTTTGATTTATACTACCTCTAACCCTTGTGTTATTGCGAATCAAGCAACTGGGAAGGTGAAAGTTTATCAAATGGTTGTCGGTGGAATCCTATTGACAATACTACCTATTTCTTATATCGTTCTTAAACTGGGTGCTCCTGCATATTCAGTGTTCATAGTGCATTTCTGTGTAGAAGCTGTTGCGCAATTCTCCAGAATGTTCATGTTGAGAAAACTCATAAACCTCCCATTGTGGCAATACATGAAGAACATTTATATTCCGATTATTTGCACGGTGGCAGTAGCTGTTATTCTTCCTATCGTTGTTCGTATGCAATTTGAGGAAGGCTGGCTTAGATTCGTTGTTGTGGGTTTCACTTGTGTTTTGTCTGTGGGTTTAAGCGCTTTCTTTATAGGATTCACCAAACATGAGAGACTTTTCTTTTTGGACAAAGGTCTGAGACTATTAAAAATGCGAAAATGATAACAATTACCGACAAATATAACTGCTGCGGCTGCAGTGCATGCTCCTCCATCTGCCCCAAGCATTGCATCACGATGCAGGCTGATAACGAGGGCTTCCTCTACCCAAAGGTCAATGAAGCAGATTGCATCGACTGCGGACTTTGCGAGAAGGTGTGCCACGAACTGCATCCTTTCGGAGAACGGAAGCCTCTGAAAGTGTATGCTGCCATCAACAAGGATGAGGAAGTTCGCTTGAAGTCCTCCTCTGGCGGCATCTTCTATCTCCTTGCAGAGAAGACCATCACTGAAGGTGGCGTTGTCTTCGGAGCACGCTTTGATGAGCAGTGGCAAGTTGTGATAGACTATGCAGAAACGATGGAAGGAGTAAAGGCTTTCATGGGCAGCAAATATGTGCAGGCTCGTATGGCAACAGCATACGCAGATGCTAAACGATTTCTTAATGAAGGACGCAAGGTGCTCTTCTCGGGTACTCCTTGCCAGATAGCAGGACTGCACCATTTCCTCCGCAAGCCCTATGACAATCTTCTCTCTGTAGATATCATTTGTCATGGCACTCCAAGCCCAAAGGTGTGGGGTCGTTATCTCGATGAAGTAGTGACAGCAGGAAGAAAGGCTATCAACGATGTGCAGTTCCGCAACAAGCGCAACGGTTGGAAAGCCTTCAACTTCACGATGGAATACAACAAAGACGAGCAATCAGTCTCCCTTTGCAGCCATCATCAGCAGAACCATTTCATGAGAGCTTTCCTTCGCGACATGATTCTCCGCCCCTCTTGTTACCAGTGTCAGGCAAAGAGCGGTCGAAGCCATAGCGACATCACCATAGCCGACTTCTGGGGCATCAACACAGAAATGCCCGAAATGGACGATGACAAAGGCACAGGATTGGTATTGGTCAATACCGACAAGGGGCAAACGGCACTCGATTGGAGCAAGACAAACCACAAAGAGACAACAGCAGATATTGCAGTCGTTCACAATCCCGCTTACTTCCGTTCAGTAGATGCACATCCCAAACGAGCCGAATTCTTTGCTCGATTAGACGAAACAGAGAGTGTAAATGACCTTATCGTTGACTGCCTCCGTCCTACTTTCAAACAGCGTCTTCGCATGTCTATTTCATTATTCAAGCAGCTGATAAAGAGAATGCTAAGATTTGCTATAGGAGGGGTAAAACAAAGATAGCCTCTTGACTTGTCCTGACCTGGGTTTACAATCGGAGAGCCGATAAAGTTAACACAATTAATTCAACAATATTTTGCTCACAGAAGACCATAATGCACCTCCTGTTCTTCATTTCAGCCAGGGCAATATTGAAAACATGCACGAAACCGGTCTTTTCTCATTTTTTCTCTATGGACATGTGTTCTATTTGGAAGTATTCCCTACAGCTTTTAGTGCCAATGGAATGAGGTATTTGAGGGAAGAAGCAAATAAAGTTCTCATTAATGTGAGAGGGAATGATAAATCTGAGAGCTCAAGAGTATATACCAGATGGTTTTTTTCTTAACAAGGTTCAATCATTAGCAAACGAAAACGATGTGCATATTGTAAGCAGAACAATAGACATCAACACAGATCAGTTTTATCAATAATATAGAAATATGAAAATCGGAATACTCACACAACCGCTTCATGCTAATTACGGAGGTCTGCTGCAGAACTATGCTTTGCAGCAGGTGCTCTTGCGTGCAGGTCATGAGGTGGAGACCATAGACTGGACTCCGTCAAACAAATCGCTTCGTAATAGTTTGTCTCGAATAAAATGGGCATTGTTGTCAACTCTCTTCCGTAATAAGTATAAGAAACTGAGATATCAACCAACAGACAAGGAAAAAAGAATCATTCAGCAGCATACCAACCACTTTATTTCCACCTACATTCATCATACAAAAGCAATCATGTTTGAAGATGGATTTCGTCGCCAAGCTAAAGAGGGGAAATACGATGCTTATGTAGTTGGTAGCGACCAATGCTGGCGACCTAGATATAATGCCTTCCTTTCCTCTATGTTCCTTGATTTTGTGAAGGAAGAAAAGTCGAAACGTATTGCCTATGCTGCAAGTTTTGGTACAGACCAATGGGAGTATTCTCCGGAAATGACTGCAATATGTGCACCACTTGCTCAAAAGTTTGACTTCGTGTCCGTACGGGAAGATTCTGGTGTAAGACTTTGCAAAGACTACCTTGGAGTTGATGCCGTTCATGTACTTGATCCAACATTATTGCTTAACAAAGACGACTATATCAGTCTAATAGAAGCAGAGAAAGAACCGCAATCCAGGGGTACTCTATTTAATTATATACTAGACCCCGATGCTAATAAGACTGCTTTTATTAATAAAGTAGCAAAAGAGAAAGGACTTCAATCATTCCAAGTGTTACCAAAATGTCAAGCCGAAACCAGAACCAAGGAAGATATTAAGAATCGAATCGATGATTGTGTATTCCCTGGTGTCACCACATGGCTTCGTGCCTTCATGGATGCCGAAATGACCATTGTGGATAGTTTCCATGGCATGGTCTTCTCTATCATCTTCAACAAGCCGTTTTGGGTCATAGGCAATGTCAATAGAGGCATGTCGCGTTTCACATCTTTGCTAAAGCTGTTCCATCTTGAAGACCGATTGTTGGATGTCAATCATTTGCAGGAAGTGGATATCAACCGACCTATCGATTGGTCATCCGTCAATTTCATCTTACAGCAAAAGCGTAATGAATGTATAAATCTGTTATTAACTGAACTTTTAAAATAATATGCCAAAAGTAAGTGTAATAGTGCCCGTCTATAAAGCTGAAAAGTATCTGCGGCAGTGTATTGAGAGTATTCTTGCCCAGACTTTCACCGACTGGGAGTGCGTTCTTGTGGATGACGGTAGTCCAGATAATTCAGGTAGTATCTGTGACGAATATACTGTAAAGGATTCCCGAATACATGTGATGCATATCAAGAATGGAGGAGTAAGTAAGGCAAGGAATACAGGAATTATGAATGCAAAAGGGGAATGGCTATTCTTTCTTGATTCAGATGATACACTTTACCCTGATACTTTTGAGTATTGCTTACAAAGATCATACGGCTATGATGTTATTCGTTTTTCCATGGTTAGAAAATACAATGACCACGATGAACCTGTTCATATAATAGAAAGGAATAGTAAGATTGCTTATTTAAAAGATTTAGTTGGTCGAAATACGATACTTGGGGTTTGTGGAGGCTGCTATAAACGAACTTTATTTGAGGATAATAGTATTTTCTTTGATCCAATCATTTCCAATGGCGAAGATTGGCTTGTTTCTGTTGAGTTAGTTATGGCATCAAGTCAAATTGTTGTATTTGATAAGCCATTGTATGCATACAATATGACTAATGTTGATAGTTGTACTTCAAATTATTCGCTAAAAAAGGAACTAGATAAGGCCGCAGCGCTAAATAGAATTAAGGTTATTGTCGGGTCAACTATTAGCTCAAACTATTATGCATCCGCCAAAATAAAGCTATTGTTGCAAGGACTATCTGCCTGTTTTGCCAATACTCGAGAAACCGACGAAAAATATAAGGATGAATCGAATGCAATAGTGCAAGCATTTGGAGGATATACAATAATAGATTTGTTGTTATCTAGAATAAGTTTTAAAGATAGTCTCTTACTTCTTTTATTGGGTTCTCGTTTTGGCCGTGCATTGCTTAAAATAATTGTTAAATGAATAAGTTACATTGCGTAAAGGAAAACCATGATAAGCCATTTTATTATATGGTCTTACTAATGGCATTGTTATTTGTGTTAAGGGATTGTTTTTCTTTTAATATAAGCCAATTCATATTTCTTGGACTTGCTTCACTCTTTTTTATAATCTCAAATTATGACCGTTGTGTTTATTTAACAATCTGTGCGCTCCCTTTATTATGTGGAATGCAAGGATTTATTGCAACAGCCGCTTTGTTTATGCTTTTTCTTAAGGCCCCTAAGGTTAATGTATGGCAATGGGTCCCTCTTCTAATAATTGGCATACTTGAGATTCTTAACTGGGGAGGAGTGAGTAAAGATTCTAGCATAAAAGAATATATCCTTTTATGTTCGTCCGTTGGCTTGTTTTTTTTCTTCACAGGTGGCGTTTTTGATAATTTCTCAAAAGCCAAGATGCTTAGATATTATATTTATTCATCCTCATTCGTGTTATTCTTGGTAGTATATCGCTCCATTACATACCTTGGAATAGATGGTTTGTTGAGTGCGGGTTTTCGAGGAACAAATGTTATGGAAATGGCCGGATTAGAATATGATATGCAGACACATTTTGCTCTAAATGCTAATAGTCAGGCGTTTTTCTCTATTGTAAATATCGCCATACTTCTCTTGGGACAAAATAAACTCGAAATGAAGAGGATACCTTATTATGTAGTATTAATAATTTCATTTATTGCAGGAATAGTTTCATTCTCTAGGACTTGGATTCTCTTAATTCTGTTTTTATGCACAGCTAGTGTTATGCTTACAAAGGGTAAAAAAAGATTGACACTAATAGTATCATTACTAGTTCTAGTTGCCGGGTTTATGGTTAGTGGATTTGCTGATCCTATAATAGATAGTTTTATTGGAAGATTTGAAGATGATAGTCTTGAAACTGGAAGCGGTAGGACTGAGATTCTTGCCCATTACAATAAGCTGTGGATTGATGATCCCGTAAAGATACTTGTTGGGACTGGTGCGATAGATTATGCATATAAAAGTCACTATGGCCATTCTATTCATAACGGAATACAGCAGGTTTATTATTGTTATGGAATTTTGGGTTTTATTTGTTTTTTATCCGTTTTCATACACTATTTTAGAAAAATCAGGAATAAGAAACTGTCGTGGTTATCTATGTTGCCATTTGTAGTCTGTTTTTTGTTTGATCAATCGATTCAATTCTTAAATCCTCATTACTTGATGTTTCCTTTTATTGCTTCAATGTTTGCATCTGAATTACATAGTTCTGAGTTTTAAACTATATTATTATGAAATTGTTGTTTTATATACACGGCCTAACAGGGGGCGGTGCAGAACGAGTAATGGCCACATTAATGAATGGATTCATTGAGCAAGGACATCTTATTCGTGTTATTTATACAGAAAGTTTGGATACTCCGGTATATCCGCTTGACTCAAGAATAGAACAGATATATTTGCTTAAAGGGTTCCCTTTAAAACCCAATTCTTTGCTAGGGAAAGTATATCGGAAAATTTGGAAATATCCAGCTATCCGTAAAGAGGCCAAGCTATATCAACCTGACTACGTGGTGAGTTTCATTAAAGCACAGAATAACGATGTGTTGGCTGCTTTATTAGGGACAGGATTTCCTGTAATAATTGGCGATCATACAAATGTAGATAGAAAGTACAGATGGTTAACAAGAACACTTTCAAATATCTTGTATCCTACAGCGAGTGGAATAACCATGCTTACTATTCGTGATTATAATAAATGGAAGGATAAGTATAAGCATGTGTATTATATGCCCAATCCATGTGATATAAAACAAAAGCATGTTGGAGAGCCTAGAAAGAAGGTTGTATTAGCCGTTGGGCGTGTTAATCAATGGGAGATTAAAGGCTTTGACACTTTGATAAAAGCATGGTCGCAAATCTATAATAAATATCCAGATTGGAAATGTCAGATAGCAGGAGATTACTCTGAGGAGAGACTTAATGCTCTCCGTAAAGAAGTTGGGCAAAATTCTTTCGACACTGTTGAGTTTATAGGATTTAGATCTGATATTCATGATTATATGGAATCTTGCGAGGTGTTTTGCCTGTCTTCTAGAATAGAAGGGATGCCTATGACATTGTTAGAAGCTATGAACCTTGGATGTGCTTGTGTAGCTTTTAATTGCAATACTGGTCCAGCGGAAATCATTGAGGACCGAGAAACAGGATTACTTGTTAGGGACCAAGATTTAGATGATCTTGTTAACAAGTTAGAGCATATTCTTTTAGATGCAAAATTAAGGGAGACTTTTAGGAATAATGCGCCTGAATCAGTCAAGAGGTATTCAACAGAAGTAATTCTAAATATGTGGAATAAGATGTTTGAAGAATTAAAAAAATAGTAATATGGGATTTATATCAGATTTATATTGGAGATTGTTAAAATCTCCTGAAAGCTATGCTAGACATCTGGGGGTTGTAATCGGGAAAAACTGTCTAATTGCAACACGAAGATGGTCATCAGAGCCATATCTTATAGTAATTGGCAATAATGTGCAGATTACTGAAAATGTGTGGTTTTATACACATGGGGGGGGAATGTTATAAGGAATCAAATACCTGATTTTGACTGTTTTGGTAAAATTATTATTGAAGACTGGGCATATATTGGGTCTGGCAGCATCATCCTTCCAGGTGTTACTGTAGGCAAGGGCGCGCTTGTTGCTGCCGGTTCAGTTGTCACAAAATCAGTACCGAGAAATACTGTAGTTGCTGGCAATCCCGCAAGAGTAATATGTACCATCAGTGATTACATTTCTCGAAACGAAAAGTACAATGTCCATACCTATGGATTATCATCTGAAGAAAAGAAAAAGACACTATTAAGTTTATCAGAGGAGCATTTCATCAAAAAGTAGATATACCATGCTCCTCAAAAAATGAAGGAGTATGTTCACAAGAATTAAAGATTTATATTGGAGACTTTTTAAAAGTCCTGAGGATCAAGCAAGACATTTGGGCGTAACAATAGGCAATAATTGCTTTATAGATACGAGATTTTGGGGGTTTGAGCCGTATCTGATTACAATCGGCAATAATGTCGCAGTTACCGGTGGCGTTAGAATTCATACTCATGGTGGTGCTCGTGTAGCGCGTCGAAGGTATCCAGACTTTGATGTTTTTGGAAAAGTTGTGATTAATGATTGGGCATATATTGGTTCTTGTGCTCAAATAATGCCAGGTGTTACTATTGGGGAAGGCTCTATGGTTGCTGCTGGTTCAATTGTAACTAAGTCTGTTCCGGCGGGCGTTGTTGTTGCCGGTAATCCTGCAAGAGTAATATGTACCGTTGACGAATACATAGAACGTAATTTACCATATAATCTTAATACAAAGTCACTTGATGCTAAGAGCAAAAAGAAATATTTAATGAGTCTCCATGAGGAGAAGTTTATCAAGAAATGAAGAAGGTATTATTAATCACAGAAGGCTTAGGCTCTGGTGGTGCTGAACGACAAATATGTGGCTTAGCAGCTCTTCTTACTAAATATGGATACACATGTCGTCTTATCACATATGTAGAGAATCAGTTCTACGAGCCATATCTGCATCAAAATGCTGTTGACTATGAATTTGTACCGGAATTATGGAATAAGAAGAAGCGTGTGTTTCGTGCAGCGAAGTATGTGCAGTTATACAAAGCCGACGTAGTGATATCTTATCTCCCTTCAGTTAATCTGACTATGTGTTTGGCAAAATTGTTCAGCACAGCAAAATTGATTGTATCAGAACGGAATAATAATACATGTATAACGAGAAACGATAGGATTCAGTTCAATCTTTATCGTTTAGCTGATGCTATTGTTCCGAATTCAAATTGCCAGGGTGAATTCATAAGGCGTAATTTCCCATTTCTGACAAAAAAGGTACATCCTATTATTAATTTCGTGGATGTCAATCGTTTCTCACCATCTGCTTTTAATGTGAATAATGAAACGCTGAGAATTGTGACAGTAGCCAGATACACCCAGCAGAAAAATGTTCTAACATATTTAAAAGCGGTTCGCATCATCAAAGAGAGTGGTTTGAAAGTACATTTTGACTGGTATGGAGATAAGAGGCATAATGAAGAATACTATGCGGAGATTGAGAATGAATTTAACAAGCAGGAACTTTCTGACTATCTGACTTTACATGAACCTAAAGCAAATATTGAAGATGAATATAGGAAAGCTGACGTTTTCTGCCTACCAAGTCTTTTTGAGGGTTATCCAAATGTAATAGCAGAAGCAATGGCTTGTGGATTACCGGTTATTTGCAGTAATGTATATGAAAATCCATATATTGTCGAAGAAGGAATAAATGGATTCTTGTTCAATCCAGAAGATCCAGACGATATTGCTAGAACTATAAAACAGGTGGTTGCGCTCTCACAAGAAGAAAGACAGAAGATGGGAAGGCGTAATAGAGAGCTGTGCCTAAAAAGAAATACCGAGGAGAGATTTCTTTCTTCATATGTAGAATTAATAGAAAGTCTATAATATATGAATAACTTTAAAGAACTGTATAATGCTGATATTTCACGCTACGGGGGAAGTCCAGAAATCTATATGCGCATATTTCATTTCCTATACCGAAAGGCAGCTACGAATACTTTTGCTCCTATGCGACTAATTTATAAAGCCTTATTCCGATTTTGGGCAAATCGGAGAGGATTGGAAATATCTGTAAATCAGCATATTGGGGGGGGTATTTATATTGGGCATGCCTATAATATTACAATCAATGGTAAAGCTATTGTCGGGAAAAATTGTAATATACATAAAGGAGCGGTAATAGGACAAACTAATCGAGGACAACGGAAGGGTACCCCGATAATTGGAGATAGAGTGTGGATTGGTATAAATGCTGCTGTAGTAGGTGGAATTACAATTGGGGATGATGTGTTGATTGCTCCAAATAGTTTTGTGAATGTAGATGTACCTTCCCACTCTGTCGTATTTGGCAATCCTTGCATTATAAAGCATCGAGATTGGGCTACGGAGGGGTATGTAAATAATTTGTCATAAGGAATTTCTTTTTTTTAAGATAATGAAAGAGGTCTTAGTTTTAGGTTATTTCGGATATAACACAAATCAACTTGATGGACAAACCGTCAAGACTCGCGACATATATAAATTAGTAGAATCTCAGGCAAAAGGGGAAGTTGACTATTATGATACTGAAGATTTCAAGTATCATAAACTCTCAATTTTCAAAATGTTTTGGAAAGTGATTAGGTGTCGGACCCTGTTTTATATCCCTGCTCACAATAATTTGAAAGTCATATTTCCAATAATTTTTATATTAAGCGTATTATTCCGATTCAAAATCCATTATTTCGTTGTTGGTGGGTGGTTGCGAGAGTTTATTACAAACCTTCCTGTACATAGGTGGATGCTAAGGAGGATTTCCGGCATACATGTTGAAACTAAGCGGCTTCTTTCCGAATTGGAAGAATATTATGGGTTCAAAAATGTAGATATTTTTCCAAATTTCAGATTCTTCGACTTTAACCCTGAGCGATATGATTCCGACAAGTTGCGTCTGGTATTTATGGCGAGAGTTAACAAGATGAAAGGCTTGGATTGGATTTTTAACCTAGCCGATTATATCAAAGACAACAAGTTGGAGGATAATTATTCTATCACGTTCTATGGCCCAATTAACAATGAGGATAAAGAATATTTTGAGACAAATGTAGCGAAGTATTCATTCGTAGAATATAAAGGTCCTCTTCAACCATCAGAAATACATAAGACTTTGAGCGAGTATGATGTAATGCTTCTTCCTACTCATTACTTTACAGAAGGTTTACCTGGGTCTGTTGTTGATGCATACATTGCAGGAATACCAGTTATAGTTACAGAATGGAAGCATGCTAAAGAGTTTGTGGATGATGGCTTTAGTGGCTTCATTATTCCATTTGAAAATGGCGAGAAGCAACTTATAGAAAAAGTGCTCTTTCTTGGGAATGATAGAGAATTGTTACACCAACTCCAGGCAAATGCGTTAAAGAAACGAATGGAATTTGCTCCACCTTCGCTTGAAAATATTCTAGGGGGGGGGTAATTTGAGATTGTGTTTTGTATCTCGTGTTGAACAAAGTAAAGGGTTGGATACGATTAACAAGATTATATCAGTCCTTAATGACTCAGGATTGGGCAAATGTGTTACTATAGACTTCTATGGTCAAAAGAAGGATGAGTATTATGACACTAATCTTTCATGTCTAAACCTATGCGAGTACAAAGGCGTCCTTCAGCCACAAGAAGTTATTTCTGTTTTACAAAAGTATGATGCCTTATTGTTTCCAACACATTATGATGGTGAAGGCTGCCCTGGAATCTTAATAGAAGCATTATCTGCAGGTCTCCCCATAATTGCATCTAATTGGAAAGACAATAAAGAGTTTGTAATAAATGGTGTAAATGGATTTCTTTGCGAAACATTTGACGTGAATATGTATGTAGATGCCATTATTAGTCTCATTGATCCTGTTCTAAAAATTCAAATGAAAAAGCATTCTTATTATATGAGCAAAGCATTTTCGTCGCAAAATGCAAAAATATTGATTAAGAACTATTTAAAATAACATAGGTATGAAAATAGGACTTTTAACACAGTACTACAAACCAGAAATGGGTGCACCTCAAAATCGTCTTTTTGAGATGATGAGAGGTTTAAAAGAATTAGGTAATGATGTATGTGTGGTTACAGCAATGCCGAATTATCCGACTGGGAAAATATTCAGCGACTACAAAGGAAAAGTTACCTGTAAGGAAGAACTTGATGGGATTGAAGTAAAGAGGTATTGGCTTTATGCTTCCAACGCACGTAAAGTATTGCCAAGAATATGGAACATGGTTTCTTTCTCGTTCATGGCCATATTCTCACTTAGATACCTTCGTAGCAAACAACTTGATTATCTTATTGTAGAAAGCCCACCTTTGACGCTAGGAATAGTAGGTATTATTCTATCGAGGTTATTAAAATGTAAACTAATCGCAAATATATCAGACATTTGGCCTTTATCTGCCAAGGAATTAGGAGCCATGAGCGATGGAGTATTATACCATTATTTAGAAAAGTGGGAACATAGAATCTACAAGAAGGCTTATATTTCAATGGGGCAATCGCAAGAGATAGTTGATCACATTGCAAGTAAAGGAGCTAAACGTGTATATCTGTTTCGTAATGGCGTTGATCCTTCACGTTTCGATGCATTAGAGGAAATAAAACCAGAAGAAGGGCGTATCAAACTGATTTATGCTGGCCTTCTTGGTTTTGCACAAGGTGTAGCTGATATCTGCAACAGTATCAATTTTGCAAAACTAGGGATGGAGTTCCACATCTATGGTGCTGGAGGTGAACAGCAAGCAATAGAAAAGATTATTTCTGAAAATCCTGATAAGGGGATATACTATCATGGAGTTGTATCTAGGAACGAATTACCGCATAAGTTAAAAGAGGCAAACATGACTCTTATTCCTCTGGTAAAGAACATTTATGGAGCAGTACCCTCCAAGATTTATGAATCAATGGCAGCTGGTCTTCCAATAATGTTTTTGGGCGAAGGTGAAGGAGCACAAATTGTAGCTTCAAACAAAATCGGTCTTGTTGCACACGCAAAAGACTATGAAGGTCTAAAACAGAATATTGAATATGCTGTTGCACATCCTGAAGAAATGAAACAGATGTCAAAGAACTGTATTGATTGTGCTCATAACAAGTTTAATCGTCCTAAGCAAATTAAGGATTTAAACGCATTCTTGGAAAAGCACTTAAAGTCATAAGACTGCCCTAAATGTTTCTATATGCAATTTACTCTTACGCATAAGCGTCTTCTAAATCTATTATTCATATCTATATCAGGAGGAAAATGTGATACAGCATTATTCTGTAGTATGACTCAGAATGAGTGGAAAGATTTGCTGTTTCTTTCTCGATTACAGGGTATCAGTGCTATCGCTTTTGAAGCTTTAGATTATTTGCCAGCAAATTGTCGACCGCCAAAAGATATTCTAATTGAATGGCTTGGGGTATCCATTTCCATAGAAAGTCATTACAATAAGCATTTGCAACTTGCAAATGAACTTGCTAGACTGTGGGCAAGGAATGGATTACGAACAATGGTATTCAAAGGTTTGGCTCATAGTCGATACTATACTATTCCTTCTCACAGAGAATTTGGAGATTTTGATTGTTTCTTGTTCAAAACCGATCCCGAACAGAATAATAATGAAATCAGTGCTTTTTGTAAAGGTAATGCATTGGCAAGGGACTTTGGAGCTGACGTATATGATGGCTGGTATAAGCATTCAAAGATAAACTTCAAAGGGCTATCAGTTGAGAATCATCAGTATTTCACAGCAACAAGGAGTTCAAAGAATGCAAAAAAACTGAATGCTTATATGACTGCATCTCTTTGTGATGGTTCACACTTGGACAAGCTAATAGATACCGAAATCTTATTGCCTCCATTAGAACTTGAAGGTTTGTTTATGCTATATCATTCACAGATGCATTTTTTAGTGGAAGGGATCTCTTTGAGGCATTATGTTGACTGGGCATTCTGGATAAGGTCTAATCAAAGTCATATTGATTGGGAATCTTTCTCCAAACGTTGTAAAGAATTTGGTTTATATCATTTTGTTGTGGTATTAAATGCAATAGTTGAAAAATACTTTGGTGTTGTTTTGAAAGATAATATCGAGAGAGATAGTACTTTTTCAGAAAAGGTGATTTTGAGTGCTTTACTAGAAGATGCTCCTATTTGTTCAAAAAACAAAGGACGATGGTATGAACGCTTTAGACTAATATCTAATGCTTTTAAGTATTCATGGAAGTTTAGAGATGTTGTTCATTACAGCAGATGGGAGTATCTTTGGAATTATATTTGGGGCTTTCTTCTAAAGGAAGAAGATTGATTTTTAACATATATAAACAAGTGAAACGACTATTTGATATCGTTGCCAGCGGTTTGGGACTGCTGGTTTTGAGCCCATTATTCATCATAGTGGCTATATGGATAAAACTGGACTCAAAAGGGCCGGTATTCTACCGGCAAGTCCGTGTTGGACGACATAATAAGGATTTCAGAATTTTCAAGTTCCGCTCAATGAGAGTTGGAGCAGATAAAGGATCCTTGGTAACAATAGGAGGACGTGATCCGCGCGTCACCCGCTCAGGGTACTTTATCAGGAAGTTCAAGATTGATGAGTTGCCACAGCTTATCAATGTTTTCATCGGGGATATGAGCTTGGTTGGCCCACGTCCGGAGGTCCGTCATTATGTTGACTATTGGACACCGGAGCAGATGCATGTCCTGGATGTACGGCCAGGTATTACGGATCCGGCGTCCATCAAGTTCCGCAATGAGAATGAGTTGATGGAGAAGGCCGAGAATCCTGAAGAGTATTATATTAATGTCATTATGCAGGAGAAGATTAAGCTATATCTGGAGTATGTCCAGAATGCATCCTTCTGGTATGATATCAAGTTGATATTCCAGACTTTCTGGGTAATTATTAAAGAAAGATAGTTTTAAAAATCAAATACTATGAGTACAGATTTGAAAAGAAGAAATGTACCTTTCAGCCCGCCTGATATGACAGAGGCTGAGGCAAAAGAAGTTCGTGAGGCAATTCTCAGTGGTTGGATCACTACAGGACCGCGAACTAAGAAGTTGGAGAAGACAATATCAGAGTATGTTCATACAGAAAAGACTGTCTGCCTGAACTCTGCAACTGCGGCAATGGAAATGGTTCTCCATGTGCTCGGGGTTGGACCTGGCGATGAGGTAATTGTTCCAGCTTATACTTACACGGCATCCGCATCCGTTGTGGCTCATGTAGGAGCAACAGTAGTAATGGTTGACTCCCAGAAGGATAATGTCGAAATGGACTATGATAAGCTGGCTGCAGCCATTACGGAGAGAACAAAAGTCATTGTGCCAGTTGATTTGGCCGGTATATGTGCAGATGTTGACAAGATACGGGAAATCATTTGTCGTCCTGAAATCCTTGCAAAGTTTCGTCCTTCAAATGATATTCAGAGGTTGATGGGACGCATTGTTATTTCTAACGACTGTGCACACTCATTCGGAGCATCTAGACATGGAAAGATGGCTGGCGAGATTGCAGATTTCTCTTCATTCAGTTTTCACGCTGTCAAGAATTTTACCACGGCAGAGGGTGGCGCAATGACATGGAATCTTCCATTCGGCAATGAAGTTGTTGCGACTCAGCAGACCTACTGCGGAAGCCCTGTTCCTTTCATCGAGGGAGAGACCTGGAATGAGTTTATTTATCGTCTTTCGCAACTGTTCTCACTCCATGGACAGAATAAGGATGCCCTCGCAAAGACAAAGCTTGGTGCTTGGGAGTACGACATCGTAGGCCCTTGGTACAAGTGCAATATGACAGATATTATGGCGGCTCTCGGTCTTGTGCAATTTGAGCGCTACCCTGCCATGCTTGCAAAACGTGAAGAATATGTAGCTTGCTATAATGCCGGAATCGATTCTCTGAATGAATGTCTGGATGCCGAGCATCAGGTGGCCTACCTTAATCACAGATCAGAGGATCACTGTTCATCACATCACCTCTATCTTGTTCGTCTTCAGCGGCGCACACGTGAGGAGGCCAATCGCGTAATTGAGCAAATGGCAGAGCGTGGGATTGCGACTAATGTTCACTACAAGCCTCTTCCGATGATGACAGCTTATAAGGCACTTGGATTTGATATAACCAACTATCCTAACGCATATCACCTCTTTGAGAACGAGATCACACTTCCTTTGAACACTAGAATGACTCAAGAAGATGTGGAATATGTAATTGAGAATTTTGTTGATATCGTGAAAAACCTATAGTGATTCTCATTACCTTAAAACAAGGGAGCCGAACGGCTCCCTTGTTTAAGGGTTAGGTGTATTAGTGTCATATTACTGCCCTACGTCAATTTCCAAAATTCAGCTGGAAACACTCCGCATTTCTTTATCTGACACAAATACCTCACTGCAGAACTCTGTCTTAAGGAATCACCTAACGACTCTTTTTTCCAAAAATCGGGTGGTTCTGCTTTCTGAAAATTGAGGAAAATAGTTAGGGACTGTCGGGAAATGTTAAAATGCTCCTAACAAATTGATTACTAATGCGTTAAATATTTTGTATCTTTGATATGGAGCAAAAAATTCCTCCAACAGGCCGTGCAAAGCTGTATTTGGAGGAATCGCAAAATAAATCTGCATGTCAAAAGAACGAAATTTTGCTGCTTCCGCTCCATGCGATGGCAGAGAACTACGGCCTGAGGCGATCCAAGGCCCGGAGGAAGCTGACGGAAATCCTGTACATCTTCTTCTTCGGCATCCACACGGCAAACGTGGTGCAGCTGGCGGACAGAATAGAACAGAGAGCACAGCTGGCAGCCTCCTGAAAAGAAAACATGCCGATAGAAATGTGCTTTCACAGGGGAACTATGCCTCTGTCATTGAGAATGGACAAAAAAACCGGCCGAAACGACCGGATTGAGATATAAAACCGTAAATTTGATGACCCGAACGCAGAAATGGATGGGATCCGTAGGCTGTTTCGGTCAAATTGAAAACATTAGACGACAATCCCTAAATATCAATAGAATGGCAGAAATTAGTACGTCAGATTTCTTCAAAATGATCATAGATCAAGAAACTCAAGACTTGCAAGAATTAGAGAAGTTCACTTTGGGTAATCCTATAGGACAAGATATAAATAGTTTGTTGGAAGATATCAATATGGAAATAGTAACAATACATGACTATTTGCAGCATCGTGTATTCAATGATATCGATTATTACGCTATAGTTGGTTTGTCTCCAATTTGGACTAGAGAAGGGGGTCATGGGCAGGAATCTGCAATGAGTAAGGCCTTCTTTGAAAAGATAGTTCAGGAGAATAATAACTATCTGACTAATAAACTCCTGTACTATCATGATTGTGAGATGCTAGTTAATTCTCTTCAAAACAGATTTACAGTAATTGAGGAACTGATAAACCAGGTTTATAAAGTACTATCTCCTGTCATTGATGTGAAGATGCATGAATTTGATAATGTTTGTTTTCGTATTGACTCCTCAAGTATCCATACTCATGCTTGCATGAATTCAATTTTTATCAATCTTGCATCGAGTTGTGATATTATGACAAAAGTGGCTGTAGAATTGGGAGCATGTACTTCATTGGACTTCTCTAATTATCCAAAGATGAAGAGTCTGAACATAATGTATGGCGATTGGAAGAAGGTATTGCCTGATTCGCTCAAGATTTCTGGTACGTATTATGACATGAACCAACTTGTCGCAATTTCAAAAATAGAGACTTTGCGTAATGAAATAGTACATAATGGCTCGCTGGATTTTAACTATACAGTTTACTATGGTATAAAGGACGAGCAAATATATAGATGGATTTTGTGCCCTTCATTTGATGTGAGTGGCAAGTTTACATCCTTCAAAAACAGGAAGAAATTCTATGACGATGGCTCTCGTACCTTTAACGAGCAGTTGCCTCTTATGGTGAGAGATTTTCTTGTTATCTCAAAGCGTACATTAGAGGTTATTCGTACTGAATATGAAACGCCATATTATGAGGATAAAAATGATTTAAAGAAATACCATTCTGAGATACTTAATTGGTCAAAGTCCTTTGTTGAGGTAGCAAAGTCAAGAATTTGAGAAAGAAAAATCCTCCAATAGGCTCTGGGGTAAGATGAATTTGGAGGAATCTCACTATTATTGGATTCTCGGAGTTCGATTTTTATGACCTCTATCGGTCAACGTTTGAAAAGAGTGAATTGGGCAGGATGAAGAAGCTGCTTCCACTCCATGCAATGGCAGAGAACTTCGGACTCGTCCGTAAGAGCACTACGACCTGAGGCAGGTCAAGGCTCGGACGAAGCTGACGGAAATCCTGTACATCTTCTTCGGCATCCACACGGCAAACGTGGCGCAGCTGGCAGACAGGATAGAGCATAGCTGGCGGCCTCCTGAAACGAAAACATGCACATAGAAAAGTGCTTTCAAGGGGGAACTACGCCTCTGTCAAAGAGAATGGACAAAAAAGCCGGCCGAACGACCAGAATGAGAAATAAAAACGTAAATTGATGAGCCGAAAGCAGAAACGGATGAGACCAGTCGGCTGCTTAGGTCAAATTGAAAACATTAGACGACAATACCTAAGATATTGATTATAAAGAATATAAATGTTTAACTAATAAATCGAGATCCATTTTTATTTGGATTTCAACTGGAAAATAAATCATGTATATATCAGAATTGCGTCTTTGGAATTTTCGGAAGTACACTAGAGAAGGTGGAGCTATAGATACGACTACGCCACACCTTGTAGTACCTTTTAGAAAAGGACTGAATATCCTCGTGGGTGAAAATGACTCAGGAAAGACAGCAATAATTGATGCTATCAAGTTTGTCACTAAAACACATTCTTTGGAATGGATTCGTCTATGTGATTCTGATTTCTCTTTTGGCTGTGATGAACTTCGCATTGAGGTTATTATGAAGGATTTGTCGGAGGCAGATAGCAACTTGTTCTTGGATATAATAAATTATAATCCAGAAACAGGTGAAATGTATCTTGATCTTGTTCTTGAGGCGAAGAGAAAGGATGACCGCATTTTACCTTATGAGGTAAAGGCTTTTGATGGTCAACTTGAAGGAATGAATGCGGAGCAGAAAGAGTATCTGAAGGCTACTTATCTCCGTGCATTACGTGATGCCGACAATGAATTGACTGCCAAGAAAAACTCACGCACTTCGCAGATTCTTCTTGGTCATGACTTGTTCAAGGAGGGATCTGCAGGAAAGGAGCAATTTGAAAGCATATTTCAAGAGGCAAATCAGAAAATCAAGAATTGGTTTAATGATGAGAACGGAGGGGAGAATAGCAATAAGAGTCAGATTAAGGACATAATAGATAGTTTTGTTCATGCTTTCCTATCTGATAATTATTCGTCTGAATTGTCTATTTCTGACCCTACCATAAGAAGTATTCTTGAAAAGGTTAGTATCGGATTTGGTGGTTCTGGAAATCTTGGATTAGGCTCTATGAACAGACTCTTTATGGCTACAGAGTTGCTCCACTTGAAGAAGAAGTCTGATGGTGTAAGGATTTGTCTGATAGAAGAGTTGGAGGCTCATTTACATCCACAAGCTCAAATGAAGGTTTTGGAGAGCCTGCAATTAGAGAAGGATGTACAATTCATAATGACAACGCATAGCCCAAATCTCGCTTCTAAGTTGAAGTTAGATAGCGAGACTACGTCAATGATCCTTTGTAAAGATTCTGATGTGTATCCTTTGGGCAAAGGTATGACCAGACTAGTAGATGCTGATTATAAGTATCTTGATAACTTCCTTGATGTAACCAAATCCAATTTGTTCTTTGCAAAAGGCATCATCCTCGTTGAAGGATGGGCAGAAGAACTTATTCTGCCTCCATTGGCTGCTAACCAAGGTTTTCCTCTATCAACATATGAAGTATCGATTGTGAATGTCGGTAGTACTGCATATTTGCATTTTGCAAGGATATTGATGAGAAATGACGGGAAACAGCTGAACTATCCTGTATCAATTGTTACGGACTATGATGTTAGACCAGAAGAGAATTGGTCTTTTGATAAGACGAAGGAAAGAGAAAAGCTGGAAAGCATAGAAAGGAAGTTGAACAGAGAGGGTTGCAGCAATATAAGTCTTTTCTTGGCTACACACTGGACACTAGAATGGTGTCTTTTCAATTCTGTGGCATTGTCGAAGCTGTTTATGCAATGCTGTATGGAAGTGCATTCACATACCGACGAATTCAAGAAAGGAGAAGATGAACAGTGGGACAAAGATAGGTACAAACTAAAACTAGCTGAAAAGATGAAAGATCAGACGTTGGATAAAGTGCAAATAGCGGCGTTATTGAGCCAAAAAATTAGGGAAATCGACTCTCCGATAGATATTGCTGAAGGAGATACTGCATCGTATTTGATAAAAGCTATAAAATTCGCATGCAAATAACTGACGAACAAATTCAAACAGCTGAACACATTCTGATAAATGACCGCAACTTTGACTATGAGCGCGTGGCTTTTATCAAGCGACTGACAAGCTGTGATGTGTTAGCGGCACCTGGAAGTGGCAAGACAACTGCACTTCTCGCAAAGTTGATTTGCATGGCTCAATCACTGCCTTTACCAAAACATGCAGGTCTGCTTGTCCTTTCTCATACCAATGCTGCTATTGCGGAGATTCGAGAAAAGTTGGTAACGGAGTGCTCTATCCTTTTTCAACACCCCAATTTTGTAGGAACGGTACAGGAATTTGTGGATACTTTTCTTGCTATTCCATATTATCACAATCGTTACAATAATGCGGTTTCAAGAATTGATCAAGATATTTATGAAGAAGAGTTTAGACGTTTGCTGATGAAATTTTCTAAAAAAGATCCCGTACATTGGAATTATTATAAATATCGATTTGCAGATCAAGCAGTTCTCTTTAATGTCAGAATAAATGGTGACAGAAGGCTTGAACCTTGGAATTATTCAACCGGAAAGCATTTTGAAATTGTGCCAAACCCTCCAAAGACATGGCGGGAGCATGATGTTGAGAATAACAGAAAATACATAAGGGATAGACTATACTCTATCAAAAAAACGTTGTATGAGAGGGGAATATTGAATTACGACGATTGTTATGTATTTGCAAATCTATACATTCATCAATACCCTTCAGTCATAAGAGCGTTATGTAATAGATTTCCTTATGTTTTTATTGATGAGACACAAGATTTGCAGGTTCATCAGATTGAATTGATTGACAGAATTTTCAATAATGAAACTACTTGCCTTCAGAGAATCGGTGACATCAATCAGGCAATATTTCATTCTGGCGCAGACCTAAGTAGTTGCCATTGGATACCGAGGAATGTTATCAAGATAAACAATTCCTTGAGACTTAGTAACAGAAATGCCCATATCGTGAATCCCTTTATGTTGACAAGAGAGGATGGGCAGATAGTTAATGGAGTTAGAAACATAAAAAATGACATTCCTCCATATATTCTAGTTTATAGCCGGAAAACCACGCAATGTCTGAGGAAGTATTTTACAGATCTTATCGAACATTATGGCCTTAAAGATACAGATGAGGGAAAGAAGTATGGCTTTCATATTATCGCTTGGAATACGAAATGGAACAACGATTCTTTACGTAAAGAAGATGATATACGCCTTGTTGATCTTTTTCCAGATTACAGATCTGTTGCTTCTATGAACAGCTGTAATAATCTGTCGGAATATATTAGATGTTCAGAACTATGCAATACTACAAAAAAGAGACATAGACTGATAGAAGATGTGGTATGTGAGGCATTCTGGAAGAATGGAGTGTATTATGAGAAGCAGTTTGGGGACAGAATCATTCAGGTGCCACATACTCATGATAGTCTTGGATATTTTATTCAATCTATGGGCTTAGATTCTGTAAAAGCATATAAGAATCGAGTGAAGTCTGTTTTAGTGACTATGGCAAAGGGGAATCCTCAAGATAGTTATATACAGCTTAAGGAACTTATCGTATGGTTACTTACTAATATTGATTCAAAGGTAAAAGATCCACTTCGTTGTTTTCTTGGTGACAGTTTTATTGGCGTTGAAAATAAAGAAACTTCACCCTCGGATGGAGTGCCTGTCCAAATTGACAGTGTGCATCAAGTGAAGGGGCAAACGCATTGTGCTACTTTATATGTTGAGACAAAGTATCAAGGATTTTACGACTCAATGCATGTGCTTAAGAAGGTGAAGAGGACAGCAACCAAGAAGAGGCAAGAAGAATACTACCCAAATCCATTTTATGGAGAATTGGGTGATATGCACAAGAGTTCGTATGCAAGGAGTGCTTATAAGATGATATACGTTGGATTGTCGAGACCTACACATCTACTATGCTATGCCATGCATGAGGATTCGTTTGCTGAATACGATGCAGAGTTACTAAAGCATGCAGGCTGGAAGATTGTTGATCTTCGTGATAAAGGTGAAAATTCAAAAATATAGAATTCGTCAGTCATTAACCAAAGAATTGGCAGTGTCTGATGTGGAATTAACTGATTTCCAATAATAAAAACAAATTATACATGAAATAATTACTTGTAGTAGCCCATCCTGACGATGAGACCCTTGGCGCAGGAGCGTCTATGTGGAAATGGAGCCGGTATGATGAAGAATATGGCTTATATATCTTCAGCAAGACCATCAAATGGGACTACGAACAAGTGCGCCCCTACAAGGGAGATGTCCTGAAGGATGACAGAAGGATGTATCTCCATCTATATTATAACCCTTAGAAAGCTCTGGAGGATGAGATGAACTTCAACCGGATGATACTTTCTCTTAAGGCGGAATTGGAATCCGGCAAACGCAAGAGCGCCCATGAAGTCCTGTATACCAAGTACTTTGATATCAAGGATACAGCGAAGAGAGGTCTGAAGCTAACCATTAAGGAGGATGCCTGCGAAGAAGCTAAGAAGTTGTACGGTTACTTTACCCTGCTAAGTAATGACATAAAGGACCCGGTAGAAGCTCTGCGGATATATCGAGCGAAAGACGTTGTAGAGAAGGCCTTTGGCAATATCAAAGAACGATTGAACGGCAGGAGGATGCTAGTTTCCTCCGATGCCGCATTGGATGGAAAACTGTTCGTGCAGTTTATTGCCCTCATCTTAATCTCCTATATACGCAAACATATGATAGATTATAAGTTGTTTGGCAAATACACTTTACAGGGCCTGCTTGATGAACTTGATATCATCGAGTGCTTCAAGCAACCAGGCAAAGACCCTTATATCGGTGAAATCCTTACGAAGCAAAGGGATATCTACTGTGCTATGGATGTCCAGGCACCAGAAAGCATAGCCTCGTTATGTGTTGATGCGGGAATGTAGGTGTCACCGTCCGTCCCGGCCTCATCGACTGGAATGCCATTTCCCGGAAACACACTCTGGACCAGTTGCTTGAAGAGATTGGCGAACCGGTCTATCGCTATCAGCGGAAAGAGTCGGCCCAGGAGGGTTTTAAAGAAGAATTAAAGAAATAGTTTTGGTTTTAGAAGTAAAATGCATATATTTGTGACACAATTATCCCCCTTAGATGAAAAAGGCTAAGGCTTGCCACCTCTCGGGGTGGCTTATTTTTTTAAAGAAAAAATATGGACACACAGAAAGTAATCGTCTATGTAGATGGCTTCAACTTCTATTATGGCCTTCGCTCGGAACAGCGCTGGAAACAGTACTATTGGCTTGATGTCGTTGGATTCTTCGAGCGGTTTATGAAACCTGGGCAGGAGTTGGTAGCGGTGAAGTACTTCTCTGCTCGCCCGACGAACAATCCAGATAAGAACACAAGGCAATATGCCTTTTTTCAAGCGAACAAGGAGAATCCAAAGTTCCAGCTAATCCTTGGGAACTACATTCCCAAGGATATCACGTGCTTTAATTGTGGTAATGTAATCCATTCACACGAAGAGAAGGAAACAGATGCCCGTATTGTGACGCAAATCGTTGCGGATGCATATGAGAAGAACTGTGATATTGCTATAGTGGTTTCTGCTGACAGCGATATGATTCCTGCGGTTGAGATTGCTAAGAGTATTGGACAGCGTGTCTTTGTGTATTTCCCTCCTAATCATTATTCTAATAATCTGGCTTTGCTGGCAAATGGTAATCCTATCCACCTTGCTCGTTATGAAAGTCGTTTCAGACAAAGTCTTCTCCCTGATACGGTCCATTTGAAAGCGCAGGGTTTTGATTTGTCTATTCCAGCAAAGTGGAAAAGCTATCAACCCGTACGTCATCCGTAGTAAACTGATATGATATTGATTTGACATCCTTCGGGACGACTTTTTCGTGCCAGGACAAAATAAATCCTCCAACAATTATTCCGCAACTTTCCGGTGTTTTGTTCCGCAACTTTTCGTTATTGCACTGCTCAGCTGAGCTGGCATTGTACAACACTTATTTCGGCCATAATTTCAGTGCCAAATAATATGAAATAGTCGTGGCAAATATCCTACTCTTCCTCATAGGCTCGCTCATTCTCGCTACGGGCGACGTGACATATCTCATACTCCTGCTGGTCTATGGCGTGGACGGATGCCTTACCATATGCCATCGCATCCTGCTGCATGAGAACCTGGGCGAGGCGCACCGCAAGCATGCGTACCAGCTGATGGCCAATGAACTGCGGATAGGGCATGTGAAGGTTGCGTCCTTCTACGCGCTGCTGCAGCTCGCTGTGTCGCTGGGCTTCATATACCTCTGCCCTACGCTTGCGGCCGCGACTGGACTGTCGCTTGTGGCTTGGCATTGGATCTACCTTGCTGCCGCCCTGGCGCTGCTCGCACTCGCCTATGTGCTGTTCAAAAAGAAGTATTACCACCTGCATGAGGAGTATCTCGCATCATTGAAATAATCGCTTTTCCGCATATGAAACTCACCACTTCCCTACTCGACGACCTCAGCGCCCGGGCGAAGGCCTCGCCCCGCCTGAGAATGAACCTCGACCTTCGCAATTCTGCAGAGGACGGCAGCCAGCGTATGCTCAACGCCCTGGAGCCGGGGACCATATTGCCGATTCACCGGCATACTTGATAGCAGCGGAATGGATGTACCACCCGTATCACTTTGAAATGTACCAGTCATA